>Ga0272445_1001583_pt1 | contig 17255 bp, 11 predicted proteins | sample YNPCB0031_FD_194404 | JGI IMG/M metagenome (GOLD analysis project Ga0272445, IMG submission 194404) | Hot spring sediment microbial communities from Yellowstone National Park, WY, United States - YNP-CB-003-1 | ecosystem: Environmental > Aquatic > Thermal springs > Hot (42-90C) > Sediment... | reverse complement strand
TGAAAATCTTATCTCTTCTAATCCAGTTGTATCATTATAAGCCCAAATTGTATATAAATTTCCCTTATATAAAAATAATGAAGGATTTTTCCCATATCCCAAAAATTTCTTTAAAATCTCATTACCCCTTAAAATTGCATCAAAAACAGAATCATTTTTTGAATATAAAATGTGTAAGGAATTATCAAATAAAGAAATTCTTGGAGTATTGTTTGGAGGGATATTAAATAAAGAAATGTTGTTTTCTACTGAATGAATAGGGCCACCGGGAATAAGGAGGGGGAAAAACTTTTCTCTATAACTTATTATTGAATCACCAATAGAATAAAGAATCCCTGTATATAAACAAAGAGGACTTTTTCTTAAAATAATATTTGGTTTTCTTTGCCCATCTATTTGAGGTAACATTGTAATTTTACAAACTGGCATACTTCCCAAAAATGGTTGAAGGTAAATATCCCCATCTTTCTCAAAACTTAAAACTGGTGTTCCTGATTGTGGTTCTACTAAAATTTGTGGATTTAAACCAATTGGAGTAGGAAATTGTAGAGGAATTATAAATATCCACCTCTGAAGATGATCTTTATCATATTGTATAATTCTTATTTCAGAATCTTCTTTTATAAAACACCCAAAATTAAAATTTCCCAAAAATGGGAAATCTCCTTTGCCTTGCCACTCTGAATTTGTAAACCAATCATAGATCTTAAGAATATTTTTATTAACTACATTCATATATTTTAAATCTTGGTCAGGTAAACGATAAATCATTATAACTTCTTCCTCATTATTTTCCCTTTTAATTTTACCCAATGTGAAAGAAGGTGGCATTCCGGAAGAAACTCCTATAGAATCACAATTTTTTCTTTCAAATTGATAAATATTATTTTTATCTATCCAATATAAGCATACTTTTGAAAAGGGATTTTGCGGTGGTGCTCCTTTTCCGGCGGTTCTATAACTACTAAATCCAAGATAAATACCTTCAGGTTGCCAGCTTGATGGACGAGCATAAATAATTATTGGATTAAATCCCATTGGTCCTTCCCTTATTTGCCATTGACCACTTCCGATTCTTTTCCCCCACCCTACATATGGGGATTGAGTAACAGGGTCATAATTAACAAAAGCAACCCATATATTATTACCATCATAAGTTATTGTTGGATTATATCCTGAAAATACATATTCAGGATTTGACCATGTAAGTCCATTATTATCTGAATAAGTATAATAAACTTCCCCATTTTTTGAATATACAGCATGAATTCTATTTTCAACCCTTATAATATTTTTACCCTGTGAAAAAGCAAGAGAAACATTTCCCCGAGCTAAAATAGGTGAAGTTGTTACCCAGGGAGTATCAGAAAATTCAGAATAAATAGTATCAGTACCATTTACCTTAAATGCTCTCACTTTATAAAAATAATCTCTGAATATTGAAACACTATAATCGGTATAACTATTTGAATTTGCAGGAAGAATTTTAACTCTTCTCCATGGAATATTTATGTCTTTTCTTTGTATTTCATAACCTGTTTCCCAATTTGAATTATCCTGCCAAATTAAATAAATAGAATTATAAGGATAAGAAGAAGTTGCTTGAAAATCTTTTGGTCGTCCAAGCTTTATCTCAAAATCATAAGATGAAGTATCTTCAAAAATATTTCCTGCAGCATCTTTCATCTTCACTTTTATTCTTCCTTTTGTTGTAGGTGCTTGCGTAATAAGCCATTCTATTGAATCTTTCTTGTCTGTAGGAAACGATGGATACTCCTTACGGTCTATAAAAATTGGGAAAGTTTGACCACCATCATATGAAAAATGGGCTTCCACCCATTGAATTCCATTAGGAGAATATCCTTTATATTTTATATAATAACTTCTATTTTCCTTAAGAATAAGTGAAGGTTGATTTGGCCATAGCAAGAGAATATAAGGAATTTTCTTTACTTCAATTATTCCTTCATAAGGTAAATGATCTTTCGCAGTAACTGTTATATCCATATTTCCCACAGTAGTTGGATAAATATTTAATCTTATTTTGCCTTCAGAATTTGTATAACCCTTTACATGAACCTCATTTGGTTTATAAAGGCAAACAAGTGCATTTGGAAGAGGTAAATTGTTTATTGTTTTAACAGTAATTTCGATATCATAAGGTATAGGTAATAAAGGAACTTGAGCAGGATGGGTAACACTCAGGGAGTTTGGAGAATCCTCCCACATAGGCATTGCAGGATCTCCAAAAAGTGTTAATTCATATCCACAATATGCCCATGCTGGGCAATAAATCATATCGTTTCTATAAGAATCTTTTGCTTTGAAATGTGCTTTACCTATTATAAATATATCTCTTTTTGCAAAATGAGCATAAAATTTAATGTCAAGTAATTCAGAAGGACCAAAAATAGGGGGAGCGGCCCATCCAAATCTTGTATTCATTATGGTAGCCACCGCACCTGAAGGATATTTTGTTAAAAGTGATTCTGCAAAACAGCAAGTATATTCATCAAAAGCCCCTGAAAAGCAAGCAATTGAATTCACAATTGTATATTTTGTTCCATTTGTAAGATTAGGAATATGTGAATTAACAAAAACTTTATCATCATTTATATAATACCATCCAGAACCTCTTCCATGAGCAGCACCATGGCAGAAATTAAAACCATGTGAAAATGAATCACGAGTTGCAGTTGAAGAAGGATCTTCAAGTTTTCTTAAAATCCATCCACCTGAACCTGCATTCAATGAATCTCCAATTCTATTATTTACGTTTCTCCCATGCCAATTATCTTCTGGAAAAAGCATAACTGATGGCAATTCTACCCTTTTTTGATACCCTATTGGAGGATTTTTTTCATAGGTAAAAATTTTATCAATAAAATGTTGAACATGAGTAGCTGTTCTTGCTGGGAGCCTTCCAACATAAACATCAGCATAAACATCAACACCATCATAAGGTACTTCTCCATATTCATGATCACCATCTGCATCCCATGTTCCATCAAGGTCTGCATAGTATAAATCTGTAGGAACATAAGGAGTTGAGTTCAGAGGAACATATGCTTTTCTAACAGGAACGATATTTGCATCTCCTCCAAGTAAAACATAAATAAGTCCATGATTCTCAAAATAATCTTTTATGAAATTCCTTATTTTTTCCTGATCGTCATAACCTGTATAATTATTGTAAATCCAGGAAGTTGTAAATATTTCTGCTTTCCATCCCTGTTTTGTTCTCCAATTTTTTAAACTTTCAAAGGAAGAAACAAAATTGGCATGTGTAATTATAACATAATTTATTTCTTGAGGTTTAGAAGATACTATAGGAGGAGAAAATCTTTGAAGATCCTCTGGATTTATCACATAATCTTTTATATCATCCGAAAAAGTTTTCCACTGTGTTTCTGTTAAAGAAATTACATCATGTTTTCTTTCTTCATAAATTGCTTCAATTTTAATTTCCTTTAATAAAATTAATTTTTTATTTTTAGGAATATATCTTAATGGGGAAATTCTTATACCTTGAATTCTAAAACCTGATTTTGAACCCGGAGGAAAAATTTTATAATAAGATTCTGGATAAGGATTTGAAGAAGAATATACTTCTTCATCAGGTGGTGTAAACTCAAAAAGTTCTGGATGAGAAAGTGGAAAATACATTTGAGCTGGATAAATATAATATTCACCTGGCAAAGTATCCTCAATTTTTGAGAGTATATTTAGTTCTGTTATTTCTGCTGAAGGAGGGATTAAAAAATAAAAATCTTTATATGGTAAAGATGGTTTTCCAATTTCATCTGAATTAATTCCGTGTTTAAAAATAATATAATCATAACTATCAATTTTATGAAATTCAAAATCCGAGATTGAAAAATAGAAATCTTTAACTATTTTTCCAGCTTGAAGAAATCCTATAAGGAAAAATACCACTATGTTTATTTTTTGTATTTTATACCATTTCATCCTTACCTCCTTATTTTTATAATTTTAAAATTCTTTTTAAATTTATTGGTTTTTAACATAACAAAATATTTACCTGCATTTATCTCTTCATCAAAATAAATTCTATGCTCACCCGCCTCAAGATCTCCTTTATAAATATTTTTTACTTTTCTCCCAACTTCATCAAAGAGATTTATAAAAACATATTCTTTTTTGGCTAAATAAATATACAAGATAGGTGTAAAAAAATCTCCATAAAAAATGTAAAACTTCGAAACAGTATCCTGAGGTGGTGAAGGAGGAATTGTCTCTGCTTTATAAAAAGAAAAATACTTTCGCGTTGAAATCACTATGTAATCTTTATAAAAAATAGGAAAAAACATGCAAACTTCTTCACTTAAAGGAATTTCACTTTTATATAAAATTTCCCCATCTTTTATATTTAAAGCATAAATATATTGAATATTGTTACACCATAAAATATTGGGGTAAGAAAGAGGAGGAGCGGGGGGAATACCATTTAAAAGCGTATCTTTAGCGGGTATTATTTCCTCCCACATTTTTTTCCCATCAAAAATAGAAAAAGCAGCTATCTTTGAATAAATAGTATCATTTATTCTATAATTTTTAATATAAAATATTTTATTATCATTAGCACTTACATGCCAATGTTCTTCATTTAGCCACCATAGTTTTGAACCTGTATAAGGATCTAATGCAAGTATTGTATCAGGAGGACCTATATCCAAACCAAATACCACCCTTTTTAAATATATTGTTGGCCAATCGCTTCCCCAATAACAATTTTTGCAATTATATTTCCATAAAATATTTCCATTTAAAGCATCCCGGCAATAAAAAAAGGAAGTATCATTAGGATTATAATAATTGTCCGGTTGAAGTCCATAAATCATTTTGTCAAAATAACCCGGAGAACCCCCTGTTGTTTGTTCTTCCCAGAGTAATTTTCCTTTTAAAGTATAAGCATGAACGAACATCCATTGATACTGATTATTATGGTAAACACTTAAAGAAGGAACATAAACAAATGTATCAACTGATATTGGTGAAAATTCAACTGTTCCAAGTCCTCTTTTTGACCATTTAACAGCACCTGTAAATGGGTCTAAACATGCAAATGTTGTATTTGTATCAGGAGTAAAACCTATACATGTTCCAACAAAAAGTAAACTTTCACCTTCACATAATGCTGATGTAAAAACATTTGAAATAAATTCCCTTTTCCATATTATTTCCTTTGTTTCAATATCAATTGCACAAATTTCATATTGTTCAGGTGTATTTGTAATAAATATCATGTTATGAGCAATTGCACAGGAAATCATGGTAATTTCTGCCCCACCTCCTTCCCATTTTTTACTCCATTTAAATTCTAATGGAGGGAAAATTTTAAAGGGATAATAATTTGTATGCTGTGGATTATACCCTGCATTTCTCCACGCATATTTATCAGGACCTTCATATTTTTTTAAAAGGGAATGATTTATAAAATAACCTTCTTCTTTTTTCTTTAAAAAATCTATTGTTTTTAAACTTTTACCAGAAATAAAATATTTATCAACATTCCCATCATTCTTTTTAACAAGAATTTTTAAATCACCTTTTCCTTCCCATTTTTGTTTTGTCATCCATACAAATTTATCCTTCAATTCATTTTTAAAAAAATTTTTAATAACCCCAATAATATAATCCTCATTTTTATAATTATAAATAAAAACAATTTCGCTTGCATTTTTTAAATTGTATTCAAAAATTATTGTTGAAGAATCCCTTGAAATAAAAGCATTTATGTATGAAAAAATCAAAATTAAAAGTTTCATTTCAGTTTAAATTATAGAGCTTTTGAAAAAAAAAGTCAAGTCCTGTGTATTTATTTTTAAGTTGATTAAGTATAAATTCAAGAGGTGAAAAACCTTTAAGGGCAGAAAAAGGTCTAAAATCTTTTTAAAATTTTTCATTTTTTTCTCCAAACTTCATAACCTGTTTCATAATTTGAATTATCCTTCCAATTTAAATAAACATAATTATAAGGATAAGAAGAAGTTGCTTGTAAGTTTGTTGGAGGATTTAAAACATTTGTTGTTGCTTGAACTATATTTGAAAAATGGGAGAAAAATAAATAAGAGTTAAATTTGGAGGAGGTGGCTTTATCCCTTGTGTTCCACCACCAACATTTAAATTAATTTTATAGATTTCGCTACAATTAGGATAATTAAACTCATCCCATTTTGCCTTAAAATCTGTTATATCAACATGAAAAAATATGTCCCTTTCAAGCTTATCAATTACATGAAACTGGAATTTCAAAGTTTTTGGTGATATTTGTATTACCCGCTATGTAAAAATAGTAAACAGGATGAAAAACTTTTACCCCTGCAAAAGCACCACACCCAATCCACGCCCTTCGTTTATCGCAACTGCACATAATTTATAATACCCTGAAAGTAAATACTTATCAATAATATAATTTCCTGCATTATCAGTCCAAACTCTCCCTACGATTTTAGGATCATTTGCCTCCTCTACCAAATTTTATGTAAAATCCATAATTCTAAATATCCTGGAAAAGAGTGTGTTATATCCATTGGAGCCACACTTATAATAAGTTTTTTACCATCCGGGGAAAAATAGGCAGATTCAAAATAATTTTCTTTATATGGGAGTGCATCTGGGAAATAAAGTTTATGAGCTGAAAGGTCAATAAGTCTGATATCTTTATAAATTGTAAATATTACATACGAATTTCCGGATTTATAAAAAATTTGAGGATGATAACAATAATCAGGAAAAGCTATCGTATCTATTTTCCCATAAATTATAGAATCATTAATATCCAAATCAAAACCTAATCCTTTCTTCATAAGGTCCAAAATTTTATAATCCGGTTTAATTAGCTGTTCTTGAGTCCCATCAATATTTATTCTATAAAAACCAAAAGAATCTTGTGAACCAATTGTATCATAAGCATAATAATATAATTTTGAACCATCTAAACTAAATTCAACATCAAGTATAAATGGTAAAATTGTTTCAAGGGTATCTAAAATGTTTCCAATTGTATCCATCAGGATTAAAGGTCCTCCATCATATTTATAAGAAATTGAGCTTTCATAACTTAAAGCAAGTAAATCACCTGAAGGCGAAATAGAAAATGAACAAAATGGACCTTTTAATAAAAATTTTGTGGTCTTTGTTTCAAGATTTATTTTCCATACCTCGCCCCCATCATAATATATAAATTCATCGCTCCTTAAATAATAAATATGTTTGCCATCAGGGCTCCAAACAGGATGAAAAAAATTATAACTATACTCCTTTAACAAAAGTTCAAGGGCAGGATTTCTTTTAAAAGGTGTATCCCATCTTTTACAAGAACAAATTAAAACAATTAAAAAAATATTTAAAAATCTTTTCATTTTACATTCCTATTTTAAATTTTAATCCCCAATAAATTCCATCCAAAAAAATTATAAGCTTATTTCTCCATTTAAATGGGGAATTATTTTTATATTCTTTGCTTGTGCCACTTTCAATTTTAATAAAAGTGTAAATTTTTTTATAAATTTTTCTCTCAAATTTTAAAAATATACCTGCCCCTTTTCCTAATCTATAAGTTTTCCAGTAATAGTAAGGAGAAAATTCTTTTTCCTCCTTGCAAATTGTTTTTGAATGATAAAAACATAACCCTAAATTTATAAAAGGATGAAAATAGTATCCGATTCCAAAACGAAAAATATTAAGATAAAAATTATTTATTTTAATATTACCTACCTCAAAATCCCTTGTTTTCATCCCTACTGGTGTATATAATTTTTGCCATAAATAATTAAATTCAAATTCTATTTTATAATCCCTTTTTATAAGATGACCAAAACTTAAATCAAGAGAATTAATTGAATGAACCTTAGGTGAAGGACAGTCCATACAAGGTATAAAAAAAGAAAAAATAAAAGCAAGTGGCTGACCAGTCCCACTATTTGATAAAATGTTTCCAGTAAATATATTCCCATATGTATATCCAAAGCCAAGATTTAATCTTTTGATTAAATTATTTATTGTTGAAGAATCCCTTGAAATAAAAGCATTTATGTATGAAAAAATCAAAATTAAAAGTTTCATTTCAGTTTAAATTATAAAATTTTTTGAAAAAGAAGTCAAGTTCAAAAATAAAAAATTTTAAAAACCAATTTTTGAAGCAATACAAAATTAGATTTTTATGTGATAAATTCTTTATAATATAAAACTATGAGGGCTTTTGAATGTAGGGCATGTTCAACATTAATATTTATAAGGAAAAATCAAAAAGAACCTTTATGGTGTCCAATGTGTAGAGGTAATATGATAGAAATAAAGATAAAAGAAAAGGAAAATGTTAAAAGGTATAATTGTCCTGAATGCAATTATGAGTTTTTTATGGAAGAAAATGTAATACCTTATAAATGTGCAAATTGTAATTATACTTTTGTAAAGGTTGAAGGTAAAATTCAAGAGGAAAGGTTATAAAAGTTGGAATATTTTTATCTTTTTCTCGCAGCACTTTTATGGTCTACTTCTTTTCCATTAGTTAAATGGGGACTTTCTTATTTAAATCCTTTATCTTTTCTATTTTTTAGATTTTTAATTGCTTTTATTTTTTTTGTGCCTTTTTTAAATTTTAAAAATCTTAAAAAAAATTTGAATAAAGATTTAATTCTTCTGGGAATTCTTTCGGCAGGCGGTTATATTTTTCAATTTATGGGACAAAAATATACTCTTGCAGGAAGAACAAGTTTATTTATTAACTTGTATGTTATATGGGTTCCTCTAATTCTTTATTTTTTAAAAAAACAAAAATTTGAAAAGTTTTCTATAATATCAATTTTCTTGTCAATTTCAGGGCTTTTCCTTTTATTTTATAAAACTTTTGGTAAATTTGAAATTGAATATATAAAAGGAGATTTTTTAACCTTATTATCTTCTTTATTATGGTCCTTTTATATAATAATTGCAAAAAGAATTTTAAATTTTTTGGATCCATTCCAGTTTTCAGGAATTGTAATCTTATTAACAGCATTTTTTCTTTTACCATTTTCTTTAATTGATTTTAAAATTCCGAAAAATTTTCAGGGATATTATGCAATATTCCATCTTTCTTTTTTCTGCACCTTTTTTGCCTATTTTTTATACCATATTGGACTTTCAAAAACATCGGAATTTAAATCTTCATTATTTCTTTTGCTTGAAGTTATATTTGCAGTAATATTTTCTTTTATATTTTTAAAAGAAAAATTTACATTTATTCAAATGATAGGGGGAATTTTGATAATTTTTGGGATATTTTTTGGAACAAAGAAAATTTGAAAAAAATAATTTTTTATTTTATAATTAAAAACTTATGGAGAGGTGCCCGAGCCTGGTTTAAGGGGCACGATTGGAAATCGTGCGTTCCGCCAAAAGCGGAACCGTGGGTTCAAATCCCACCCTCTCCGTTATCTTAAAGATTTTAAAAATTCAAGAAGTTTATTGCAATCCATTGTATTTATAATATCTTCTTTTGTAAGCCATCCTCTTCTTGCCATACCTATTCCAAGTTTCATCATCCACAATTGACCTAAGTGGTGTGCATCTGTTCCTATTAAAAATTTAACATTTTTTTCTTTTGCCTTTCTTAAATAAATATCATAAAGGTCAAGCCTTTCATAATAGGCATTTATTTCAAGCAATTTATTTTTTTGAGCACATTTTTCTATTACTGCTTCAATATCAACAGGATAACCTTCCCTTTGCCCTAAAAGTCTTCCTGTTGGATGAGAAAGTCCATGAACATAAGGGTTATCAAGTGCCTTTAATATTCTATCAGTATTATCTTTTTTAAAACCTGTATGAACTGAAACAAGAACAAGGTCAATCTCCTTTAAAATTTCATCAGGATAATCAAGGGAACCATCAGGCAAAATATCAACTTCTGCTCCCATTATTAAATAGCATCCTACTTTTTTATCATTTATCCTTTTAATCTCATCCATTTTTTTCCTAATATCATCAATTTCAAGACCACCTGCATATTTTGCACTTTTAGAATGGTCGCATACCCCTATGTATTCATAACCCATCTTTTTACCCCATATTGAAAGTTCTTCAAGTGTCATTGTTCCATCCGAATATTTTGAATGAACATGTAAATCACCTTTTACTTCATCATACTCTATAAGTTTTGGTAATTTTCCAGCAATTGCAAGTTCTATTTCTCCTGTATCTTCCCTCATTTCAGGAGGTATCCATATAAGTCCTATACTCTTATAAACATCTTCTTCATTTTCACCTGCAATCTTTTTATCCTCTTTAAATACTCCATATTCACTTATCTTTAAACCCTTTTGTTTTGCAATACTTCTTAAATGAACATTATGGGCTTTTGAACCTGTAAAGTATTGAAGAGCAGAACCAAAACACTCTGGAGGAATTGCTCTCAAATCAACCTGTATATTTCCGGAAAATATACAAGAACCTTTTGTGCCACCTTCTGCAAGAACTCTTTCAACCCCTTTTAAAGAACAAAAAATGTTAACTGCTTTTTCACTTTCTTCTGTCATAACGAGTATGTCAATATCACCAACAGTTTCCTTCATCCTTCTATAAGAACCTGCTGGAATTGCTTCAATTATTTCCTTATGGGACTTTAATTCACTAACTATATTTTCAACAATTGGATAAACCTCACCAAGTAAAAATCTTTCTTTCCCCTTTTCCCATAATTCTATTCCCTTAATTATATTTTCAATTTTCTTTTCCCCCATCCCTGGTAAGCGAGCAAGGGAACCATCCTTTAAAACCCTTTTTAAATCATTTATATCTTTAACACCAAGTTTTTTATAAGCAAGCGCAATTGTTTTTGGTCCTAAGGAGGGAATTGACATAAGAGGTAAAAGACCCGGAGGAATTTTTGAAAGAACTTCTTCTGCTTTTTTCATTTTTCCTGTTTCTATATATTCTTTTATTTTTTTTGCAATTCCTTCTCCTATTCCTGGAATTTCTTCTAATTTCCCTTCTTTATATATTTTTCTTAAATCTTCTGTTAGTTCACTTATAACTCTTGCTGCTTTCCTGTATGCAAGAACCTTGAATTGCATTTCCCCAAGTATTTCAAGCGCATCTGCAATTTTAAAAAGTAAATCAGCAACTTCTTTATTAAACTTATTCATCTTTATATTTTTTTAATTTTCTATAAATTGTTGATGGATGAATTCCAAGTTTTTTTGCTGCCTTTTTAACATCTCCATCACATTCCTCAACCACTTTTTTTAAAAATTCATATTCCATTTTCTTTAAATCAAAAAATTCCTTCTCCATCTTTATCTCTTCAGGAATTATTTTTTCATCAATAATCCCATCTTCTGAAAGAATAACAAGTCTTTCAATCAAATTCTCAAGTTCCCTTACATTTCCAGGCCATCTATAATTTTTCAATATTTCAAGTGCATCCTCTTTTATCTTGTATTTTCTATTAAATTTTTTAGAATAAATTTTAAGAAAATGCCTTATTAAAACTTCAACATCTTCCTTTCTTTCTCTTAAAGGTGGTATGTAAATTGGGAATACATTCAAACGATAATACAAATCTTCTCTGAATTTGCCTTCCTGAGTAAGTTTTTTTAAATCCTTATTTGTAGCAGATATTATTCTTACATCAACTTTTTCCTCTTTTGTAGAACCAATTGGTATAAAGGAATGGGTCTCAATTGCTCTTAAAAGTTTTGCCTGTAAAGAAATGGGTAAATCACATATTTCATCAAAAAAAACTGTTCCACCATTTGCAATACTTAAAAGACCCTTTTTTGTTTCATATGCACCTGTAAATGCTCCTTTTTTATAACCAAAAAGTTCTGATTCTAAAAGCGTTTCTGGTATTGATGCACAATTTATTGCAACAAATGGATTTTTATTCCTTCTTGATAAATTATGAATTAATCTTGCAACAACTTCTTTTCCTACCCCACTCTCTCCATAAATTAATACAGGTGAATCAAATTTTGCTGCTTTATATATAAGCGACCTTACCTCCTTTATTTCTTTACTTTCACCAACAAATATTTCTTCAACTTTATTCCCGGATAAAGGTATTTTTCTTTCAAGTGCCTTTTCAATTCTGAATATAATTTCTTCCTCCTTAAAGGGTTTTAATATAAAGTCATTTGCTCCTTTTCTAAATGCTTCTATAGCCATTTCTATTGTTCCATAACCAGTTATAAAAATAAATGGAACATCAGGATATTTTTTTCTAAATTCTTCCATAACATAAAAACCATCTTTTTGAGGCATCTTTACATCACAAATTATACAATCATAATTTTCATCAATATATTTAGGGATTTCAAGGGGGTCATCAAGAGTATCAACATAATAATATTCATCAAGCGCTATTTTAAGCCATTCTAAAATTGCCCTTTCATCATCTATTATAAGTATTTTTGCCTTTTTCATATTTTTGGAAATGTAATTTTAACTTTTGTTCCCTTATTAATCTCTGAATAAACATTTATTTTTGCAAAATGGGATTCAGCAATTCTTTTCACAAGCGCAAGCCCCATTCCAAGACCATCTTTTTTTGTTGTAAAAAATGGATTCCATATTTTATCAATTATGTCTCGTGGAATACCTTTCCCTTTATCACAAACTTCAAGAACAAAATCATTTTTATTAAATATAAGATTTACCTCTGCTTCTTTTTTCCCATTTTGTGCTTCAAAGGCATTATTTAAAAGATTTTTAAAGAGTAAAAGGAAAAGTTCTGGATCAATTTTATAATCACACGATTTTCCTTTCACATTCAATTTAATATTTTTACCATCCTCACCCATTTTTTCAATTTGTGCTCTTATTATTATTTCAGGATTTACCTCTTCAAATAAGGGTGTTCTTAATTCTGCATATCTTTTAAATACATCTAACGCATTTTTGATTTTTTCTAATTCTTCCTCTATAATTGATATCAATTTATTTTTTTTAGCATCATCACTTAATTTTTTAAATGTTTCTATACATCCAACAATTGCTGATAATGGATTTTTTATTTCATGAACAAGACCTGATGTTATTTCACCTATAAAGGCAACCTTCTCTTTAATTTTAAGCTCTTCTTCTTTTCTATCTGCCCTCTCTTTTTCCCTTTTTGCCCTTTTTGCAAGATAAGAGGTTAAGAGAAAAACAATATAAAAGGAAAAATTGTGAATATATGCCTTATAAAAAACTTCTTCCTTAGATAAAGCTTCTGATATCTTAAATGGAACATAACCAAAAAGATGAAATAATAAAATGAGTGTATAGAAAATAGAAATCAAAACTGTAGTTAAAAAACCACCTTTTATATCTAAAATTATTGTAGAAAGAATTAAAGGTATAAAATAAAGGATTGAAAAAATGCTATCATATCCACCTGTAAAATAAACAATTGATGTTATTATTGATAAGTCAGCGAAAATTTGCATATACCATAATGGTTTTCCAAAAGTTGATGAAATAAAAAAGAAAAAGGATAAAAGGAAGCTTGAAATTATTATCCATAAAAGTGGGAAAAAATTTATATTTAATATCTTATAAAAATAAACACCAACACCTAAAATTGAAAGAACAAAAAAAGGTCTTGAAAAAATTACTAAATAAAGAATTTCAAATCTTTTCTTTTTCAAATCAGTGGCTAAATTTTTCCATCAATGTAGGAATGAGTTTAAATATTGGAAGATACATTGCAATAACCATTGTTCCAACAATTCCTCCAAGAAGAACCATAATTAATGGTTCAAGAGCAGTTGTGAGGGCTTCAACTGCTGCATCAACTTCCTTATCATAAAAATCTGCAACCTTTGCAAGCATCTCATCTAAATTACCTGATTGTTCTCCAATTGCAACCATTTGAACTACAAGTGGAGGAAAAATTCTTGATTGCTCTAATGGTCTTGAAATTGTTGAACCTTCTCTTATTGAATTCCTTGCCCTCATTATTCCATGCTGAACAACTTTGTTACCTGTTGTTCTTGCTGTTATTTCCATAGCTTCCATAAGGTCAACACCACTATTTAAAAGTGTTGAAAGTGTTCTTGAAAATCTTGCAAGTGCATTTTTATGAACAAGGGGTCCTATTATTGGTATTCTTAAAATTATTCTATCAAGAACTTCTTTTCCACTTGGAGTTTTATACCATCCCATAATAACTGCAACAATCAAAATTGTGATTCCAAGAATTAAGAGTATATTTTTTTTGACAAAATTACTTATTCCTATAATCATTCTTGTAAGTCCTGGTAGCTGGGCACCAAATCCTTGATACAAATCTGCAAATGTAGGTATAACAAAAATAAGGAGGGCAGTAACAGCAACTATCATTACACATATAACTATTATAGGATATATCATTGCACCTTTGATCTTCCTTTGTATATCAGCCATTTTCTCAAGATATTCTGCTAATCTTGCAAGGATTTCACCAAGAGCACCACCTTTTTCACCCGCTTCAACCATGTTCACATAAAGTTCAGAAAATACTTTTTTATGCTTCCTCATTGATTCTGCAAGTGTATATCCACCTTCAACATCCCTTGCAATTTCTCTAATTGCATTTTTCAAAAGCCTATTTTTCGTCTGTCTATATTGAGTATTTAATGCTTCAAGAAGTGGCAAACCTGCTTCAAGCATTGTCCCAAACTGTTTTGTAAAAAGTGCCATTTCACTAGCAGAAACCTTACCAAGTGTAAGTGCTTCAAGGGAAAATAATGGTTTTTTCTTTTTAAGTTCAATTACAACAGGTATTACATTTCTTTTCCTTAAAGTTGCTATAACTTCTGCTTGACTTTCTGCTTGTATTTCACCTTCAACAATTTTTCCCTCTGGGGTTGTTCCCCTATAATAGAAGAATGCCATTTTTCCTCCTTTTAAAATTTGAAATTATATTATATACCAAAATTTTAAAAAAGTCAAATATCTTTTGAATAAAGAAACCTAAAAATTTTATAATTTTATTATGAAAAATTTAATTTTCTTATTTATTATTTTCATCAGCAAGGAAGAAAAATTAAAAATTGAAGAAATTTTAAAGGCAATTTCTTTAAAAATAGAGGATTTATCTTATGATAAATTATGGATAGAAGAAAAGGATTTTATGTTAAAAATATTTAAAAAAATAATGAAAGAACCCTTATACTTTCCGGAATATCTAAATGAAACCGATAAAACTCTCCAAGAGAATTCAGAAAATTTAATTTATATAATAAAATATTTTTTAAAACAAATTGATATAAAAGAAGAAAAAATAAATTTGAAATTTGATGAAAAAATTGAATTAATAGATTTTCAAGATGAAGATTTGAAAAACTTATTTGAGGAATATCTTTTTCTTATAAAAGAATATAAAAATTTCTTAAAAAAATGCCTTCAGCTTTCTGAAAAAGAATTTGATAGTTTTTTTGGTCTATTCACCTTTATTTTTTGAAGACCCTGATTATAAATCCGATGATACTTTAAAGGGCATTTTACATAGGGAGAAAAAAATTCTTCAAGACACTTCTTTTAAATTTGAGGAAAAAGAAATTTTTAAAAAGATTAAGAAAATTGATTATGAAAAAATTCTTAATTATCAATTTAAGGTTTTAAAAACGATTGAAAAAATAATTTTATTTTCTAAAAAAATTTATGAAAGTGGAATAGATTATAAAAAAATTGTTGAAACACCTTATGGAAAAATTGCTTTAAATTTTAAAGAAGAAGATAATTTTTATGATGAAAATTATGTTTTGATAATTGATGGAAAAGGGAATGATAAATATAAAAATATAGGAAGGGGAATAGGGGTTTTAGGATTTAATCCCTTTGAAATTGTGATTGATTTTGAAGGTAATGATTATTATATATGTGAAAAAATTTTTGGAATAGGGGGAGGATTTTTTGGAATAGGTGGGATTTTTGATTTTAAAGGAGATGATTTTTATAAGGGAAATTATTATTCAATTGGATGTGGATTTTTTGGAATTGGAATATTAATTGATAAACAAGGAAATGATATTTATGAAGGAGGAGTATTTTCAGAAGGAGCAGGTTTTTTTGGAATTGGAATTGTTTTTGATTTTGAAGGCAACGATATTTATAGGATATGGAATTATGGACAGGGATTAGGAAGTGTAAAGGGATATGGGATTCTCTATGATAAAAAAGGAAATGATTCTTATATTGCTTATGGAAAATTTATACATCATCCACTTTTACCCGATGAAACCCGTTCATTTGCTCAAGGATTTTCAATTGGTTTTCGTCCTTTTGCATCAGGAGGAATAGGGGTTTTAATTGATGAAGAAGGAAACGATTATTATGTAGTAGAAGTTTATGGACAAGGGACAAGTTATTTTTATGGGATTGGAATGCTTTTAGATAAAAAGGGAAATGACCTTTATTCTGCATCTGAATATGCACAGGGATGTGGAATACATCTTTCAGCAGGAATTTTAGTTGACCTTGAAGGTGATGATGATTATATTTCAAAATTTGGACCTGCACAAGGTGAAGGTCATGATTTAAGTGTTGGAATACTTATTGATAAAAAAGGAGACGATTCCTATAAGGTTTCAGGTGGACAGGGAATAGGATTAACAAATTCGGTAGGAATATTTATTGATGCTGATGGAAATGATATTTATAATACTTATGAAAAGGAAATAGGACAGGGAAGTGGAACATGGATAAGGGGATTTTGTGGAATAGGAATATTCGTTGATTTAAAAGGAAAGGACATTTATCCAAAAGAAATTGATGATAAAAATATTTCAATATGGATTAAGGGAAAATATGGAGTTGGATATGATGTTGATTCTTCTAAGGTTTTATATCCTGAAAAGGAAGGGAAAGATACTCTACTCTCGGATACAACAAATATAAAAAAACTTTTTGAGATAGCATCTTTATGGGAAGTTGGCGAAAATAAAATTAAGGTGAAAAAGGCAAGAGAAATTCTTTCAAATAAAAAGGAGAAAGCTTTAAAATTTATATTTGAAAGAAAGATAAATACAATTAATTCCCTTGAGTTGAGAGCAATTGTTGAAGTTGTTAAAAATAATAAGGAAATTGCAAAAGAATATATTTTAAAAAATTTGAATTGTGAAAATGATACAATAAGAAGAAATGTAATATATTTAGCAGGTGAAGCAGAAGTTGAAGGAACTTCACAAGAAATAGGAAATTTATTGAAAAAAGAAAAAAATGAAAGAGTTAAAAGGATGATAATTTATTCGTTATGGAAATTAAAAAATAAAAATTTTATTAAAGAA
>Ga0272445_1001579_pt1 | contig 17284 bp, 27 predicted proteins | sample YNPCB0031_FD_194404 | JGI IMG/M metagenome (GOLD analysis project Ga0272445, IMG submission 194404) | Hot spring sediment microbial communities from Yellowstone National Park, WY, United States - YNP-CB-003-1 | ecosystem: Environmental > Aquatic > Thermal springs > Hot (42-90C) > Sediment... | reverse complement strand
GTTGCGTCGGCTACCGCTTGGGCCGTCCCGAGGAACTCTGCGTCTCTTAGGCTCAGCTCGTTGAGCGTTGCGGTTACACCGGCGTCGACCGTCATTTGGACTCTGATCTTCGTCTGCTGGCTTGGGGATGAAACCTTAGCCGTTGCGTCGGGTGTGAACACGTCTTGAATCTTAATCGTCCTCTTTGCTGCGCTTTGGTTGTCCACGATCAGCGAGACGAGCTTACCCTTCTTATGCTTCGGCGTCGCGAAGAGTGTTTGGGCGGTTGTATTCGCGGTTACCTGCGCGGTCGGCATACCTCACCCACCTCTAGAATCCCCTCAGCTCCTCGTGCCAGGGTATGTGGAGGGCCCTCTTGACGATTTCGTCTGTCTTCGATATCTCCCTCAGCTTACATTTGTTTATGCTCCACTCAATCGTAACCTTTTCGAAGTCCACGCCCTCCAGCGCGTAGAGCCTCAGTATGAAGGCGGGCATGTCTTTGATTGCGTAGAGCTTTATGAGTGGGCAGGTGTGTGGTGAATCGCTCCACTGTATCGCTCCGAGATACTTTAGGGTTGGGTCGGTTGGAGTCGGGATCATCGATGCCTCTGCGAGCGAGTGGACGTATCTATCCTTCGGGATGTAGATGTGGATCAGGTATTCTCCGCGCTTCAAGCCCATTAGAATCTCGTATAGGACGCCTTCGTCTGTAGGGTAGAGCTTTAAGCCGCCTGTGGCGTTTGAGAGATCTATGTCCTTGTAGTCGTCTCCGGGTATGATGTAGCTTGAGGCGTAGTGGACTACTTGGCTTCTCTCAACCTCGAACGCTCTATCCTTGCACCACTTGTAGGTGTCTGGCCACTGGGGTGTGAAGTAGACCCAACCACCCCTCTGAAGCATAAGGTCCTCTGGCTTGACGGTCGTCGAAACGGCCTTCAATACAGGGGCTAGGTTTACGATCATCCTCTCTCCTCTCTCTAAGGAGTTTAGTAGCCGTCTCGACCTTACAGCGTCAGGGATTCGGCTTTGGCGATGAGTAGCGTTAAGGGTTGAAGCTTCGAGTCTCCGCTTATGTTCGGGAAGACGGTTACCTGCTGCTTCTTCTCAGGTCCGACTATCACGGGCTTCTCAAGCCTGGCGACTGGCAGGCTTTCGGTTCCGAACGACGACCTTATGTTGAACGCTAGGGGCTGTGCTGGAGAGGGTATTCCGGCTATCTTGATTTGCACGGCTTCGACCTTCGGCTCTGCGACTGGGTCGATGAAGCCTAAGTGTATGACCCCGGCCTCCTCAGCCATCGTCTGCTCGGGTATCAGGTCTTCTGCGGTTCCTGCTGTGAAGGTGTGGAGCCAAGTTAACACACCGCCGCTTGCCCCGCCGTAAAGCCCCTTGTTTGCAGCACCATCTTTGTTTAGCAGGGTGCCTCCGACGTGCTTGGGCCTCAGCCAGGTTATGTCGAGGTTCGCGCCCGCTCCAAGCACACCCATGAAGGACTCCTTTGTCTCAACCTTCACCATTCTGACTACTGTGAAGATGTTTTTGGCTTCCTCTGCGACTATAGTGGCTACGAGCGGGTTGGCCTTCTCCATAGCCAGTACGTCGAGCTTCAGCAGAAGCCTCTTAGCCTCCTCTTCTGACAGAGGGGCTAGTTTGACGCTGGCGACACCCTTCCCCGGTTCGATCAGCGCATCCTCCCAGTCGACGGTCTCCTCCGCATAGCTTCTTATCAGACCCTTATTCGATTGGTATACTATACCCATCCTATCACCTACGCAAACACATCGCAAAAAGGTTTATATCTGCTTTAGAAACAATCTACCCCAAGATAGAAAAATTGGCGAGCGTGGATAAAAAAATAGGTGTTGAAACAGAGGCTGAAGGTGAAGCGGTCTTCACCGCTAAGGTCGATAAAGCTTGGAAGATTTGGGTCCCTAAGGCGGTGCGAGAGCTTCTAGGCTTGGATAAGGGCGACTACGTGGAAGCCCGCATCCGAGTCGTTAAGAGGAGCTACGCTAGGCGAGGCGAGATCTAGAGCTCTCCCCTTGACGCTACCTCTCCGGCTGGAGCGGTTGTTGTGGCGCCTCCCCTTTCAGCAACGCTACCCGCTGTAACCTTTGGGAGGATTGATTCGAGTTTCGGAAGCCTCGCGAAGATTTCCTCCAATTTAGGGGCTTTCGGCAGAACCGCTTCAGGAGAAGGCATTTGACCAGCTTCAAGCGCTGTTTGGATCTTGAGCAGAGTCGATTGGGGTCCGGGTGGGAGCGTTATCCCAGCGCTTTTAGCAGCTGCCTCGAATTGGATTTCTGGTGTCGCAAGCAGCTGAGTGAAGGTGGATAGCTTAGGTAGCTGAAGTTGATTGGCCATATCTCCACCTCCTTAAGATCTTATCCCCTCAAGCGGCTTGTCTAAGGCTGATGCGATGCCTTCCCCTAGCGTCTGGGCTGCTGACGGAATAGCCTTCACAACCGCGTCAACAGCTCTGTGGGGGCCTTTCGCACCAAGCGGGCCTTTGTCCAACGCTGAGGAGATTGACTCACTTACGCTCTTCGGCACCTCTAGCAGGCTGTCTAAGACCGAGTCAACCACCCTATGTGGAGCTTGCTTCGGAAGTTCCACCACCATATCACCAACCTAAGTGAGTAAACGCCTCTTTAAAAGGTTTTTCTACTCTTTCGTTTCGTAAAATACTTTGATAGCGGCGAGTGTTGAGGGTAAGGCTTTGTTAGCCTCTAAAAACCTTTCATACTCCTCCGGCGTCATCTTCTTCTTCAACTCGCTATAAGCAATATCCGCTGCGACATCACCTACTATGGGCAGTAGATCTCCTAAATCATCCATCAGCGCGTAGCGGACTATTTCCATCTGCCTTTCATCGAGTTTGAGTGGTTTGGGTGGGAGTTCTGGTAGGCTTATTTCCGGTAGGCTTACGTCGATTAGAGGGATGTGAATTTTCGGAAGAATGATTTTCTTCGGAAGAAGCGCTTCAGGCAAAGCAGATCAGACCGCTTAAAAGGTTGGCGGAGGCTTCTGACACTGCTTGACGGGGGCGTATTGAAGCATCAAACACGCTAGCCAAAGGGGTAGGGGCAGAAAGGGAGGCAATGCGGGCAACCAGTCTTCCAACCTAAATTGAGGGCTCTTACCCATCCCACACCACTTCTACGGTATGGTTTCTGCTGCGTCTAAGGTGACGGTGGGTTCGTTTGCTAGAGGCTCGATTGACAACACGAATCTTTGGACGTAGGGGAAGCCGAATAGAACGTAGGTGAGCTCGCTTTGCCCAACAGGCAAGTCTACTTCGTCGAAATCTGAGGCGACCGTGTAATCGACCGCGGAGTGTTGGACGAGCTTGACCTTCGTGGGGCGGTCTGTGCTCATCAGCATCCTTAGCGTGGTCAGCGGGAGGGGTAGCCTCGGCGAAACGATAAAGGGTAGGTAAAAGTTCATGCCCCAAACGTTAGGAACTCTGATTCTGCTGTTGATCGGCGTCTGCGCTAGATCTGTAAACTGGGCGAGCAACCCATTCCACTGGTAACCATACACTGACCCAACGGCTGCAAAGCCGAATACATCGCTTGTAACTACTTTTGCCTTTCCATTTGGAGCGGGGCAGTTAGTAACTCTAACGCCCTTCACGTAGACCGGTGCATACTTCTGCGAATATATTGTGCTCCCAGGGATGCCTGCTGGATAAGATAGGTCTGCGACTCTGAGGCCTGGTGAAGCGGCGTCGTTGCTTCCGGTTTTGACTTCGCTTCCCGCACGTCTATACTCCTCCTCAAAAGCCCACAGAATCTGGTTCGCACTATGGCACTCCTGCATCCACTTTACTATCTCCACCCCGTCAACCGGAATGTTGGCTCTAACCCAGTCGAGAGCCTCAGAGTACGTGAATACTGGTTCGGGTATATCTAAGGCAGCCAGCAAACCGTCGAAGCTAAACCGAGGTGAAATCTGCCTAACCGATTTAGACGAAATCGAAAAAGACAACAATCATCCTCTCAGCTTCGACCACGTGAGAAGACCGTAGCCTTTATCCGCACTTTTTTCGCCGAAGCGCCTCATCCTAGCCTTCACATCGTCAACGTTGTTTATGAGACCTCTATCGATAGCCAAAGCAACAACCCCGGCGCAATGCGGAGTGGCCATGCTTGTACCAATCATTAAGTCGAAGCCATCTGGCAAGAAATCGTAGAGGCCGTCATACCAAAGTGAGCAGGCTGCTACGATTTGGCTGTTTCTGTCTCCTCCTATGCCGGCAACATCTGGCTTCAAAAATGCTTCTCCGTATTTTGCGTGGTCTCTGTCGAAGGCGTCTTTGTGGTCGACATACCACTTCGCTTGCGGCCCTCTACTACTGTATGAGCTGGTGTCCATCGTCTTCCAATCCATCGCCGCCACGCAGAGGACGTATGGGCTTGCTCCTGGACTGTTTATGCTCCAATCTTCCCCGTCGTTCCCTGCTGCTACGATGAAGTTTGTCCCATATTGCTTATAGAGCTTCTCAGCGAGCACACATTCGGGGTCTTCGTCAACGCTTCCTTCCAATGGGCCGCCGAGGCTCATGTTCACAACTCTGCACCCCTTTTCGGCACACATCTCCATAGCCTTCATAATCTGGTAGCTTGAGCACGGGCCGAAAGCGGTGAAGACCTTCACGTGGTAAGTGTAGCCCTGAGAAACAGGCTCGAAGTTACCATATCTTGTCGGAGCAGGTCTGCCGAAAGCGCAGGACCCTACCCACGAACCGTGACTCATTGTGTTGTGGTGTGTTATTCCGCCACATCCTGCAATGAATTTCTGGTTTTCGGTGGAGAAATCATAGACGTAGCCTTCATACTCTATTTCTTTCACAATCTCCACTAACCCCCGGTCTTTATACCAGTTGTGTTGTTTGTTGCTGTTATTTCTTATGATCAACCTGAGCTCGTCCTTGTTGGTAAAACCGCTTTTAGTAATACCTACTACGAAAGATAGGTTAGGATTAAGTTTCTTGTGTAAGGTAAGTATGCTCTGCAATATTAACCATGAGGATGAATCTACTTGCACTTCGCCGTCTGGAAGCACGTGACCATCGCCAGCTATGAACCCCTCTAAGAATGCTTTAACGACGTTTGGTGGTGAATTAAATATGCTGGTTGGAACTTTTTTATAGCCTCTTTTCGTATAAAAGGTATTTTTGAAGAAGTCGTATGCTCTTTTATTATTCACGTTGATTACATAACACAACTTTCCGTTTCCGTATTTTCTTGTTGTGATATAAGGGTTTAAATTAAGCTCCTTTTCTAAAATCTTCTTTGTTTTTTCCACTAAAGCTTCATCAGTGTTAGTTATGCAGATTAGATAAGCCCCATCGCTTCTTTTTGTAACAAATCCTTCAGCTAAGAAGAAACCGTAGAGCCAACCAAGATCTTCGGCTCCTACAAATAATTCCTCTTCTACACACCTACATCTCCAACCTTTGTTGACAACCGCAATCTTATCACCTGGTCTTAACTTGCTAGCCTCAATAGGTTTGCGGCGATCAGCGCCGAAGAGTGAGTGAGATGGCGTTACATCTGTTACTCCGCCAATTGCACGTATCCGCATTAGCTTCCCTTTGTACCAATGTCTAATGATTTGATTGACTTTAACAAACCTTCCTCTTGAGCTCAGTACTTTTAAATCCAAATTACTGACGTCTTTTACTTCTTCGCCGCGCGGTGTCAAAGTTAATGGAGCGTTAATCGACTCCCATAAGTCTTCAAAGCTTACAACATCCAAGTAACCGTCTTGTTTTATAACTACTGGAGAGTAGCCGGGGACGCTATCTATGGGGGGCTCGATTGTTAATGAATCACAAGCGTAGTCTATGAATGGGAAGCCTATTCCGGGTCCGGGTCTCGCACCTGTGTCGATTACGCCAACCGGGATGCTGATTGTGTTGTCGTCTGGTGCCTCCATCAGCTTCTTTGTGTCGGTTACTAGCTTCCAGTCTGCTCTCGCTATAACGGGTGGGAATCCCTTGATGTAGTCGGCTAGCTTAGCGAATGGGTTCTGTGCGAACTTAAGTGCTTCGTTAACCATCGTTACTAGTGCTCCGAATGGTGTTGGTATTTCTGCTGTTGGCTTGACCTTTACTCCTAATGCGTATAGGTCTGAAACGTTTAGCTGGGAGAGGATTGGGTCGGTTGCTAAAGCGACTCTCTTGAATATTTCGTCAACTCCGAGCGCCATAGGGTAGAGCTTCTTCTGGGCTGAGACGAGTTTAACACCTGGTAGCTTTGCGACTTTCTCGACGTCCGCTGGCTCCGGTAGGTCTGCGAACACGAAGTCGCTAACCGTCCCCTCGACGGTGTAGCCCAGCGCTCTAAGCTGGGAGGCTACTTCATCAGCCTTACCCGGCTCGACCTCTATAACTACAGGCAGCCCCGTAGGAGTTGCTCTCTTCGCCTCAACCCTCTTTATCGCCTCTTCAAACCAGGGGTTTATTCGACCCATTTTACTTCAGCTCCTTTAGTAGAGCCAAAACAGCATTTATGTTTTTGTTTGATGCTTCCAACTCATTCACAAGCTTCTTTAAGTTGCCTTCGTTCGCCTCAATCGCCTTCAGAAGCGCCTCCATAACTGAAACAGCCTTCTGCAAAGTGGCTAAGTGGTTGTTGAGCGCCTGAAGCGTCGCAATCAACGTCTTCATATCTTTACGGAGATCCGCTATTACGTTAATTGTTTCCATGTCTCTCTCCAACACCTATGGATTCAGTAATATTTTAAGTTGTAGGTATCGCAGCTCCTAAGCACATTAACAGCGGTATTAAGATAACTAGTATCATAACCCCGTCTCTGATTGCTTTTTCCCGGCTATATTCTATTCTAGCGGAAGTCAATAGGATAACCGGCATCACTACGTAAACTATCAGTATGCTCCTTGGGTAGATTCCTAGGGTAGCTAGTAGAGTTACTAGATGTAAGAATGCGAAGTAGATTGCTAGTATGTAGAGTCCTAGGGGTAGCTTAGAGTTGAACCAGACTTCGGCTACGCTCCTAACCCTCTTAACAAAGTCGGTTTTAATATCGACATATTGATCTATCGAATACGCAAACGCAGATATCAGACCAGGAGCTATACCAGCCACTATCGCTGTTATCAAGCCTTGAGATTGAGATAGGTATCCAAATGTTGTTGTAGCCCAACCGTGACCTAGGAATGCTGCAACTTCACCAATCCCCTTTCTTTTAAAGAAGTCAGTATAAGATAAACCCACTATGATGCCTAAGAAGTATATTGGGATTGTGTATGGGTTTAGCCACGGTTTAACTAAAAGCACGTATAGGACTACGCTTAACGCTATGAATAACCCCTCGTTGGCTTTTTGGAACCAAATTGGCGTTATTCTAAGAGGGACAAGCCAAGCTGCTGCTGAATATGGCTTAATCGTTGAAATAACTTTTTTAGCCTCTTCTACATTTTCAACGTATTTGTCGACGCCAAGCTCAACATCCCTATAATTGTTCCTGAAGTGCGACGCTAAAAGAACGCAGACAACCACCACTCCAGCACCTATTGCTGAAACCCAGTCTCTAACGCCGGCAAGCAGAGCTCCGAATAGAGTGTAGAAAAAGACCCAGGGAATCGCGAAAGATCGAGTAGATATTAGCCAAGCAGCTAGCCAATGTTTTGCTTTGAATTTACCCTTGTTCACATATAGCTCATTTAGCAACGAATCTAGTCACCAACCCCTTTAACCGCTCAAATGCCTTCGCCCATCGTTCTAATTCGACCAAATCCACGGTTCCTGTTGCAGCGTTCTCTATAATGAAGTGGCCCTTCGTTATCGCCTCCCGCAAATCCTCTTCCCCCGAAATTATGCTGAGGAACGTGTCAGTCGACATTCTGAAGATGTGGATTGGAGTTTCGTCTCCCTGAGCGTACTCTATCCTACCTCGCCTACACCTCAGCAACACAGTTTCCCCATCTACGCCTACAACCCTCAGAAGAGAAACCTTCCCTTCCCCGAGCCGATAGTACTCTTTGGCTTCTGGGTAGAATCTGTTTTGTAGGCTTAGCAGCTTATCGACTATATCTTTCACATATCCGGGTGCCATTTCGCCTCACCTCTTAACTTTGAAGATGAGTTCAAGCAGCCTCCTCTTCAGAGACTTAGGCTTCTTCTTGAGGAGGATTGGGTGGTTTATCGCCTCCAAAACCACGTCGAGCGGGAACTCGTTTATAACCTTCTGCTCCGCGTACTTCGGGTTCAGGGGGAACTCGGCTATCGTCGGGATGCCTAGTTCTTCGAAGCTGTGGTCCTCGGGGAATATTTTGTGCTTCGCTCCGCAGTTTGGGCACTCGAAGTAGCTCATGTTCTTGATTAAGCCGGCAACCGGAATCTGGTATTCGCGTAGAGCTTCGACCATTCGCTCAACCTTAGACTTCGTCAAAGCAGATGGTGCTGTAACTATTATAGCGCAGTCCATAAGCGGCAGCATCTCAAGAACCTCAGGTCCAAATCCAGGCGGGAAGTCGGCGACCAAATAGTCTAGTTCACCCCAATCTGTCCTCTCGAGAAGCTGCCTAGCCGCGCTCCTGATGTCTTTCGGATCCCATAAAACGGGCATCCCATCCGCGCTAATTTGCCCAAGCGAAATGTAGCGGACGCCTCTTTCGGTTGAGGGAACGAATCTGTCGTCGGGTGTTATCTCAAGCTCTTTTTTGCCGAGTATGTCGTGGATGTTCGCACCAGTCAAATCCACATCTAAGAGCCCAACCCTGTAGCCTCTCTTCGCAAGCGCCAAAGCCAAGCTCACCGAGACGCTGGTCTTACCAACACCACCTTTTCCGCTTGTTACCGCTACTTTGATAGGTTTTTTAGCGCCTCTATACAAGATGAACTCAACCTCCTTTCGACATCTACTTCCTTGATGAAATACATAGAAAAATCAGGCTTGATATGGCAGACTAAGACTTTGGCATCAAGGAACTTGACCAAAGGGATTATTCTAGGATTGATTTTCCTCGCATATTGTAGAGTGACTTCGACTAAGTATATTTTTCCGTCTTTTTTACAAAGGATGTCGCAAGGAAAATAGTTAGAGAATTCTCGAGTCAGCACTATATTATCAAACCCATACTTCGGTAAGACTTCGTTTGCAACAAACAGCTCACTTTGAATGACAGAAGGGTTCGAAGGATGATGATATCCAACTTTACCCCACAAGTTTTGAAGTTTTTGTTTGTAGCTTATTTTCCAGTTTTCTAGCCATGTTTTGTGTCTTTCTCTCCATCTTTTCTGCCTTTCATAACCCTTCACGGTTCTATTATAATATTTGTTTTGACATCTCACCGAACAAAACTTCTTTCTAGGGTTGTTTGAAGTAAATCTACGCCCACACCAACATACTTTCTCTATCCCCTTCTTGTTTTTCTTGTTTTTGATAGACGGTATTTTAGGTATCCTCTCTAAGAGACTCATTTAATCTCACCTTTCCCCGATACCACCGCCACTTTGCGGCACATCTCAGGGCAAAGGTTATATGTATGATGCTTTTAACCTTTGGTAAGACGGTTGGTATGTCGTATATCCAGCAGGTTACGGTTAAGCTAACAGCCGAGGAGAGGGAGATGCTTGAGAAGCTCGCAGTCTACCTCCACAAACTCGGTAAGATTGACGCGCCGACGATGAGCGACGCTCTGCGAGTCTGCCTTCACTTCACGGTGAACGAGATTCTGAAGGCGATAGAGGCGGAGCGATACAAGTAGGTGGTGTGGATGAGTGAGGAGGAAGTCGAAATAAAGAAGAGGTGTCCCATCTGCAAGCAGCTGGTGGACGATAAAGGAGTCTACTTCCACTTCAGAAACAACCACCCAGACTTGAATTGGGAGGAGTGGAAAGATCAGTTCGAAGTCGTTGAGGTAAAGAAGGAGGAGGGGGAGGGGGTCCCTAAGCCCCCTGAGGTTGAGATCATTGAGGGTGCTTTGGATTTCATTAAGGAGCGTTTGCCTCAGATCTACGGAATAGAGAAGTATACTGGGTTGATTGTGAAGACGCTGAAGGATAACCCTGCTCCGCTTCGGGATCCGGCGACGCTTCACGCCTTCATAAAGAATCTGGCGCCGAAGGTTTACGACGCCCACTTAGCGACTTTTGTGATCAACCCTCTGTTCGCTCAGTATCCTAACTTGCCTCAGGCGGTTGACAAATATTTTGGTGGTTTTGCTTCTCAGACGCCGTATCTGTATCAGCCTTTCGGATATCAGCCTCCTTACCCGTTTTGGCAGCATTATCCGCCTCATCACTTCAACCCGCAGCCCTCGTATCCGCAGTATTTCGGCTACCCGCCTTATCATGCGGCGCCCTACCCATATCCTCAGCCGCCATACCACTATCCGCCGCAGCCGCCAAAGCCACCTAAAACATACAAGGTTGTTGTTGAGGGGCAGGAGATTGAGACGGATGAGGCCGGCTTTATGGCTTGGCAGCGCTACTTGAAGGAGAAGGAGGAGCATGAGCTCAGGAAGAAGCAGTATGAGCTTGAGATGAAGAAGCTTGAGGAGGAGATTAGGAAGATCGCTGAGGAGAGGGGCTCGAAGGAAACCTTGGTCCCCGTGAAGATTGGGGATAAGGAGTATCAGATACCGGCTTCGCTTGCACCACTCTACCTCAAAGGTAGTGATGAGGCTTCTAAGAAGATTGATGAGCTTTCGAAGAAGCTTGAGGAGGAGCGGGAGGCGCGCCACAAAGCTGAGCTCGAGGTGTTAAAGAGGGAGCTTGAGGAGCTTAAGAGGAGTCCGAGCTTTCTCGAGCAGCTGAAGACGTGGCAGGCGGTTGCTGAGACGCTTGGCTACCATAGGGGCGGTAGGACTACAGCCGATTTAATCGACTCTTTGAGCGAGAGGGTTGATAGAACGGCTCAGATGATCATCCAAAGAATACCGATGCCTGGTAGCGAGTGGAAGCCTGAGGTTGTGAGGACGCCTGAGGAGAGGGCTAAGAAAGCCGAGGAGATAAAGCAGAAGCTGGCGAAGAGCGAGGAGATACTTAAGGCTGAGGAAGAATTAATAAGGGCTGCTGCTAAGGTTAAGCCGAGGAGCGAGTGATGTCTGAGTTAGAGAAGAAGATTCCTAAACTTCCACTTGACCCAAGCGAGTTTCTGAGCGCACCCCTTAATTTCGTAAGGGGCTTCGATTCGATGCTCAACCAAATAGACAGTTGGTTGAAGGACTTCGACCGAACCCTCACGCACTCTGACACATATCTTCGCATCCCGCCGTCTGCGACGACCGCTAAACCGGTTGGTGAGTTACCGAAGAAGGGCGAAAGCCTCGACTATTGTATTGAATGCCTACCACATTCAACCCTCATCTATACGGGGGATTCTGTGAAGAAGATAAGTAGTGTTACAGAACGCCATACTGTTATTGGTCATACGGGGCAAATTGAAAGCGTTGTAAAGACCTTCAAAAGACCGTACGAAGGAGATTTGGTTGAAGTCGAATTTTGGTACACCAACATACCGCTTAGATTGACGCCTGAACACCCTGTATATGGTGTGCGAAACGTCAGAAAACCTCAATCAACTTGGAGAAAGAAAGGTATAGATGAGTCTCGGCTCGAGTGGATACCTGCGCAAGAGCTAACAGTACAAGACTTCATAGCATTTCCGAGGATAAGAGAGGTTAAAGACATTGTTTTTGCTTCAGAAGATTTAATGGAGCTTGTGGGGCTTTACCTAGCTGAAGGCAGCTTTGAACCTCAAAATAGAGGAGTAAACGTCACCTTCAGTTTTGGAAAAGACGAGAAAGAGCTTATTGAAAAGACTTCGGTTTTGATTGAAAAAGTGTTCGGTGTTAAACCTTGCGTAACAGATACCGATGGTCAAACAGCGGTTAGGGTCATTCTATCGAGCAAATATTATGGGCCGTTTTTCGAGCAATTCGGCAAGGGAGCTAGAAATAAGGTAATTCCAAATTGGGTTCTCTATCTTCCGGAGTCAAAACAATACCGGTTGTTAAGGGGGATGTTTCAGGGTGACGGTTCTAAGACAAAGTACTCTCTCAGATACTATACGGCATCTGTTAAGCTAGCCTACAGATTGAGGTTGCTACTTTTCCGGTTGGGTATTTTACACACCTTATCAGAACAAAAGGTTAACGAGAGCAAGATTTCAGGTAGGCTAATCAAACCTAAAGGAAATATATATGAAATTGAGGTGTCTGGTGATTCAGCGAGAATATTGGCTGAAAAGATGGGTATCCCTTACGATGGTGGTGAAAGAACAGCAGGTAACTTCGGTTTTGTCTCTGAAAACTATGTTTTCATACCCGTGAAAGCTGTTAAGAAAGTTCCGTTCAAAGGGTTTGTCTACAACCTTCATGTGAACGATTCCGAGTCTTATTTGACGGTTCATGGAGCGCTACATAACTGTGCTATTAAGCATAGTCAGACTGCGAAGGTTTTGATGCGTGAGGCTATTCAGAGGGCTGTGGCTGGTTCGCCTTCGGATCCCGGTGTTTTGGAGAAGGTTAGGGGTGTTGTTGAGGAGCTTGTTGGCTTCGAGGACGATACGATGTCTGCTAAAGACGAGAAGGTTTTGGCCCTCAACGCTGCAGCCAGGGCTCTCAGGAGGGTGATTTACTCATCTGGTGCCGAAATCGGTAGAGCTTCTTTAGACGACTTGAAGAAGATAAAGGAGATGATTGACAAGCTGGTTGACGCAACTTACGAGGTTAGGGCTAGCTGCACGCCTTGCGAAGTTGAAAGGATATGTGGGAGCAACCTTAAGTGCCTCGAGTTTCTTGAAGAGGCTGTTAAGAAGGCTAAGTCGCCTGAAGATATTAAGAAGGCTTTGGAGGAGGCGGAAAAGCTATTTAAGCCGCGGGTTTCTTAAAGCAGATGGGTGTTTGGTTTTGAGTGAGGAGTGCCGCTTAGCCTTCGAAGCCGCGTTGGATTTGATTAAGGAGAAGTGTGGTTTGTCGTCTTCTTCAGGTGGGCAGGTTAAGATCGAGGAGATTAAGGCGAGTCTGGAGATACCTGCCGAGGTTAAGGAGATTCTCAGCCACAACCCCGAGCTCACAAGGGAGCAGAAGATAGCGGCGATTGCGGAGTCCGCTTGGGCTAGAGGCTGGGGTAGGGGTATGTGCGAGCTGGTTTCACCGGGTTTGACCGGCGCTGCTAAAGAGGAGTGCGAGAAGAGGATGGCTAGGCTGCTCGCTGAGAGGGTTGTCGGCAAGTGAGCGCTGAAGAAGAGCTGTTCAAGATAGTGGAGAGCGACGACAGGGTTCTCAAAGCCGTTTGGAAGTATGTTAAAGCATCTAGGTTCGATAGAGAGGCTGCGCTGTCTGAGCTTAGGAAGATGGTGAAGGATAAGAAGGTTCTTGACGCTGCTCTAAAATATGCTAGAGAGGCTAAGACTGAAGGTTAAAAAATAGAGGGGGATGAAGCCTCTTGAGGTTAGAGGCTTTATGTTGCTGTTACTCTTGCAGCAGCCTTGTACTTTGACACCATCAACTCGGTTGTGAGTTTGGTTTTCTTAGCGCTCTCCAAGCATTCTGCTACGGCTAGGAAGCCCTCTCCTTTCTTCGCACCACACTTAATGTATTGCTCTGCTCCGCCGAAGGCTTCGATTCCGGCTTTGTATTTGGCCGCTGCTTGCTCGACTGTCTTGACCATATCCTTCCACCGCTAAGCTTATGTCTGCCTACCCTATATAAGGGTTGGTGCGACATATGTATGACCGAAGGTGCAACATTTACGAAAAGACTTGTGATTAGGGTCTCTGAGGGTATGATGAAGCTACTCGAGGACTTGGCTAGAAGAGAGGGTGCTTCTGTCAGCGAGGTGGTTAGAGGTTTACTCAACCTGGCTTTAAGTGGGATGGCTACGGACGAATACTATCTGATAGACAGGGTGAATAAGGCTATTGAGGAGACCGAAGCCCAGCTGAGAAAGCTTAAAGAGCTTAGGGAGCAGCTTTTAGCGTCGAAGGGTGGTAAGAGTGGCTGAAGAAGTGAGCGAGCTGACGAAGAAGCTGGCTGAGTGGTGGGAGGTTCCGCCGCCCAAGAGTTGGCGTGAGGTCGCTGAGATCTTCGGGTTGTCTGAAGAGGAGGCGAGGAGGAGAAGGATAGATTGGGACGAGGCTTGGGCTGCTAAGGTGAGAAACCTGCTACCGGAGTTCCTCAGATACAGTAGGCTCGAACCCCACCTTAAGGAGTTGTCGCCGGAGGAGGTTGGAGCTGTTATGGAGTTCTTCAACCCGAAAACTAGGATGATGATTTTGAAGAAGAGGGGTGATTTGGGCGACAAGCTGGCTAGGGAGATTTTGGAGACGTTCCTGAAGGGCGATCCAACGGCGCCGTCTGGTACTGTGGCTAATATGGGTTTCATAGAGTGGTGGAGGAGCATAGGTGAAGACCCTTGGGAGAAGCTTAGGGAGCTGGGGTACACGCCTAAGGAGATCGAGGAGAAGTTTGGGGTTAAGCCTAAGGCTGCTGAGATGCTTGAGGTTGAGAGGGTGAAGAGGGAGGAGCTTGAGCCGAAGCTTGAGGAAATAAAGAAGCTTGAGAGGATGAAGAAGGAGCTTGAGGAGAAGATTCGGATGCTGAAGAAGGAGGCGGGTTTGGAGTGAGCGTCGACGCGGCGGTTGAAGACGCGCTGAGGGAGGCTGAAAGATGCAAGTCGAAGATAGACCTGCTTCTGAGGCTCGCCGAGATAAAGAGTAGAAGGTTGAATGGAGGCAGCCTCACCTGGGACGATGTTGTGGCAGCTCAGAGGGTAACGTGCTACGGCTCTATTGCGCACTGCTGCAAATACACGAAGGAGTGCCCCAACTTCTTCGCAGCATGTGATGCACTTGGGCTTGACCCGAAGGAGGTTTCTGAGTTCAAGGAAAAGGTTATAGCGGAATTCCTCGAAAAGAGGTTGTTGGGTTGAAGGTTTATCTCTCATATCCGTTTTCAGTATTCGAAAGAGGCGACATAGTCTTAGAGGCTTTGAAGGAGTGTTTGCTCTTCGCCGGCTTCGAGGTCATCGACCCATACGTGAACATAGGTGTTGGGTTGGAGCCTGAGCTTATCGAAGCGGATTTGAAGGCGGTTGATGAGAGCGACTTGGTTGTCGCATATCTACCGACTGGTAGCACGACAACCGGTATGGAGGTTTACTATGCGCTCAACCGAGGCAAGAAGGTTGTTGTAATCACGCCTTACCCGGATGAGCCGTTTCTTAAGTGGCTTGAGAAGAGGGGCGCGAAGATAATCACCTGCGAGTCCTGGAGCAAATGCTGGGGATGCAATGCGTGGTTTATCGACTTAGATTATTGCGAGGATTGCGGTGCATTTAAGTGCCCATATTGTGGGGTTTGCGGCTGCAGGCTCAATGGTGATACTTTGAAAGCTGTAAGAAACGAGATAGTCAGCCTCTATTCATCGAACCCGAAGAGGAAGGGTGCTGGGCTTGGGAGCTTCATCATAAACCTCTTCTACATCAAACTCAAAGAGAGAGGGGTGGTTAAAGACCCAGAGGAGTTCAGCAGAAGAATTGGAGAGCTGATGGAGAGGTATAGGGAGGTCTATCAAGAAGCGGTTAGAGAAGCTGCGAAAAGTTTCAGCTGATAGTTACAGCACCTTCATGATTTCTTCTGGTGTCTTCGGCTCCCTGTAGTGTGGGCAGTTTAAGGCGGTTTTCACGACTTCTTCTTTCAGTTTGTAGAATGGGCAGATTGGCTCGTATTGGTTTAGGCAGATCCAGCATCTCACAGCCGCTTTCCTGAACTCCTCTTCTGAATTCATTTCAATCATCCTCGACCGCTCTTCGCTTCTTCGTTCTCTGAGAGCTCGAGGTACTTTCTGAGTGCTACTTCGACAACCTGCGTTAGTTTAAGCCCCTCTTTGGCTGCGTAGATTTTGGTTTTGCGCCAGAGTTCAACTGGAAGCTCTATGCTGGTGCTAATTTTACCTACGCTGGTTTTGATCCTCTTTTCTAACTCATCTTCGCTCATAGTCACCACATTTAAAGGTTACAATAGGGCGGTATTTAAAGATACCTTTCTTTGGAGAAAGATTTATTACCCCGGTTTACTATACCTGATTGGTGATCGGTAGTATGGTACGTATAACAGAGTATTTGAAGAAGGGTCGGAAGTGGCTGAATCCTGATGACGTTAAAGATGGTGACGTTGTGGAGCTTGTTGGCGAAGGCGCATTCAGAACAATATCCTTCGGCGGCCAGAACCGAGAAGTCTTCGAAACCGATGTGAAGCTGGCGGATGGCTCGGTGAAGACTTGGACGATGAACCGCACCACGATGAAGAATCTGAGCGACGCTTGGGGCGAGGATACGAAGCAGTGGGTTGGCAAGAAGGTTCGCTTAACCGTGCAGACCGTTTTGGTTAGGGGTGAGATGAAGCGCTCGATCGTGGGCTACCCGGTTACGGGCGAAGAGGAGCCTGTTAAGAAGTTCATGAAGGAGCTTGAGCTCTACTACCCGAATGGAGTCGACTTCGAGACGCTTCAGAAGCTTCTGAAGATAAGAGGCTTCGACGTGAAGCCTGAGGAAGCAGCGAGGCTCGCTGGCTTGAAGGTTGTTGAGAAGGAGGGGAAGAAGCTAGTTGTCTTTAAGTAGATTGAAGTGCGTTAGGTGTGGTAAAGAAGCTGAATACATCTTCATAGCGTATGGTATAGGAGGCTCACTATGCAAAGAATGCTTCGAACAAGATGTTAAGGAGCTAAGGAAAAAGTCAGAAGCACCCGATGTGGTGAGGAAGGAGGCGCATGAGAAAGCATTAGGGGTGTCTGAGTAGTTGAGTGAATACGGCTTCGGGAAGTTGAAGCTTGGGGATATGCTGTTTAGGTGGAAGGCTGCTGAGCAGGCTAAGCATGTGCGTGAGCCAGGCGTCGTATACGTTACGGATTTGGTTGAGTGTCCTCTCAAGAGGCATTTCGAGGAAGTCTACCCTGAGGTTGCAAGCGCCGACTTCTTCAACCCAGCCACGCTCGTGGGGGACATCGTGCACAAGGGCGTTGCTTCGATTCTGAGCGGATTTTTGGATGCGAAGTTCGAGGTTGAGGGCGAGATGGTCTTCGATGGCGTGAGGATAAGAGGTAGGGCTGATATGCTCCTCGAAGATAGGGTTGTTGACTTCAAGTATGTAAAATCCTCTTACGGCACACCTCATTCTCACCACATAATTCAAGTGAGGTGTTACCTCAGAATCTTCAATAAAACGAAGGGTAGCCTGCTCTACATAGCGCCAGACCGAATAACGGAAATCGACGAGACGGTCGAGCCGAATCTAGCCAAGCCGATCTCAGACGAGGAGCTTAGGG
>Ga0272445_1001578_pt1 | contig 17293 bp, 25 predicted proteins | sample YNPCB0031_FD_194404 | JGI IMG/M metagenome (GOLD analysis project Ga0272445, IMG submission 194404) | Hot spring sediment microbial communities from Yellowstone National Park, WY, United States - YNP-CB-003-1 | ecosystem: Environmental > Aquatic > Thermal springs > Hot (42-90C) > Sediment... | reverse complement strand
TTTTTTATTTTATGGCCATACTCCCAAATCTTTTAATGCATCTGCAACTCTTTTTATTGCAATCATCATTGCAGCTTCTCTCATGCTTGTATTTTTATTCTTTGAAAAATCATAAACATCTTTAAAAGATTTTACCATTCTTTCTTCTAGCTTTTTATTTACTTCTTCTATGCTCCAATGTTCTCTATGAATATTTTGTATCCATTCCAAATAGCTTACTGTTACTCCTCCTGCATTTGCTAAAATATCTGGAATAACAAATATTTTCTTTTCTTCAAAAATTTTATCTGCTTCAGGAGTTGTTGGACCATTTGCTCCTTCAACAATTATTTTTGCTTTTACATCATTTGCATTTTCTTTTGTTAATTGATTTTCAATTGCAGCAGGTATTAAAATATCACATTCAATCTTCAAAAGTTCTTCATTTGTTATATCTTTAGAATTTTCATATCCAATAACTTTTCCATTTTTATTTTTATATTCCATAACTTTATATGGATTCAATCCATTTTTATTGTATATCCCTCCTTTAGAATCGCTTATTGCTACTATTTTAAAACCCATATCATAAAGAGAAGTTGCTGCATAATATCCAACTTTTCCAAATCCTTGAATTGCAATAGAAGGATTTTTCAAATTAAATATTTTTAAAGATTCTCTTGTGCATATTGCTACACCTCTTCCAGTAGCTTCTAATCTACCTTCAGATCCCCACACACTAAGAGGTTTTCCTGTAACAACTTCAGGAATAAGATAACCATGCAATTGACTATATGTATCCATTACCCATGCCATTTCTCTAGGTCCAGTACCTATATCTGGTGCAGGAACATCTCTAAATGGTCCAATAATATCTGCTATCATTGCAGTATATCTTCTAGTTAGCCTTTCAATTTCATTTATACTCATTTCTCTTGGATTGCATATTACTCCTCCTTTTGCTCCTCCATATGGAATATCTACAACTGCACTTTTCCATGTCATTATCATAGCTAATGCTTTTATTTCATCCAATGTAACATCTGGATGATATCTTATCCCTCCTTTATATGGTCCTCTTGCATCCATATGCTGAACTCTATATCCTTTGAAAACTTTTATTGTTCCATCATCCATTCTAATTGGAATTGATACTTCAAGAGTTCTTTTAGGATGCTTAAGAAATTCTATAATATTTTTATCTAGATTTAAAATTTCTCCAATGTATTCCAATTGCTTAATAGTATTTTCTAATAAAGATTGAGAAGACATAATGCATCAATCCTTAACTAAAATATATTACACCTTATATTTAAAATTTAAAAAATATTTTTTAACAAGATTTAATTTCCATAGACTCAATATCTTTAATAACTACTTCAGGTACTTCAGATGTTTCCTTAGTACATAAAAATTGAAGGGGTTCATTACCTGTATTGATTATTTGGTGTAATTCGTTTGATTTTATGAATATTGCATCTCCCGGCTTTATTTCAAATTCTTTTTCTTCACTTCTAATAATACCTTTACCTTTTAAAATAAAAACTTCATGTTCATGTTCATGCTTTTCTAAAGAAGTATAACCTCCTATATCTATAGTAAATAATCTAAGCTGTATTCTTTTTGCTCCAATTCCTGCATGAAGCAAATATTTAACTTTAACACTTTTCATTTCATTACTTTTCAATTCATATTCTTTCACATTTTCTACATTTATAATATACATATATTTTCAAAATTAGACATATAGAGCTTATATTTAAAAATATTAAGTTTGGACATTATTCAAAAGAAAATTCTACTGATTTTAGCTCTTTTTTCTAAAGGCAATTTACAATTTAAAACTAAAAATAATAGAAGTACCCTTAAAACTTAGATCTAAAAAAAGAGAGAAAAATAATAAAAAAGTCATTCATTATTTTCGAAATTCCTCTAAGTTCCATAAAAAGCTCATAATAAAAATTTAAATTAAAATTTTAAAAAATACTATTTAAAGAATGATAAGAGAAATTCCATGAGAAATTTTATTATTAGAAAAGCTTAAATAGTTTAGAGATGAGTTCATTATTAAAAAAGAATAAAGAATTTTGTATAATTATAATGCTAGTATTGCTTCAGATTCTTTAAGTTGTCTTGTTATTGGATCTGCTTCAAGCCCTAAGCCTTCTAGTGCATGCAATCCTAAAACCTCATTATCTTTTTCCTCAGCAAAAACAACTACTGTTGTTGCCCTTCTACCTAAACACTCAACTATCACTTCACTAATGTCACGTTCAATGATTCTGTTATCTATACTCTTAAATCCTCTTCTTCCCATACGTTCAATCCTAAGCTTTGTAAGCTTTTCATGTCCTATCCAAGTATAAGTTGAAACAGTATTAACTAATAGCTCAAGCTCTAGCTTTAAAGATTCATCTTTTTGGATTGTAAATCTTAACTCTGGCTATTGTATGATCCATGGCTCCTATTTTTGAATGAACATATTTCAATATTTAAATCTTTTTCTTAAATATTAAGCATATTTTAGTTATTCTATTAAAAAGTAATTTTGAATAGATGAGAAAAGAAATTAATAAATACCCAATCTAAATTTCTTGCTCATAAAAAAGATGTTTAAGTTACTTAAGCTTATGAAGTTTATTAAATTTATATTTTTCTATACAATATTTTCTTGATACATAAATAGGGTGAAATAAATGAATATTAAATGTAAATTGGTTAATAATTTAAGAAGTGTTGCAGATAATGGAAGAGGTCATAGTGTAATATTAGATTTACCAAAAGAAAATGGAGGAGATGACTTAGGACCAACAGCATTAGAATTAGCAATTATGAGCTTAGCAGGATGTATAACAACAATTTTCGCTTTAATAGCTAAAAATAGTAAAATTCCAATAGAAAGCTTAGAAGTTATAGCTAATGCTGAAAAAGAAGTTAAATCACCTAAATTATCATTTGTGAAAATTAAAGCTTTAGTAAAATCAAATGCAAGTAAAGAAATTCTTGAAACAATATGGAGAAAAACTCTTCAAACATGTCCTGTGGGTGCAATATTTGAATTAGAAATAAAGCCTGAGTATAAAATGGAAATAATTACTTAATTTGATTAATTAAAAAGAGAAATTGTTTATGACAAAAACTTAAATATTGCATTGAGAAAATATAAATTGGTTAATAATGGAAGGTATAGAGGGTAAAACTCATAATAAATCATTTAATTATAATATAGGAGCTCTTGCTATTCTTGCTATATCTATAGGTTCTCTTATAGTAGCATATGGTGGAGGATTTATTTATTTTGATCCATTCAATATTCCAGCATGGATATTTGGGCCTCTTGGAATTTATACTATTGCTTATTCATTAATCATAAAGAAAGATATGTTATATTATTTGATTTGGGGCATTATAATGTTTGCTATAGCTATTATTTCAGCATTGTATAATATAATAAATGTTTTTATAGTATTTGGTATACTTTTAATTGTTATAGCAATCGTAGGTTTAATTGCATATTTGAGGAGAAAAAAATGAATGAAGGAGAATATACAGAAAAAGTAAAAAAAGAAATGGGGCTTTTTGAAAAAATTGTTAGCTATATTCCAGGTTATAGAGGATATAAAGAAAAAGAAATAAGGAGAGAAAGCGATCGCCTTGTAAGAATGGAAGTTGTAAATAGACTTAAAGATACAAAAAATATTATTAGAAGAAAATTTTCAAATCCAATGGTTATTCAAAAACTTTCAAATGAAGATACATGGAGACTTGATACATTAATGTCTCGTCTTGATAAAGTTACTCAAAGAATAGATAAAGCAGTTGCAGGATATGCAGGAATTTTTGATGCAATTAAAGTTAAAGAAGATGAACTTGATACTATTCTTCAATACGATTTAAGTTTAATAGAGAAAGCTGAATCATTAAAAAATAATGTTGAAAAAATAATTTCAATGGAGCCTGGAAAAGATGAATGGAGAAATTGTATGGATGAATTAATATCAAAAATTGAAGAAATAGATGATTTTATTAATAAAAGGTCAGAAATTCTTAGAGGTTTAGTAAAATGATTTTATTTATTAAAAAATGGAGGGATAATTAAATGCCAAAAGTTATTGAATGGGTTGGAGTAAAAGAAAACGATATAGTTTGGAAATATCCAAGTGAAGAAATTACATGGGGAGATGTTTTAATAGTTCATGAATATGAAGCTGCAGTTTTCTTTAGAGATGGAAAAGCATATGATGTTTTTAAAGCAGGAAGACATGTTTTAACAACAGCAAATCTTCCATTATTAACCAAAATTTTATCAAAAATTGCAGGATATGATAAAGTTCCTTTTAGAGCATCAATTTTCTTCATTTCATTAAAACAATTCCAAGGAAAATTTGGAGCACAAGGACAAACAAAGGAATTAGCACCTCTTAAATTCTTTGGAAGTTTTTGGTTTAGAGCAGAAGATCCAAATCTTTTTGTTAATGAAGTTGTAGGTGGACAAGGAGTATATACAACTGAAAATTTACAAAACTTTCTTAGAGGATACCTTAATGAAAAGCTTATTGATACTTTAAGTCAATATTCTCTTGCAGATGTTTATGGTAAACTTGATGAAACAAGTTTATTAGTAAAAAATGTCCTTTTTGATGCCTTTTCAAGAATAGGACTTGAATTAATAGATTTAAAATTTGAAGGAATAGATACTACACCAGAATGGAGAGATAGATTATTCTATATAAAAACTGGAGTAAGTGCAGCAGAAGTTCTTAGAATGCAAACAGTTGAAAAAACAGCTGAAAGTTTATCTAAAAGTCCAGGAGCAGCAGTTGGAGCAGGAATAGCTGTTATTCCACCTCTATTTCAACCAGCTCCAGCACCAACACCAGCACAAGCAATGGTAATTTGTCCAAAATGTGGTTTTCAAAATTTACAATCAGCAAAGTTTTGTAGCAATTGTGGTTCACCATTACAAGTAGGAGGCATTAATTGTCCAAAATGTGGAACATTTAATCCTGCTGGAGCTAAATTCTGCATAAATTGCGGAAGCCCATTACAAATAGCTAATAAATGTCCACAATGTAAAGCTGATATTCAACCTGGAGCAAAATTCTGTCCAAATTGTGGAGCAAAACTTATGTAATCTCCCTTTTTTATTTTTTAAGAAATAAATTATTTTTCTCAAATCTGCATATTATTATTGGCTTATGTTTTACTTTTTCAAGCATTTCCCATGTTATTTCATATGTTTTAACTTTAAATTTTTTAGCCATATCCCAAACAGTTTCTCCAGCTCCATGTCCCATTAATTTATTAGCCTTATCAATAATTTTTATAATAGTATAAAAATCTAAATTAACATTTGAAATAGCTAAAGGAGTCGCATGTTTTTCTAGTTTAAAAAATCTACCAATTATAAAACTAAAGAATCCAGTAAAATATTTTAAATTTTTAATTTTAGTTTTTCTAGGAGATAAATAAAAATTTTTAAAATTGAATGTGCTATCGCCATCAATAATTATTACTCCTACATTTTTTCCAATTGCTTTAAATATTTCTTCTTTAATTTTATTAGCTAATTCATTAGGATTACTTAATGGAAGAGAAACATAAGTATAAGGTAAATTGCTTGCATCTATTCCACCTTCTGAAAAATGTCTTAAAGATTCTAAAAAACCTACATAACTTAAAGCTACTTGTTTATGGCATGCACCATATTCAATAGGATAAAATCTAAGCCTTAAAATATTCTTCTTTTTTAAAAAACATATAATACTTAAAAAATATCCCCATACAATTCTCATCCAAATGCGTGCTAAAAATTTAGCTAATAAGCTTGGTTTTACATTTTTTTCATCAATTATTCGACCTAATGCAATAGAAAGAGCTTTTTCAGATAAAATTACAATATCTCCATCATAAAGCTTATTTTCTAAATTATCAATAATAGTTTTAAAAAGATTTATTCCTGGACGCCAATAATTTGTATAAACACTAATTAATTTATAAGAATTTTTAAATTTCATTTTCAATCAATTTTTAAATTATTTGATTAAAATTTTAGAAGCAATAAAAATAAAAGATATAAAAGTAAATATCTTGGGCTTACTCTAACTTTTTTATATATAATATTCTCATTTTTTAATATACTTTCTTCAATAAGTTTAATAAAAATTTTTAGAAAAATGAAAAGAATAAAAAAATTGGAGCCCACTAGGGATGGAAGAAATTAAAAAAATCTTCCATTTTTTCGCCAATAATTGGCGTCCCCAATGGGCTCAAAAAAAGAAAGAAAAATATTTATTAAATATTTTCTCGTATATTTAAAGAATTTTTAAGTAATATCTAAATAATTCCTAATATTACTTTTTTTTCAATGATATGAAAAATTTATTATTAAAATAATTAAAAATACTCTTTTTTTGGAAAAATGAAAAACTTTATTCTTAAAATAAAAATAATTAAAAAGTATAAATTAAAACATAATTAATATTTTTTAAAAAATGGAGAGATTTTATATTGAAAATTGCTATAACTGGTAAAGGAGGAGTTGGAAAAACTCTTATAGCTGCTACTCTTTCAAGACTTTTAGCTAAAGATGGTTATAAAGTTTTAGCTATAGATGCTGATCCAAATCTTAATTTAGGATATTCTTTAGGGTTTAATGAAAAAGAATTATCAAAAATTACTCCATTAGCTGAAAATGAAGAATTAATAAAAGAAAGAACAAGCATATCCAATGAAGCTTCAATATTGGGATTTTTTAAATTATATCCAAAAGTAGATGATATAGTAGATAAATTTGGAGTAATTGGGCCAGATAATGTTTCTCTTTTAATTATAGGTACTGTTAGAAAAGGTGGAGAGGGATGTTTATGTCCAGAAAATGCTTTTCTTAGAACATTGATACATCATATTTTAATTAAAAGGAAAGAATTTGTTATTATTGATATGGAAGCTGGAATAGAACATTTAGCACGTGGAACAGCAAAAGGAGTAGATATAATGCTTATAGTAATTGAGCCAAGTTTTAAATCAATTGAAACAGCTTTAAGAATAAAAAAGCTAGCAAATGATATAGGTATTAAAAATATTTTTATGATAGCGAATAAAGTTTCTAATGAAAATGAAAAAAAATTTATTTTAGAAAAAATAAATGAAATAGATATTCCATTATTAAGTATTATACCATTTGATAAAGAAGTTGCTTATGCAGATATGATTAAAAAACCTTTAATAGATTATTCTCCATCATCACCTGTAATAAAAGCTATAAATGAAGCAAAGAATAAAATTCTAGAATTAAAAAGTATTTAAATAATTAAATTAATTTAAAATTAAAATAAAAACTATGAAAATTTATGCTATTGTTTCAATAATAAATCATTATTGAAACTATAATTGTAATATCAATATATTTTAAAAAGAATTCAATTAATGTAATTATTATTCCGAGTGGAGAAAAAATTAACCAAATTCTATCATCCACCTCTCTTGTTTTAAAATTTTCATAAGAGGAAATTGTTAGCATAATTAAACATAATATTTTCTTTAAATAAGAAAACATAGTTTATCCTTTATATTCTTCATTTAAAATTCTCCATATTTTAGTAGATGTTTTATAATGGAATTTTTGCTTTTAAAGATAATTCTTGTGGAAAAGCATTAATTATATTTTTAACTGTTTTAAAATTCTTTAACAATCTTTCAGCATATTTTTCTCCAATATGAGAAAACTATCTTTTTCTCTATTAATTAATATTATTAATGATATTTTTAGTATAAAAGAAGAATATTTCATTTTCAATTATCTCTAAGTATAAATTGTTCTTTTAAATGTACTATGTTTTCTTACATATTTTTATACTTATTTTTAAAAAATTATAATTAATAAAAATGAGAATATATTCATATAAAATAATTAAGGAGAAAAAATATTTAATAATTTTGCAGTAGCAAACATTACAAAGAAGTTTCTAATGAAGCTATGGAAAAGGAGAGTAAGGCTTCTTCTGGGCTTTGGAATGAATAAAGACCAAAGCTTAGAAGAAGAAGGTTTAGGAACTCAACCCAAAACCTTCCTCCAAGCAAAATAAACGCGATGATAAGAGCATTCGAAGGATGTTGGGCGAACGAAGCCATAAGAATAAATCATTAGCATTGGAGGAAGAAGCTAGAGTTTAAAAATGAGTTTAAAACATGTAACAACTATTATACTCACATCTACTACTCCTTCAGGATAAACCAAGCTTCCTTCTAGCATATTCATAACTCATCCATTTCCAGCTTTCTTCAATTTTTTCTGTAAAAACTTCTAAATTAGAATTACGTACTAAATTAATCCATTCTTCAATGCCTTTTTTTAAGTCTTTTGAAAAAGGTTCAATTATTATTCTTGAACCATTAAGCCTAACTAATAATTCTTCTCCTTCTTTTATTCCTATAGCTTTTCGAATATGTGCAGGAAGAACAATTCTGCCTTGTTTATCCATTTTTAATATGTATTCCATATTTTCCACCATATGGAATAAAATATACCAAAAATCTACATAAATATTTTCTTAAAGTATCTTATTTAAAATCTGCTTTAGTAAAAAATTTTAGATTAAGTTTCAAATTTTCTCTAAACTTTTACTTTTTATTAAAAAACAGAAATCGATGAAAAAAACATTTAGCTTTTTAATTTTAATATAAATTCAGGAATGTCTTCTTCATCTAAAATAATAACATTTTTTGGATATTTTCTATGAGGTTTGCCAGCTTTTATTTCAATTTTTAAATCTCCAGCAATACAATCAATCTCAAATTTATTACGATAATAATAAATTTCTTTGAATTTTCTAAATAAATGTTCTTGTATGATATTTTCATAAATTACTGAATCTAAAAATTTTTCTTTTGTCCAAAAAGAAATAGCATGCAAAATAAAAGGATCTCTAAAGAAAATTTTCTTCTCTTTCTTAAAACTTATTTTTTTATTTTCTTTCCAATAAGCTAATTTTAAAATAAATAAATTTTCAAAATTTTCTAAATATTCAGCTACCGTTTTATAACTTATTCCAATATCACTAGCTATGGATTGATAAGAAAGTGCAGATGGTAGCTTATTTAAAAGACTTGAAAATATTTGATAAGAAGTTTTTAAACTTAAGCCAATTTTTAATATATCACTCTCTAATGCTTTTATCCATTCACTATAAAAATTTTCTCGATAATTTAGAGAAGCAGGAAAGCCTCCATATTTTTTATAAATTTTAAATGCTTCTTTTATTTCACTAATTTTCTTTAAATTTAAAATATTAATCAATTCATCAAAAGAAAGTGGCATAACTTCTATTATTTTACCTTTTCCAATTCTTCCAGGAAAAAGTTCAGCTTGTTTCTTTAATTTTAAACTCATTGAGCCTGAAACAATTATAGAAGAATTTTTAAAAACTCCTGCATCAATTAAACCTTTTAAAGGTTTCCACCAATTTTCTAAGCTTGTTACTTCATCTATAAATATGAAATTGAAATCTTTTTTTGAAATTGAAATAAGAGTTTCTTGAAATTTTTCTATATCTGGAAAAAGTTCAGTATTTAAATAAACAATTTTATCTTCTTTAATACTATTATCTATTAATTTTTTTATTAATAATTTTATCCCTGTAGTTTTTCCAACTTGTCTAGGGCCAATGATAAAATTTAAACTAAATGCTTTTAATGAAATATCATTTATCCATTTTGGTATCCATTTTATTTTTTGCATTTCCCATTTTTCTAAATCATTATCTTTTTCTTTAAACCACCATGGATTTAATATTTCTAGAGCCTCTTTCATATATAGAATTTATAATTCTAATACTTTATAAATATTTAGAATTTATAATTCTAATATAATTGAAAAAGAGAATAATTACTTAGATATAAATAGAGACCTGAAGAGAATAAAAATACTCGTATGTAAAAAATGTGGATTTAAAATTGATAGATAAAAGAACCATCAAGATATATATGGAAAAGTTTCTTAAAAATGTAAGATAAAGATTTATCTGAAAGAAGCTAAGGCTCTATGAAATGCTTTCAATGAACCCAGAGGGGAATGAAAGCAATGCGACTCAAGGACTAAGTATGTATTCTATACAAATCCAACTTGGTTCAAAAACCCTTAATAGAGAATATCGAGGGGATACAAAATTTTGATTTTAAAAATACCTTAAAATATTCAGTACAAGAAAAGTTTATATTCCCATATCTTCTTTTAATTTTAGTGTTATTAGATGAATGAAGTATCTCTAGAAACAATATACAAAGAAGTGAAGGATCTTAGGATGCTTATAGAATCTCTTGCTGAAACAATTGAAGTGCTTAGTAATCCTAAGGAGCTTAAAAGAATTCGTAGAGGGTTAATGGATATTAAGAAAGGCAGAGTTAGAAGCTGGAATGAATTTGAACAAGAATTAAAGAAGGAGGGCAAACTTTAGCAAATGCAATATGAAATTGAAGTAACAAAACATTTTGAAAGATTATTAAGAAAACTTGATATAGAAATTATAAAGAGAATAAGAGATAAAATCTTAGAACTAAAAACTGATCCATACGCTAATAACCACTAGTAGGCCAATTATCGAGTCTAAGAAGTATGAGAGTTGGAGATTATAGAATATTGTACATGATTGATGAAGAAAATAAAAAAGTTATCCTAGTTCATGTAGAACATAGACGTGCAGTCTATAGATAATTGTTTGATGATATAGATTCTGAAGTTTTTAAGCTGATTTTTTAGCATCTTATTAGTAGGATTTGAGTTGGATTCTAAATAAAGAGTTATTACAGTTATAGTTGTATTTATTTTACATTATTTCAATTTATAAACAATGGAAGAATTATTGAGTTATTTTCAGAATTTTTAATCTAATCAAAGATAGGAAGATAGAAGATTATTTAAAGGAAATTGTTACCATTCTCTATTTTAGGCACTATCCATAAGGAAACATAGAGGGAAAAGTGGTTTACTATAGATACTTAATAAAGCTAAATGATAAAACCTCACTCATAAACAAAACTTAATATTATTTAATATTATTGATGCTCTTTGAACATTTTAATTAAAATTGCTATAAATAATATTATAGAAATAATTAATCCTTCGCTTGTAAATAATGGAGCATCTAATCTTGAAACTGGATGAAAATCGATAGGATTTTTAACTATTTTCATATTATAAGTAAAATTTAATGAGCTATCAATATGAGCTATAAAATCTATTTTAATCCATAATGAATAATTATATAAAGGCCATAAAATTGGAGTATATCCAGAAAATAAATCTAAAATTAAATGTGAAAATATTCCTATAAATCCTAATAAAACATAATCTTGAAATTTTTGTTTTTTATGAGTTATCCATAATAAAATTATTGTTACAATTAATAATACAATTATAGAATGAGAAAATGATCTATGTATAAGGAATAAAGCATCTAAATCTGGTAAAAGAGATAATAAAGAAATAAGTAAAGCTTTTCTAAATTTAATATTAATAAGAATTAATGCTGTAAATAAAATAGTAAAATGGATTAATGGTTCCATAGGATACCCTTTTTTCATTTATTAATCATTATTTTAATTTTTAAATTGTTTAAAACTTCTTTATAAGATTTAAAAATTATATTAAAAATGTTTTTATTGAAAAGAATTAGATTTGCTGTGCTATGAGATATTAGTACATAAGTTTCTTAATACATCTTTTCCATAGTATATTTTTCCTTCTCGAAGAATAGAGCCTAATAATGGTGAATCTCTTAATTCATCTAATGTTAAACATACGATTTGGAAGAAATAGTCACTTTTTGCACTTATGTTGTATACTTGTTTTGTACCTTCTCTAAGTTCTTCTTTATTTCTAAATACTACTAAAAGATCAATATCGCTTCCTTCATCGAAATCGCCTCTTGAATAACTGCCAAAAAGTACTATAGCAAGAACTCCATTAATTCCTTTTATTTTATCAACAATGTTTTTTATCTCTTCATAAACATGAGATTGCAATTTTTTCCTCCTATTTTCCTAATATTTTATCTTTATAACTTTATATTAATTAAACATTAATTAAAAAGAAAATATTATCAATAATCAATAAATTCTCTTCTTCTTAATCCTGAAAGGCCCAATTCTGCTTTAGCTAAATCTATCTTTATCTCCCATTCTTCCATTGCTGTAGCCCCTATTATAGTTTCAATTTCTTGTCCATTTATTGTACCTATTTCATCAAGCGGTATAGCTTTCATTGTAAATTCTAAACCATCTATTTCACCTTTTACAATACATTCTTCATTTACTGTTACAGTTTTACCACCTATTCTTATTACATAAGGCTTGACTTTAATTCGTGGAGCTTTCTTAACTATTTTCTTTAATACATAATTTCTAGCAAAACCTGTATCAAAAAGTGCTCTGAGTTTATATCCCTCAATTGTTATATCTTTAATAATTCTAGTCATAATTTTCTAATAATTATATTAAAAATAGAAAAATTTATATTTTTTAATATTTCAAAATTTAAAAATTGCTATATAAATTATTGGGTATTACTTAAAAGAAAATTTTTATATTTGTTATAATCTCTATAATTATTATGAGCACGATATCAGTTACTGAAGATGTAAAAGAAGCTCTTCTTAAAATAGCTTCAGAGTTACAGTTAAAATTAGGAAGAAGAGTTGATTTAAATGAGGCTATAAGATATTTACTTACTAAAGGGATTAAGAGACCAGATCTTCTTGAAAAAGCTTGTCGACCTATTTCAGGTTTTGAAGATGCTTACAAAGAATTAAGAAAAGAAAGGATGAAAGATGAAGAAATTTAATTTTTAATTAGTTTAAAATTTTTTAAGAAAAAGAAATAATAAATTATTTTTCATTTTAAAGAAGATAAGGCTTCCAATTCGTATTTTTCATACATTTTTAATCTTCTTAAAAGTAAATCAAAATTAACTTTATGACCATCAAATTCAGGACCATGAACACATGTAAACTTTGTTTCTCCATTAATTTCGATTCTGCATGCTCCACACATTCCTGTTCCATCAACCATTATTGAATTTAAACTAACAATTGTTTTTATTTTATATGGCTTAGTTATTTCAGAAACTGCTTTCATCATTATTGCTGGGCCTACAGCATAAACAATATCAATTTTTTTCTTTTCATTTAATAATTTTTTAAGCATATCTGTTACAAATCCATGAAAACCTTTTGAACCATCATCTGTACAAACATAAAATTCATCAGAAATATTTTTTAATTCTTCTTCTAATATAAGTAAACTACTATTCCTTGCACCAATGATAGTTATTAATTTATTTCCAGCTTCTTTTAAAGCTTTAGCAATTGGATAAATACATGCTACTCCAACTCCTCCACCTATGCAGCATACATTACCATAATTTTCAATATTTGTAGGATTTCCAAGAGGGCCAACTATATCGAGAATTTTTTGACCAATATTCATATTTCCTAAAAGTTTTGTTGATTTACCTACTTCTTGAAAAATAATCGTAATAGTTCCATTATTTTTATCATTATCAACAATTGTTAATGGAAAACGTTCACCATTTTCATGAATTCTAATTATTATAAAATTTCCTGGTTTTGCTTTTTTTGCAATTAATGGAGCATATATTTTCATAAGTTTTATAGAAGGTGCAAGATCTTTTTTATCTATTATTTCATTATTTTCATATATTTTAGACATATCCAAATATGAAAAATTGGAATAAGAATACTTATTATTAAATGTTATTAATTAATATTGTTCAAAAACAGTTTTAGGGAAAGTTCTAGAAAAAATAGATTTTTAATGAATTTCCTTCATTGAAAATATTTAAATATTATTTTCAGAAAATTAAATTAAAAAAAGAAAGAGAGAAAAATGAATTTTAGAAAAAAATATGCAAATATTTTAATGCTTTTAATATTAGCTTATTTATTTAGCGATATCTTTCTAATTAATTTAAATCATCATAATTATATTCCATCTGTCTCAGCAAGTCCAGCTACTATAATTCTTCGTCCAAATGGACCAGGAGATTTTACTCAATTATATCAATATCCAACAACAGGAGAAAATTGGGATAAAGTTGATGATGAAATACCAGATGAAGATACGTATGTTTTCGCGAATGCTACTAATTCTGGAGCTTTAGACCTTTATGCTATTAATGACTCTCCAATAAATGTAGGAATAATTAATTCAGTAACTATTTATGCTTACTGTAGAAAGGAAAAAGGGTCACCAAGTCTTTTTATATATATAAGAACATACTCATATAATTATTTTTCCTCCGAATTCAAATTAGGACCCAAGTATGAATATTATTGGATAACATATCCTACTAATCCTTATACAAATCAACCATGGACTTGGGATGAAATTAATGATTTACAAGCAGGAATACAACTAAAAGCTTCAGCCCCGGGAGAAGCTAGATGTACTCAATTGTATGTAGTTGTAGATTATACTATTCCTCAATATAAACTAAATTTACGTATTAAAGATTATGATTTAATAGATAATATACAAAATGCAAGAGTTTATGTCACAAATGCAACTGGAACATATTCAAAGCTTAGTGATATTAATGGATGGGCAAATTTCACAAGTTATGGAAATACTAATGTTAAAGTAGAATATTATGGTTTTTGGGTAAATGGTACTTTCACGATAAATGTTGATTCTGATAAAACAATAGATGTAAAATGTAATCTTTATGATGTAACTTTCAATATTAAAGATAATAATAATCATGGATATCTTGTAGGTGCTAATGTAACAATCTTTAATTCTACTAATAAAATTGAGAAAAATAAAATATGTTCAGGAATAACAAATTCTATTGGTCAAGTAGTTTTAATGAATTTGCCAAATAATACTTTAAATATTGTAGTATATGATGGAGCTCCATCTCCTTCTATAATAGGAGAAGTTGAGAAACTCATTTCTTATGATGGACAAATAGAAAATATCATTTGTAATCCTTGGGCTACTTCAAATAATTTCTTTAGTATTTATGTTCATATTGCAGCTATTATAATATCACTACCAATAGCAATTTTATCAATAATTAATATTATGAAAAGAAAAAAGGTATTTTTTGTTACAACTATTATTATTTTAATTTCTATTTCTGTAATTTCATATGCAAGTATTGCTTTAATATATCCTAAATCAACAATTAATATTGGAGTAAAAGAAAGAAATAATATCGTATACGTTAAACCAGATTCTACTATTGCAAACTATTTTTCTGAAAGTGAAACTTTCTATAGATCTGTAAAAAATGTTATAGCTAATACAAGTTATGGAATAAGAAATACAGCTAGCAATAATATTAATATTGCTTTTTCTATTGATAGCATAAGCGACATAACAAAAATAACTTACTTCAATATAACTTTAATAGATTCTATTAGTGAAAAGAAATTAAGTATTTCATGGAAAACTGGAGATTCTTTACCAAAGCAAAGTTTATCTATTACTATTCCTGCTCAAACAACATGGTGGATTAGAATTGAAATAAATGGTTCGAATTCTGCGAATTCTGGAGATTCTATAGATGTAGAAATAAAAACAATAGTAACTTATTAAAAACTTTATAAAAAATATTCATTATAAAATAGCATGAAATTTTTTTAATAGTATTTTCAAAGATTTCAATAATGCTTAAGTAGTTTATTATTTAAAACCCAAATTTTCCCAATTCTTTTATATTTTTTATTTAAAAGTTCTTTTGCATTTTTTAAAATATTTTCTGGATCATAAATTGGTATGCCATCACTTAAAGCATCAAGAATTACTCCCCATCCACCTTCTATTCCTTCAACTAATTCTTCAAATGTTAACCATAGATCTTCTACAGCCATTGGATGCTTTTTTAATTTAATAACTTGAAATTTTCTTTCTATTAATTTTTTAGGTAAATTTTTAGCTATAATTAATAAATCAATATCGCTTTCTGGATAAGGTTTAGCGAAATTTTTAGAAAGAGAGCCAAAAAGTAATACTGCAATTACATTTTTATCCTTTAGTATTATATCCAAATATTCTTTTAAATCTTTTAAGTATCTTTTATCTTTAATTGTTAATGAGTTTAACAATCCAACTCACTAATTACTTTCTTAACTATTTTAAGAATTTCTTTTGCATTTTCTATGAGTAATCTATTTTTTTCTTCATCATAAATTTCTGATGGTTTTATTATCCTACTAATAGTTTCCCATCCATATCTAGGAGTTACACCTTGATCTTCTAGAACTAATGAAAGTGATATTATTCTATCCAAATCTTGCATAATATTTTCATTTAAATTAATTAAACCAGAAATTATAAGGTTCTTTAAAACTAAACTAGGTCTATGAGTTTTACCAGGCTCAAAACCTAAAGCTACTATAACGCCCTTTAATAATTTTTGTGCACATAATTCTGCATGAAAAACTGAACTTGCATAACGTTTTTCTTTATAATCTGATTCAGAATCTTCAAGATCTTCTTCAGCCATTGAAATCCAATCTAATGCTTTTCTATTAATAGGCAATAAAATCACCATTAATTGTATCTTATTTGGATTAAATATAAATCTTTTCATTAAATATAGATTTATTTACTTAAATTAATTAATGAAATAGCTGCTGAAATTCCGCCTTCTAAAGTACGCCATTTATCATCTCCAAAAGATAAAATAATAATATCTCCTTCATTTAAAGAAAAACTAGATTCTATATTTTTTAATTCTTTTGAATATATTTTAATAATTCTTTTTGATAAACTTGGAATTTCTAATTTATTATTTTTAAAAATCATTGTTATAGCTCCTTTAGCTCCTTTTTTAATAGCTTCATCTCTTATTTCCAATTCTGAGAAAATTTTTTTAGGATGCTCTATATGAATTCCGAAGCAATATTTATTAGAAATAAGCTTTAATTCTTTAAATTCTTTTATATCAATTATTTTAGAAGATTTAATTATTTTTTCGAAAAATTCTTTTCCTTTAGAAGTTAATTCACTTCCTGCTTTACTAGTTTTTAAATAATTTTTTTCAGAAAGGTCTTTTAATAAACTACGTATAACTCCTTCAGATAAATTTAAAATATCTTTTAAAGTATATCTACCAATTGTTGGAAAAAATTTTAATAAAATTATTGCTAAAAAAACTTTTTTATCAAAGCTAACATCATTAAAACGCATAAAATAATTTAAATTTATTAACTTATTACTTTTTCTATATCTTTTCCATTATTTTTATTTAATATTTTGTTAAAATTTTTAATAAAAAAATAAAATTTTT
>Ga0272445_1001574_pt1 | contig 17312 bp, 18 predicted proteins | sample YNPCB0031_FD_194404 | JGI IMG/M metagenome (GOLD analysis project Ga0272445, IMG submission 194404) | Hot spring sediment microbial communities from Yellowstone National Park, WY, United States - YNP-CB-003-1 | ecosystem: Environmental > Aquatic > Thermal springs > Hot (42-90C) > Sediment... | reverse complement strand
GTCCATCAAAAGAACCTTCGGCGGCTGAATGTCTTCGGGTTCAATGTCACGCAAAGTTTCTGAGACGGGAACGAATGAGAGAGAATTGGACGGGTCTAACTCAACCGTCACACGGACGAGGCTAAGGACATTTAAGGACATTCTTCAATAGCCTAACCTTTGCCCGCGCTCCCAAAGACGATTTCCCTTCTTGGAACGATAATGCTGAAAGGAGCCTCAAATAGGGTTTGGTTGACCTCAGCGGAAAAGGTGATAGTCAGAAGCCCCCTCGTGTAGGTCAGCTTCCAATCGTTGACTTTGATGCCCCAGCAGGGATACTTGAGGTTAATGATTTTGACCAACTCAGTGATTGCTCTTTTCTGCCTTTCCCACTTTTCAGGCATCTGTATCACCCCCGTCAGGAGTGCTCCGCGGGGCGCTCCCGTTATGGCTTAGTCTTCAACTTCAACGACTTTCGCCCACTTGGGCATTTTGTCTTTGCTTTCGTGATTTTTCCCGACAAGGCAAATGATAAGCGGAATGGGCGTCGGGTCTTGCGGGAATGGTGAGTAACCGTCTGTCAAGACGACGATAGCGTGATAGCGTCGGCGACGGCGTTCCTGCAAGGCTCGGTTAATGCCCTCAACCATGTCCGTTCCACCACGACCGACAATCTCCTTGACTTGCGAAAACGACTTGACATCACGCACAATCTTGTGCACCGCAGCGTCGCACATGTAGACATCAACCTTGATATTTCCCTGTCGTGCTATGCCAAGAATTTCTGCAAGTGCCCGCTCTATTTCGCTCATTGACATGCTCCCGCTCGTGTCCAAAATGGTGGCAACAGCGTCATTCTCATATTGCACCATTGCGGGGATGATAAATGGACGATAGGCTTCGTCCCGTCGGTTCGGTTGCAGGAAAGTATAATCTTCTTTGCCCCGTGCAGCGTTCGTCCGTGCCTTCCGAATTAAGTGGGCAAGGATTTGTCGCCAGTTGAGTTTCGGGTTAAGGATTTTTTCCGCTATGTCAACCAAATCTGCGGGGACTGTGCCCCTATTTTTGGCGTGCTCTCTTATCTGCCTTGCGGTTTCTTCCATTCGGGAGTTGACTTGCGCTTCGCTTGCGCCCCTATTCTGCGGGTCGTTGGGGTCTAACTCATAATCTCTGGGCACTCCCGCTCCGCTTCCGCCTTCGTCCAGCCTTTGCGGAAGGGTCGGGTAATTGTGCCCGCTAACTTGAATGACTGTGCCCCCGCCCCCTTGTTTGAGCATTTGAAGCAGTTGGTCTGGGATTTTCTGATAGTATTCTTCAGCGCTCAGACCGTCAGGCAAACCCAGCTTTTTCGGGACGAACATTATCGGCTCAAGTTGTGGGCACTGAATATGCTGATTGATTTCAAGGTCGCCTGCGATATTCCACTTTTCCAGCTCGTCATTGCTCTGGAGACCGAGCAAGTCAGACCGCCTAAAGTGTTGTCGGAAAAGGTGTTCAACTTCATGTCTTAGAATTTCAACAAGGACATTAATTGGGTAGTCGCTGACATCGTAAGCGGTAAGGAACTGTCGCAGGGAATTTTCGTCAATGTTCTTAGGGAACTTCGGGTGAAACGACAGGACGAAGAATGGGTTGAAGTAAATTCGTGCCCACTTGTCCACCGCAACGGTGTCGCAACCGATGACTTTGACGAAACGCAACAGCGAGAGCAACGGAGCGAAATAGGGATAAGGTGACCGTCGTCGGCACATCCACGCCCGTGCCATTTTCAAGGTCTCCAGTGCCTTTTCAAACGCCAAATCTAAAACCTCATTACTGATTTGGACGACATTGACTTCAGGCTTTTGCCTTGCTACTGACATCTCAATCACCTCCGACCCTTTGATATTCGGCGGGATTGTGACAGGGCGGGGGCGGGGTTGCGTTCGCCCCGCCCCGCTCATTTTCAACCTTGCCTATTCCATTTCACGAGAGTGTCACTTATTTCGTGTAGGAGTTGCCTGAATTGCGGCGGGACGAAGTTCGGAAGGTTGGCGTTAGGCAAGGCGAACTGGAACAAATGCCAAGTGCCTGTTTGCTCGCTGGCTGCGTGCATATAAGACAACAACATGAGCACTAAATCTCGTCGCTTCAGCTCGTTCAACTTGAGCGCAAAGTTAGTGACAAGGGTGAAGATTTTAGTGTCCTTCTTTTGTGCAGCGTCTCGATAGATTTGAGCAATATTGGAAATTAGCAACAACTGAGTATCTTCTCGGCTCGGCAGCGGCGCTTTGCCTTGCAGGACAGCCATCGGGTCTGGCATATCAAGGTTGTCCAGCCAGTCAACGAAGGGGGTAGTAGCTCCGCTCCCAACGCAGCCAACGAGCAAAGTGCTGTGAAGCTCGGTAATTTCATGCTTCGTCGGCGGAATTCCCATGTAAATGTCAGCAGCAGCCATTAACTTTACAACGAACTCCCAACTTCTTGGTGTGGGGAAGGCATAGCAATCTGGAAACTCCGTGCCCTCTCTCGGAAGTTGGTGAATTAACGAAGGGTTAACTCGCTCAAGGAAGGTAGCAATGACGCTACCCCACTTTCGCAGGTAGAGCGTCATATCTTCGTCCCAAATCGCCTTAACCCGCTCAATTATCTGTTTGTCTTCGTCAAAGTCGCCAAACCTGAAATAGTTGCCAAGTGCTTTAGGGGCTGGCGGTTTGAACTCCAAGTGGACAAATCGGTTCGCCATAGGCAGGGACAGCTCAAAGCCTAAGCCCGTCATTTCTGGCGGGTTGCCAGCGCCCAAAACCCTGCTTTGTGGGTGAAGTTTGAAATCGTCAATTGCCTTGTCCAAGATAAGCCTAAGCAGGGCAGCCCAAATTGCTGGTGGGGCTGCGGTCAACTCGTCAAGGAAAATCAGCGAAGGTTTCTCCGCAGCGACCTTCAAGAAGTAGGGTCGCTCAAACTGAGTGCCACTCTCGGTTCGGTAAGGCAGACCACGAATGTCGGTCGGGTCTAAGGTTGACCCGATAACCGTGAATACTTCAAAACCAAGTTCCCGACCGAGTTTTTCAATGAAGCGGGACTTACCGACACCCGGATTGCCCCACAGCAAGGTGGGGACATCCGCCTTCAACGCAACAGCAATGGCTTCCTTTGTTATTTTTTGCTCCGTCAATGCCGTTTTGGGCTCACCTCCTTCGCAGGGTTTTTTTCTACCATCCGCCAATTATTCGGCGGCTAGCAACCACCTTTTTTATATGAATAAAAACTGGGTCAAAGTTTGCTTAGGGCAATTACCTGCTCAAGGCTGCGGACAACAGCAGGGTAGGTATCGTTCAGCCCAAGCACTATTTCGCTTCCTTTATTGAAGGTAACGGCGGTGTAGAACCCTTCAGGGCTTAGGCTCAACGGGACTTGCACTGTCACTATCCCGCTTTCAGGTTTTCTGAAAATGTGAGTTGTCACGATAGCGATTTCGCTCACAACGAGGAAAAACTCAACGCCCTTGCCATAGTAAGTTGGCGGCACTCTAAAAGGCACATAGCTAAGTATGGGCGTTAAAGCCTCTCGCAGGGCAAGCAGAAGGTAAAAGGAGCAAACATCCGAAAGAAGCCACGCTGCTGCTTCCTTTGCCGTTCCAATTTTCTACGCTCTCAACCTTTTCCACCGTGGGATATGGGTAGCGAGGGCTAAAAATGAAAGGTTTATCTTTTTCGGTATCTTCGGTAGTTTGCCCAAGAAGGTCTTGAAGACAAAATCAAGACCGACGACCCCTGCAGGGCGACACTCCACTTCCCAGTCAAGTCGGCGGAGAATTTCCAATCCGCATACAGTTTGAGCCAGTTGCTCTGCCAGCATTTTCAAAGCACCCCCCACGCATCCACTTGCCTAAGTAATTGCTCCAGTTGCTGAAGGTCAAGTTTCTCCATGCGGACGGTAGCAACGGGCTTTTCGCTCTGCGGGGGATAGAAATCAACGATTATAGTCTTCTTTGTCGTGACATAGATAGCGACACTGATATAATTACCCTGCAGTCGCCCGTAAATGTCGGGCTTCCAATTGAGCCGCTTTCCAATCTCTGCCCTCAATTGCTCCTGAAGGAAGAGCGCCATGCTCCCCTTTGGGTCTTTATGAAACCAATAGGGGTCTATAAAGTCATGCCAACCCGTGTTGGGGATGTAGATTTTCAGAACAGGCCTCCCTCTCCGCCTGTAAGACAAAAACTTGAGCCCCAACTCTTTTATAATGTCCTCAAACTCTTTCGTCAGTTTCTTTATCTCCGACATCTTTACCACCTCCCTCTTCGGGGGTAGGGCAGTGCAAAGGTGGTGACGACAAGTGCCAAGATATCAGCAGCCTCCATTCCTTTCCATAAAAGGACTGCTGCTATGACCAGACCTGCGATGGACATTAGGACACCGAGAATGTCAGCAGCGAACTCGTTGTTGGTTTTCCTCAGAATTCTTATCGCCAACGGGAAAGTGACAAGGTAATTGAGAATAAAAGCGACAAGCACGAGCACATTTTGAAGCATTGTGGCGTTAGCGATTTGGTAGAAAAACAGAGCGACCCCAACCGCCCCGACGAGCGGAAAGGACGGGACGAAAGTCTCGTAATTCTCGTCGCTCCCCACGACATAGTAGGCTGTAGAGTAAAGGAAAACAAAGGTCAGGAGCGCTGCCGCAACGAAGGCAGCGGATTGGAAGTAGACGCTAACGAATAGCGGCATGAGCGGAAACACGACTTCCGCAAAAGCAAGATCACTTTCTTCTCTATCCAGCAACTATCTTACCGCCGCTCATATATTATTCGGCGGATGGATAAATAAGGGGTTCCGACTCGACCATGAGGGGACGATTAGATAGCAGGTTCTGGGTTGAGGGTCACGGGTCATTAACGAAATCGGCAAAGTAACGGTAACTGATGTGGCTCCTGCGTAGGCATTTACTCTTCTTTTGGATTGTGCTAAACTTGCCGTCAAACCAAGCCGTTTTGAGCACCTTGAAAGCGGGATAGAGGAGAGGTGGCGATTTCAGCCCAAAATGACATTTTGAAGAGTCAGTTGCCGTCGAACTCTTAAGAGGTTGCAATCGAACCCATTGTGGAATTGAAAGCAAGCTGGTCTCCTACACCCAAAATCGAAACAAGTTAGCAGCAATCGCACCACTGTAGGATTGAAACGCAACTTTGACGGAAGGAGCTAAGAAACTCGCAGAAATGCTATGGGAGTTAATCGAAGAAATCCCGCCGACTTCCCTCAGCGCTAACTCAGGAAAATTCTCCCTTTGGAAGGAGGGCTGCGGAGTTGATACGGTTACTTTCGGATAATCCCGAAAAAACAACCTACACTCCAGACGAAATCGAGAATACTCTCATTTGGGGAGACGCTTTCCAAGTTTTGCCGAAATTTCCCTCCGAATTGACTGACATGATTTTTATCGACCCGCCTTACTTTGCCCAGCGCTCCAAGTATCCTATCCGACGCTGGGGCGAGAAGACAACCCTTTATATTTGGGACGAGGAGTGGGACGAATTTGAGGATTTTGAGCATTACGACGGATTCATTACTGCCCTTATGACCGAATGCATGCGCATAATGAAGCCCAACGCCACGATTTGGGTAATGGGCTCATATCAGAACATTTGCCGGGTCGGCAAGATAATGCAGGACTTAGGCTTCTGGTTCCTCAGCATTTTCGTGTGGGAGAAAACGAACCCGACGCCCAATTTCTTCTACCTCCGGCCAACCAACGCGACGGAGTTCCTTATTTGGGCGGTAAAGGATAAATCGGTAAAGGATTTTGTTTACAACCACGAGTATGCTAAGCTCGCCATTCCCCCTCGCTTCAAAATTCCAGTCAATATTTGGGAGATTCCAATTTGCAACAGCAATGTAAGCGAGCGCCTAAAGGACGAAGAAGGTAAGCCGCTCCACCCGACCCAGAAGCCCGAGGCGCTCCTCGAGCGAGTTATCTTGATTTCGACAAGGGAAGGCGACTTAATCTTAGATCCCATGTGCGGGACGGGAACGACAGGAGTTGTCGCTCTACGGCACAACCGTCGCTTCGTAATGGTCGAGAAGGAGAAAAAGTATGTGGACGCTGCCTACGAGAGGCTTAAGAACTCCCTCCCGCAGCCGTCAATCTTTGGCTAGAATTTGAGACAGAAGGGATATAATGAGACAGAAGGGATATAAGTTGAAGTGGTTTGTTGGGCTGCACCTAAAATATTTTGGGAAGACGGAGGAATTGATGGGCGATTTCTCAGAGAGCAGCGCCGATATCCTCTGCACCCACATTGACTTTCTGCGGGCTGATATCGATTACCAAATGAAAGACAAAACCCTTATGTTCTTTATTGAAAACCCTACCAATGACCCTGCCATTTGGAAATCTCTACCCTCGCTTCTCGAAGGGCTGAAACCGAAGTGGGGAGAAGTTTTCATTACTGGACCAGTTGACAACCGAACACAGGAAATTGTGGAAAGCATTTTCCCGCAACGAAACTTCTTCCCAATTACTTTCTCCTACACCTGCCACTTCTATCAAAAGAAAAATCGAGTTCTCTTACAGTGACTACCTACTGGCGCGGGCATACTCGCCTGCAAGTGGCAATCGAACCATTCTGGGATTGAAAGTTTCATTTTGAAGGACGAAAGAGGAAGGGCGGTCAAGATTGAGCCAAAGGACATGGGAGACCTTGCCCAGCAAATTCTTAGGGTTTGCGCCCTCATGCTGCTGTGATTTTGCCGAATATTCAACGGATGGAGGTGATGGAAATGGTGTTGCAAGACTGCTACAAAATTTCGGTTGACACTTTCAAGCAAAAGTTTATCCCGCTCATGCAGGCGTGGGGTTGGAAAGTCGCTGAGGAAGAAGACGACAGGAGTTATATTTGTCGCCTGTCCAACCCCGAAGGCAATCATGATTTATCCCTTGAGATAGAGCGGTTAAATACTTTCATCATCTTGCACGGTGAAACTGGCATGCGGAGCATTTATCCTGAAATAATCCCCAGTAAAGAAGAATTGAAGGAAAAGGTGTGGAAATTCTTCCGTTGCTCCATTGAGCGTTTCGTCACTGAACTTGTCTGGCTGCATGCGCCCCGAGATTGGCAGAAGAGGAGAAGGCGTCTCTTTAGGCGTCGCGGAACTGAGATACTTGCCCTGACTTTTTCGCTGGGCAAAAGGACTTGGAAGTGGGAAGTTGTGCAAGTAATCTATCCCGTTAGGCGTCATTATTGGGGCTGTCCTGAAGTGCGAAAGTTGGGTGTCGTCCGCTGCCCCGCCCACCAAGACCCAGTGGCAGCGGGGCTAAGCATTATCAGCGTTGAAGGCTTGGCTTACCTGTAAGGGGGTGAGAAAGCATGATTGCAGAGAAAATCAAAAAAATCTTTGAGCAAGATTACCTGCCAATCATTTAGGAAATATGCGACGAGGTGAGGGTAGAGGGCGGCTCATACACTATCCCGCTATGCGCGGGGAATTACATTGAGGTAAAAGCCCAAGTCTTTCATTGCTACGATAAAGTTGAAGAAAAGGATAACTACTAGAGATGGAAGGGCTCTGTGACCATTAGACAGAATTGAGAATAAAGGATAACACCATCACAAGGAAAACTGGACAGTTGCATGTTAGCGGAAGTAGCAATCGAACCATCGTGGGATTGAAAGGCAGTAAAATATAAGACGGCTTGGAAAAGGAGGGATAATATGCTGCCACCAAAGTATGAAGGCGAAAATTATCGTTTGTGGGTTGGAGACGCATTGACGGTCCTGTCATCCTTTCCCGACAATTGCGTTCACCTCATCGTCACCTCTCCGCCTTATTACGTAGGGAAGGGATATTATACTGATTTGCCCGATGACCTTGAGAACCAGCCCACTTGGGAGGAGTATGTGGCTAAATTGTTGGGCATCCTATCCGAGTGTGCCCGCGTTTTGGTTGCAGGTGGTAGGATATGCGTTAACATTGCTGACTCGTGGACAGGTTGGAAGGAAGGAGGTGTGAACAGGTGTCGTCCGACACATGCTCGTGTTATCCTTCACTTGGTGGAAAGGTGCGGTCTCCTTTACGCAGGGAGTATTATTTACGAGCAGATACGGGCGCACCACAACTCAGGTAGGGCATTATTTGTCTCTGGCTCTTTCCCTTATCCTCCTCACATTCCTATCTGCACCTTTTACGAATACATCCTCATTTTCCAGAAAGAGGGCAAGTATCAGCCCGCCGATAATTCACCTGAAAACAGGGAGGCGAGCAAAATTTCGAAGTGGGAGTTTACCAATTGGGCGTCGACAGGGATATGGCGAATTCCTCCTAACCGAGAGCGAAAAATCTGCCCCGCTCCTTTTCCCCTCGAAATTCCTTATCGTCTTATCAAGCTTTTTTCGTTTAGAGGGGATATTGTCCTTGACCCGTTTGTTGGAAGCGGGATTACCGTTTATGCCGCCATTCAACTCGGTCGGGTCGCTTGGGGCATTGATATAAACGAGACCTACATAGACTATGTTTACCAAAACATACCTTTCGCTTCGGTAAATCTGTTCTCATAACCTGAGGAGGTGACAAGACATGGGAATTCCTTCGCCGCCGTAGCAATCGAACCATTGTGGGATTGCGGGCGAGAAATTTGACATAATGTTTCTCCCGCGCGCTGTTAGTCAGTCTGCGGTAGGCATTTACTCTTCTTTCAGAGTTCCGACCCGACTATGAGGGGACGGTGACCTGTTTGCAGTCGACCTTCGATAGCCGTCAACCCCTTAGGGGTCGACTGCAATCTTCACTTTTTAAGGCTTTCTTAGGATGAGGCAGTAGTGGTGCATCGGGATGCTGAACCAAGTATGGGGATACCCGCAGACGGCGGTGATCTTTTTTTTTTTCCGTCTGGCACCAGATTTTTTCGTCTCTCAGCTCCAGAAATTCGCTAAGTTTCTTTGCTAAGTCCCAGGCTAAGGGGTAAAGTTTTCCTTCCTTTTTTACATTTCTCACAATGATTGTCATGTAGGCGCCGCTCCGCATTTTTTCGCTCACTTTGCAGTAAATGGTGGTCAGCTCTGCCAAAAATTGGTCATAGTCTCCGATATTGCCGAGGTCTCGCGGGTCGTCGGAGTAATAGAGGGGTAGATTTTTCTCCTGCCGCTTGCGTTGGTGTTTGCTTAAGGTCTCTATTTTTCCTTCCGTTCGTAGGATGTCCCAATATGGCGGGGATGTGATCACATAATCAATTGGTGGCATTTCTATTTTGTCTATTTCTCGTGCGTCGGCGACGATTATCCTTTGCTCAGTTTTCTCGCTCTCTTCGTCGAGAAGGCTTCTAACCTCGTCCAGTCGCCTCTCCGCTATCTCAGCCCAAAACTTATTGAGTTCTATCCCTATTCCGTTTCTTCCGGTTAAGGCGCACGCTACCAGTGTTGTCCCTGACCCCACCATTGGGTCTAACACCCACATTCCTTTCCTCGTAAAGAATCGGATGAACTCTACTGCCAATTCCTCAGGGAAGGGCGCAGGGTGAAGCGTCTTTGCCTTGCTTCTCGGCGGCGGTGTAAGGGTAAACCAGCTTTTTTGAAATGCCGCCCACTCCTTTACGGTTAAGTCGTTTAATCGCTTTTTCCACACCTTCTTACCCATATCGTTTTGCCCCCTCAATTTCATTATATCCCAATTTGCTTAAAATTGTCTTTGGTGATTAGTCATGACGGAGAAATTCCTTCGTTGCCTCAAATTTGTCTTAATGGGAGGGCGGGTTAAGTGACGACCCTGACGACCCGGGTGGGCGGACTTACCGTGGCGTTACTCAAGCCCGATACAATGAGTATCGCAAGGCGAAGGGGTTACCGCTTCAGGACGTTGCCAAAATGACGGAGCAGGAAATGCGGGAGATTTATTGGGTTTACTACTGGCAACCTGTCAAAGGCGACGAGTTCGCTTACCCGCTCGCCCTTGCAGTCTTCGACACTGGCGTGAACATGGGCACGGTCACAGCTATTAGGCTGCTTCAGCGGGCGATTAACGACTTATTGCCGCAGCAAAAGTGGGTAGCGGTTGACGGGAAGCTTGGCCCTCAGACTATCACTGCTGCTAAGTCTCTTAATGCTAAGACGTTGGCTTTGAAGTTGTGTGACCGCCGTGAGGAGCGCTACCATGCTATCGTCAGAGCGAACCCCAAACTGGGTAAGTTCCTCAAAGGTTGGCTCAACCGGGTGAATGACCTGTGCAAGGAAATCCGGCGCTCATCGTAGTTGGAATTTATTCGTATAAATTCGACCTCAACCGCATCTCGTGCATGAGCACGAAGTGCATGTTAAGCGTCCGCTCCGCTGCGGATGATTCTAAATCGTGGGTTTTGAGATAGTTAGGTAACTCTACCAAAAGCGAGAGGCACAAGTTCGGCACAATCGGACGGCTACCTCAGGGAAAGGATTACCGCACTTGATGCACTGACCCCTGTCACATGACCAGCAAATGTATCCCACTACCTGAGGAAACGGGTCTCCGCAGTTGAAGCACCTTCCATCGTCGCAGAGACGACACACACGGGCAACTCTTTCTGCAGGGTAACTCCCACACAAAATGCACCTTGACCTTCCAAACAGTCCTCTACCAGCATAGCCGAGGGAAGCACTGGAGGCAAGGATAAGGGGCGTCAAGCAAAGAAGAACCAAAGCAACCCCGACGATGAACCACCACCATCCCATCGCTACTGTGAGGAGAACCCCTTTCAGGTAGTTCCTTTCTTCCCAACTTTTCTTCCAAGTGACTATCAGCGTCCAGTCTGTGTTCCCGAAAGGAGAAAGGCGTCCGAGCCACTCAAGGAAGAGAAGGCAGAATAGACCGATTAGGGCGCCGAAGACGAAACCGAGAAGGGCATCGTAGTCGGACTTCCTTGAGACGGAACTTTCTGAGAGAACCATCAGAGGAAACAGCAAACAGAGGTTCAGCCCTAAAGTTCGCATTGACGCTTTGAAGATGAGGTGAAGGTCATCTATTGCTCTCCCTTGACTTTGCTGCATTTTGCCATCACACCCTTGACCAATTTGTTACAAGGGCTTGAAACTTTCTCTAACCTCCCGAACGCATCGCTCAGGATTGACATAAACTTCAGTCGCAAAGAAACGGAGCACCTTCCAATCATGCCTTTGCAACCACCGAGTGATGCGGGCATCGTGTAAGCGCTTTGGCAGCGCCGAATGGAAGGCGAGCCCGTCAACATAGATGAGGAGCCTTTGTTCAGGGTAAGCGAAATCGGCTACCGTCACCATTTCCCCTTGCTCGTCTTTAACCTCAAACTGCTTTTGCGGCTCAGGTAAACCAGCCGCTCGGAGGGCTTTCAACAGCCTCAACTCAGCAGGTGAACCACAACCTTCCCGCCTCGCTTCTTCCCACTCTGCGCCTTCAAAGGGTGGTTGAGTAACCCCTCCTTGTTCAACTCTCGCTTTTGCTGCCATTTCAAGCCAAGGCTTGACCAATCGCCAATCCAGAAGTTCGTGGACTCGCTGGTTTCGGTAAGTCCGCAAACAACGGTAGCAGGAACTTGCACAATCATGCCCTTCAAGGTGCTTTAGGGCAAATTGTGCAACCTTCGGGAAGTTTTCAGCCAAGTCTTTTAGGACACCAGAACCGCCCACAACGGTGTCCACCCAGAAAATCTCCATCACTTGTGCGCTGTCACCTTCACCCTTCTTCTCAAGCACGAACCCATCAATGTCGCCCTCGTCCAATTGAAAAGCCATCGTGGCACCTTGAATGATTGCGTGAACCAAGCTCCAAGCCCAACGGACACCTTCCTTGCCCATCGTTTCAATGCCCGGAACGATAAGTCGCAAGGTGTCCGCTCTTGTCTGGTGCCCCAAGGCAACTTCCTGTGGTTCTCCGTTGCAAGTTTGGCTGTGTCGCCATTGTTGTCTTTGTGCCCTTCTCCTTTGCGCCCCTCTGGCGTTAACTGGCGGTTCTACAGATTCGCCGCACACGGGGCACAGCCAAAACGGCTTTATGCCCTTGACACTTCCGTCTGGAGCGATCTCCACCCTTCCCAAGTTCAGCCACCAAATGCTTTCCTGTCGTCGTAACTCCAGGGTGCAATCATCGCCGAGCCTGTAAACGATTGCTGCCACATCCCTTTGCGGGTGAGCCATTTGAGCGAAGGCTCTCGGCGTTCTGTCCTCTTCTTCTTCGGGGACAGCCGTTGTTTCTTCCGCCTTAAATGCCCCGACATCCCACGCCACTTTCGTGCCTTCGTTCAGTTCAGCATTGCAGCGTTGGCAGTAGTTGGAATTGGGTCTGTTCGCCAAGCCGCAGGACGGGCATAAGGTGAACTCAAACTGCGGGATACCTATGTCGGTTCTCTCAGTGGAGATGCCACCGGGGCAATTAAGCGCTACTCCCTTGACTTCCCACTTTCTGCCTCGGGCATAAACAACCTGACCGGGAGCATACTCCCACTGGGCTTGGAGGCGATTTGCGTAAATGGGCTCTGTTTGGTAACCAAAATGAAGCGAACCAGGAATTGGCGGGAAGGCGTAGCCGGGCAAAAGACCTGCCTCCGCCAAAACTCTGGGCAAGTAGGCGTAGTCTCGGTCAGTCCGAAGCATCAGCGCCAATTTTCTGTAGCCCTCTTCTAATTGCTTTTCCTTTGCCGTCTTGAGGACCTTAGTGGCGTAGCGAAGCATCTCTTTTACAGCCTGTTCAACGGCTCTCGCCCTCAGTTCAATAGTTTCCTGCACTTTCTGGGGGAAGTCCTTTACCGCTTCCCAAACCCAATCCTCCGTCACCCAGTCAAATTCGCCGAACACTTCTAACGCCCGTTGTTTTGCCCCGCCCAAGGCTTGTTGTATCTGGCTCACTAATTTCGCCACCTCAGATGCGTTGATGTTTCCGTTCTCGTCCATGTAGGGCTCAAGGTTTGCGGGGATTTGAATTTGCGCCTCTTCAAGCACCAGAGCGCGGATATGACAAGCCATAGCCGTTCGGTTTTCAGCGTAGAAGCGTGGCGGGAAAATGGCACCTGCGATGATTTCGTCGGGATGGTCAAAGAAGTAGCCGTCATGGGGTCGGGCTCGTGAAAAGCCAGCGACAACACCCATCCGTGTCTTCCGACCAGTCCGTCCCGCCCGTTGAGCGTAATTGGCTGGGTTCGGCGGAATGTTCCTCAACGCGATGGCTTCCAAGTCGCCAATGTCAATGCCCAACTCCAAAGTCGGGGTGCAAGCAATAGCGTTGACTTCAGGGGGCTGTTTTTGGAAGGCTTGTTCTATCCGCTGCCTCTCCTCATTGGTGACAGCAGCCGTGTGCTCACCCGCTTGAAGGGGCGGCAAATCGGGGTTAGCGATTTGCAAGACCCAAATGTTCCGTTCTTCAAAGGGTCCAACCCACTCCCTCAAAGTCCCAGAACACGCCCTATTCCACTTAACTCTGGGGCAAGGAGTGTTAGGAACTTCGTTGGCTATCACTCGCCCACAAGCATCGCAACGAACCCAATTTCGCCCCACTTCAAATTCCAGCAAATCAAACGCCACTTGGAAGCCCTCTCCGCCATTCCCAACCCGAACCCAGACGATGTAACCGCACTGCTCCAGCCACTCCAAAACTTCGTGCAAAAACATGTCGCTCACATGACCGCAGAATCGTCCCAGCAAGACCCTCAACATGTCGCTGCGCAGCAGCCTATAACCCCTTTGCCTTTGCTGCTCTCGAGTGGGGATAGACTGCCCAACTTTAGCGAAAACTTGCGGGAACCATCGCCCACCGCTCGGCTGAAGGTCATAATCAGCCGCCTCTTGCGAACCGAGGTTGAAGTGCTGTTGAAGTGCGGGATGGGAAAGAGCGCCACGGAGCCTCATCAAGTCCAGAAGGTGCGGAATTGCCCGCCTTACTCTTTCCACTGGCAAACCGTGCCTGCGACAGATCGCTTCAAACCCTTCGCTGCGCAACTTTTCCTCAAGCCCAGCATATCGCACCCTGACAAGCCCGAGCCGCTCCACAGTTTGCCTGACATGGGTTTCAAGGGCGAATTCGGTCAGCAATGCCCCTTCAACCTTCTTTAGAGCCCGCTCACGGGCATCTTTCGTTCTCGGTTCTTCCATTTGCTCGTGCCTTATTAGCCACTCCAAAACCGCATTTTTGAGCCATTCCCAGTCGTGCGGTTCTCTCTCATCTTTCAGGCGATCGTAAATCGCCCTGCGAACCCAAAGGCGCTTTTCGGTGTTGTTCACGAACCACGCTTGATGGGCAGCGTCTTGCCTGCTGTCGCAGAAGATAAGGACTTTCCGCTGTCCTTCGGGAAGGTGCTGAATGAGTGACCTCGCAACTTCCTTCAACGCCCTTGAGACGCCCATGCTTACTTTCGTCAAGATGTCATAGCGACCGTAACGGTCGTCGCAAACGGGGCATCTCGTGCCACGACCCTTGTGAACCGCAAATGTTCGCAAATTCGTCCCGCACCCTGAGGGGCAAGTGCCATCTTTAGCGATTGCCAAACAGCGCGGGCATATCCGCATCTCCTTCCGCTGCTTCGTTGTGACTTCCTCTTCCAAGTCAAACAACTCGCCTGCAATCTCGCCTTCAGTGTCCACTTCCAAAGGCTGCTGGGGTGGCTCGTAGAGGAAGAGCGTTTCTTCGCTTGAACGCAATTCCGCCCAAGGCAACAATCGCCCTCTCTTTTCAGGTTCGGACGGTTCAAACGCCGCATAAAAGTCCCAACCGCAAGTTCGGCAAAGAACCAAAGGGAGCGCTTTCGCACCGCAGTAGGGGCATTCCCTTTCTCCGTGATAAAGCAGCCGAGCGCAATCAGGGTTCGTGCACCGCCAGAAAGGCAACAAACCACGAAGCAAGCGATGAGTCCTGAGCCTCAACTTGAGCGGGTGGTCATCGGGCAAAGCGCTGCCAACCAAGATGGCTGCTTCAACCTCCCGCTCAACCCGTTCGTCTGGGGCAACGCCTCTTTCCCTCGCCCAACGCTCAACGAGTTCGCTAAAAGAAGTGGGCTTTTGAAGCCATTCAATCAGCCGATAAGCAAGGGGCGTTCGGGCATAAAGCGTCCCAGCATCAGCACCAGCGCCAACGGCGCTCACTAACTTCGCTGCCAACTTTTTGACTTGCTCCTCATCTTGCGGGTTGAAGTTCTCCAAGTCGGATTCATCAATTTGGGGCAAGGATGGCATTGTCAAGTCATCGGGCATCCTTGGCGGGACGATGGGCGCATCCAAAATCACTGCATCAGCATCGGTTTTCTGCCCCGTTAGTTTCGTGAAGAAGTCGGCGATAGCCTGCCTCGGGTCTTCCCCCAAACCACTTTGCAAAGTCGCCGATGTGCCGACGAAAATGGGTTCTGGCGCATCTGGGTTCATCTTCCGCAGGAAGGCTCTGAGCCGACGAATCAAGAAGGCGATGTCGGTGCCCAACTTGCCGTGATAGGTGTGAACTTCGTCAAGGACGACGAAGCGAACTTGGTGGTCTTTGAAAATCCTGCGACCGTCGCCCCGAATGAGCATGTAGTCCAGCATCTGGTAGTTGGTCAGGAAGATGTCGGGCGGGTTTTGCCAAAACTCTATCCGCAAGCACCTTTCTTCCTCAGGCGCATCAGCGGGTCTTTGCCCCTCAAGTTCCGTCTCGCCCGTGTATCGCCCGAAAGAGATGCCCGTTCCTCTGAGGAGTCTCCTGAGCCTGTCCCGTTGGTTGTTGATGAGGGCGTTCATCGGGTAAAGCAGGATTGCCTTGACGCCCCTCTTGCCTTTGTGCCGATAGCACCAATCAACGATGGGCATCAAAAAGGCTTCCGTTTTTCCCGAACCAGTCCCTGTGGCGATGAGGACGGGCTTGCCCTCAAGCAACTTTCTGGTCGCTTCGGCTTGATGCTTGTAGGGGTTTTCAGCGATTTCCCCAAACATTTGGCGAACTTCAGGGGCAAGTTCGGTGATAGAACTTGTCCGCTCGTAAACGGGCAAGACCTGAAGGTAGATGTCCTGAATCAGAAAACCTGGTTTGTTCAAAACCTGCTCAAAGGCTTGCCTCAACTCTGCCCTTGCGGGGCGAAAAACCGACCTCAAAACCTCCCGATACTCGTCCGCCAACCTTTTTGCCACCAAAAATGGCGAGTAAGTTGCAGGCATGAGTTTTTCACCTCCTTTGGTTGCAGCGTCATCCCTTTTTGGGTTCCCAAATTCGCAACCGCCCGGGCTCCACAATCCAAAGTTTCCCAAGAGGGTTGTCTTCCTTCAGAAGGTCAGCGAGTTGGCATACCAAATTTAGCAAGCCTTTAACCGTTAAATGGGGATGCCGCAAAACCACTATCCCCGCATACATCTCTGGCGGATACCTCAAAACATTCGCAAACCCCAAGTCCAAAGTCACCAAGCACATCCCTTCCCTCATCACTGCATCCGCAATTACCGCGTCTGAAGCGCCACTTAATCCTTCTTCTGCAACAGTGAACACTTGATGCCCATGTTGAGCAAGGATTTCCTTTGCCCGAGGGTCAATGTTCTCGTCCAACTTTATCTTCACTTTGCCTCACCAACCGAAACGGGGACGATGCGTTCCCTCGCCAATTCAGCAGCATAGGCTAAGGCTGCGTAGATGTCTTCCCTCGTCAAGTTAGGGTAAGCCTTGAGAACCTCGTCAATGGAATCGCCGTTTGCAAGGCAACTGAGGATAACCCAAACCATGATGCGAGTCCCTTTGATGCAGGGTGCTCCGTGACAAACATTGGGGTCAACGGAGATTCGTTCTCGCCAGTCTGTCATGGTAGTTTGTCCCTCCTTTCTTGCTGCCTCTCCCGAACCTTCCGTCGGATGGCTTCCACTAAGTCCCAGACATAACGCATAGCCTCTTTCGGTGGTGGGTCGCCGAGGTGACGCCATTGTCGCCACTCAAAGAAAAGGCATGTTCGCAACTCTTCCAAAGTCTCGGGCAATTTCCCTTCCTCGTAATATCGCTTTGCCCAAGTGTTGGCAATTTCGGCGCACTTCTCAAACGAGCCCCAGTAGATGTAAGCATCCCATGTTGAAGCGAAATCCACAATCGCCATCCAACTGGCTTCTGGCGGCGGAATGTCCTCTTCGGTCAATTGGTCGTTGGGTATCCCACGAAACCAACCTTCAAAGCCAACTTCCTTTCTCGCTTCCCTTTCTGGCGTTTCCTTCGGCATGCAAATCACCTCTCTCGCCCAAATTGTGTTGTCGTCAAGAAGCCATTTGCTACTCGCCATCTTCAGCCGTTTCGTCTTCGCCCTCTTCCTCGGTTTCTTCTTCGCCTTCTCGTTGGGTTGGGATGTAGGCGGTGGCGTTGAGTTGTTTGAGGGCGACGAAGAGGCGCTCTTCAAGGTCTCGGATTTCGCCCATCTCGGGAATTTGCGCTTCAG
>Ga0272445_1001571_pt1 | contig 17330 bp, 18 predicted proteins | sample YNPCB0031_FD_194404 | JGI IMG/M metagenome (GOLD analysis project Ga0272445, IMG submission 194404) | Hot spring sediment microbial communities from Yellowstone National Park, WY, United States - YNP-CB-003-1 | ecosystem: Environmental > Aquatic > Thermal springs > Hot (42-90C) > Sediment... | reverse complement strand
ATGAAACTTTTCTTTTTTTCAAATCGTTTATCACTTTTCTCACATACTCTTTTGCCCCCTCAACATTCCTTTCTTTCAACACAAATTCCAAAACTTTTCTTTGAACTTCTTTTGCTAAATTGCACCAATCCCTCCTGACTGTTTCTAAACCTCTGATTAGCAGATTTCCTTTTTCATCAACTAACGCATACCTCTTTTTCGCAGTTCCGTAAGTTCCCCTAGGAATAAAAATTCCTCTCTCATAGAAACCTTGAAGTTCCAATTCCAAAATTCCAGGAAATTTTTGATTTATTTTTTTCAAAAATTCTTCAACTTCTTTTTCAATGTTTTCAGATTTTTTCAAAAACAAAGAATCAGTATCAGCATAAATTACAGAAAATCCTTCTTTTTCCGCCTCTTCTATCGTTTTCTTTATCCAATACCTTCCAAAAGCAGTACAAGATTCTGCGCACTCTTTTGAATACCACTTTGAAGCCGGAAAACCAAAATAACCATAAGTTGCATTGGCAATGATTTTTAAAGCGTATTGTCTGTTGTCCAAAACTTTGTATTCAAAAGAATCTTTTGGAATTGTTTTTAATTTCTTTTTAAGTTCTGCTCTTTTTTGAATTATTTCTTTTAAAACTGAAGGTACAAAACCCTCTTTCTTTTTGCAAAACCAATAATTCAATTCTGGAACTTTGTGCCCATTGCCCTTGCAACATTCACAATTTAAAGTTTCAGGAGAAATGTTAAAAGAAACGATTAAGGAAGGATACAAAGACCTAAAATCCAAAACTGAAATTTTCTCATGAATTCCTAAAACTGGTTCTTTTACAAATCCTCCTACATAAGTTTTCTTTCTTCTTTCTTGAATTTCTTCGTATTTTGGCTGATTTGGAATGATTTCTCCTTTTTCTCCTGCTTTTCTTGATAAATACCATTCAACTAATTGGCCATAGGTCATCCTTGAAACATCGAATAAAACTTGGCCAACAGTTCTCGAAATTTCAAAAATCTGCGGCAACAAAACCTCACCTAATCTAAAAGTCAATTCTGAATCTTTCAAACAATACTCTGCCAATTTTTCCAAATTTTTTCCCTTTCTCCAACTTTCTAACAATTCTTGATAATCCATTTCAATTTTTTTATCTCCTAAAATTTCGGCTGCTACTGAATCTAAAGTTAAAACTTCAGTTTGAAGGTTAGGGGAGAGGATATTTTGAATAAAGTTAAAAAGATCAACATGAACTATTCCATTGAACCTTGCAGCAGAAATTCTTGCTCTCCTTGCAAATTTTGTTTCTTCTTTATCTCTGGAAACTATTAACTTTATTCTGTTTTTTTCGCATCTTTGATCTAAAATTTGAAAATCAAAAGAATCTCCATAATAACTCAAAACAACATCAGGATTTTCTTTTTGAAAAATTTCAACAATTCTTTCTAAAATTTTCTTTTCGTTTTCCAAAACTTCAACCCATTCTTTATATTTTGCCTTTTGCGAAGTTAAAACCTTCTTAAAATCCTTTCCAAAAAATGACGCCATTACAATTTCTTTTTCTCCTTTCTTTTCCACTGTTTCAATATCAAAAGCCAAAACTTTTAATTCTGGAATTGAAATTTCATCTAAAACTTCGATTTTTTGGCAATCCATTGCAAGATCTACATTATAGTTTGTTTTAATTTCTTTTCCTTCGATATCGGCCCAACAGCAACCATTAATTCTTTTATCGATCAAAAATTTTCTGTAAAAATTTATTGCGTATTCGTATTCATCAATTATTGATCCCTTTCCCCCTCTTTTTTCTTCCAAAACTTTAATAACGTCTCTGACATTTTGAGTGTCGGCGGGTCTTTTGCAAACAATTTTTATGAAATCTTTTTCTTTACCCGCCAATTTCATCTTCGTACTCTCAATTTTTTCAACTTTAATTTTCTTTTCTACTAAAAGTTTTTGTATATCCAAAATTGCCTCCCTTTCATTTTTTGGCAAAACAAAAAAATAGGGTTTTTCTTCAAAAAACAAAACTCCATTTTTTCCTTTCTCATCCTTTCCCCAAATTCTAATTTTTGTTTTTCCTCCCTCAACTATGTAATCTGTATCTAAAATGAAAAACTTCATAATTTTTTGAGTTGTAAATCCCTTGCGGTTTTTATTTCTTTTGATAAATCAGCAATCGCAATTATTCTTTCTTTAGAATATGCGAAGGATGTGAATATTGTCAAACAGCGATCATCGTACATCAATTGGGGGACGCTTGGATCGTGGGAACGAATTAAAACTCTTTTGTTAATTTTTTCCATAATTTTGAAAAAATAATCACTTCCAAATTGGGGGCGTCCAGTGAAAGGATCAATTCCCAATTCTTCTCCAGGCTCATCTAAAAAATCTCCCCAACAAATTCTAAGCCAATTTTCATCGCCAATTTTAATTTTTTCAAAATCTTCTAATTTCTCAATTTTTGGTAGAGCACCATGAAGGGCAATGATATTTTTTACAACAACGGCTAAAGGGAATTTTCCTACAATTTGAGAATATTTTTGATATTCTTTTTCTGATAAACTTTTCCAAAAATCTGCGGGAGAAAATTTTAAAATTCTGTGTCCCTCGTGATTTCCTTGTAAGAGAAAAATTTGTTCTGGATTTTTCTCTCTTTGTTCAAGCAAAAAATCAAGATTTTCTTTCGAAAAGGGGCCTCGATCAACATAATCTCCTAAAAAGACAATTTTATTTCCTTCTTTTAAATAATCCTTGATAACCTTTTGAGACACTTCCAGATCTCCATGGGTATCTCCCACAAAAATTACCCTTTCTGCATTTTTGATTTCCAATAAGTTTTTCATCAAAGAACTGGTAGGTATTCTTCAATTTCGTAGGGGCTGACTTCTTTTTGATACTTTTTACCCACTGCTTTTTTGTATCTTTGCCATTCGATTTCTTTGTTTTGGATTAATTTTTGGAAAATGTGATCCCCTAAGGTTTCTCTCATCAATTTGCTCTTTTTGAAAATTTCTAGGGCTTCTTTCAAATCCTTTGCTAACGTTACAATTTTTGCTTTTTTCATTTCTTCCTTTGTCATTTTGTAAATGTTTCTTTCTTGGGGAGGAACTAATTTCAAATTTTCTTTGATTCCCTGGACTCCGGCTGCCTGAATTGCTGCCAAGGCTAAATAAATGTTGCAAGTTGGATCTGGACTTCTCAATTCAATTCTCATTGACCTTTCTTTTCCTTTTGGGACCTCTGGAACCCTAATATAAGCTGACCTATTTCTCGTTCCCCAGGCAATGTAAACTGGGGCTTCAAAACCAGGGACCAGTCTTTTGTAAGAATTTACCCATTGATTCAAAACCAATTGAATTTCTCTTCCATATTTTATCAATCCCATCATGTATTTCTTTGCAATTTCAGAAAGCCCTCCGTTTTCAAAAAACAAATTTTTTCCATTTTTCCACAAACTCAAATGCAAATGCATTCCGGTTCCGATCATTCCAGTAATTGGCTTTGGCATAAACGAAACATAAACCCCGGCATTCCTTGCCACTCTTTTTAAAACATACTTTGCAACCATTACAGAATCTGCGATGGATAGGGCATCACTAAATTTCAAATCGATCTCGTGCTGGCTCGGTCCAACTTCATGATGGTCGCATTCCACTTCAATTCCCATTTCTTTTAAATAAATTTGAGCCAATTTTCTAATCTCTCCCCATTTCCCACCATGAAAATATCCTCCATGATCTAAAAGTTCTGGAGTTTTTTCATCTTTGAAAATATAAAATTCAAGCTCTGGCCCAACAAAAAGTTCACCGTATTCCTTTGTTTTTTCTAAAACTTTTTCCAAAATCCTTCTTGAATCTCCCGGAAATTCATTTCCTTTTGAATCAAAAATTTTCCCAAAAACTATCGCTTCTTTCCAAGAAACCCCTTCTAATTGATAATTCCAGGGCAAAACTCTAAAAGTTTTCGGATCTGGGAAAAAATAGAGATCAGATTCCTCGATTCTTGCAAATCCTTCAACCGAGCTTCCGTCAAATCCCTTTCCTTTTTTGAAAGCAGATTCCAATTCCTCTGAAGGAATACAAAAGCTCATTTCCCTTCCCAAAACATCTGGAAAGATCATTCTTACAAATTTGATTTCTTTTCTCTCTTTCAAAGTTTCTAACACCTCCTTTTCATCTTTAAAACCAAAGTTTTTCATTTTAATAATTTTTCAATTTCCCTAACCACCTCGCTTGGAGTGAAATTCGCTTTGATTAAATAAGAAGTAGCACCTAAAGATAGACCTTTTTTGATATCCTCTTTTTCTCCCAAATTTGACCAAATGAGAATTTTCATTTTTTCTAAATCCTTTTTCTCCTTTTTCATTTCCCTTATTTCCTCTAAAATTTTCCATCCATCGATTTTTGGCAAAACAATATCCAAAAGCATCAGATCAAAATTTTTTTCTTTCAAAATTTCAAGAGCCTTCTCACCATCCTTTGCCACTTCAACTTTAAACCCAGAATCTTTTAATTTTTTCTGATAAATATCTATCAAAAATGGGTCATCCTCAACTAAAAGAATTTTCTTCATGTTATTTTAAAATCAAATTCAAATCTTCTCCGCATTTTGGGCATTTACCGTTTTTGTCATAGCGATGGATAAAATAATTTACTCTGTTGATCGCTAAAGTTCCGCACTTTGGGCAATAAGTATTTTCTGCTTTGTGGCCTGGAATGTTTCCAATGTAAACGTATTTTAAGCCAACTTTTTTTCCAATTTCGATTGCCTTTTCTAAAGTTTCAACTGGAGTATCTGGAATGTGTTGTAATTTCCAAGAAATCGCTCCGCAAAATTGAGAAATGTGCCAAGGAGTTTCAGGACCCAAATTATCATAAATCCATTTTGCAATTTTTTCAAACATCTTCTCCGAATCACTTAAGGTCGGAATGACTAAAGTCGTAATTTCAACCCAAACTCCAGATTTTTTCATTAATTTTGCAGTATCCAAAACAGGTTTTAATCTTCCTCCGCAAACTTTTTGATAAAAATCGTCCGAAAATCCTTTAATGTCGATATTGTTTGCATCCAAATAAGGAATTACCAATTTTGCCGATTCTTCCGACATAAATCCATTTGAGACAAAATTATTTTTTAACCCCGCTTTTTTTGCCAATTTCATTGTATCTAAGGCATATTCTAGAAAGATCGTTGGTTCAGTATAAGTGTAAGAAATGTTCGGAACTTTATTCTCAATTGCCATTTCGACAATTCTTTCTGGAGGAACATACTCTCCCGGGATCTCTTTTGCTCCCTTAAACGCTTGAGAAATTTCCCAATTTTGACAATTTAAACAAGAAAAATTGCAACCGACCGTGGCAATCGATAAGGAATGACTTCCTGGTAAAAAATGATAGAATGGCTTTTTCTCGATTGGGTCAATGTTTATTGCGATTGCCTTTCCATAATTTAAAGCATAAAGTTTTCCATCTATATTTTCCCTCACTCCGCATTTTCCTCTTTCTCCAGGAGCCAAAACACAATAGTAAGCACAGGTTCGGCATTGCACTTTTTTATTCGGAAGTTTTTTATAAAGGTAAGCCTCTTTCATTATTCTTTCATTATAAAACCTCCAAAATTTTTCGCAAAATAAAAAAGGCAAAAATGCCTTATTATAATTTTTTATATGTTAAATTATTTCTTTGTTTTTTTGCGTTGCTCTATTAACGCTTGCATAATGTTCGATGGAAATTCGCAAACCGGGCAATTCATCGGTAGTATTACGTGATGAAAACAGCCGCTCGATTCATGTCCGGTGAATTCACTTTTACAAAATGGGCAACGAAGTTTAATAGCGCATTCTAAGTCAGTACCAAAAATTTCTGGTTGCTCTCTTTCTATGATTTCAAAGTCTTTGTTTACAATCTCTTCTAACTTTTCGATATCCTCTGGAATTGGCGGCGGTTCCTCTCGCTTAGTAACAACTGGTTGAAATATCCATTTCTTAAATCCATACATTTTCATTCGCCTCCTTTTTTTAGTTTCATTGAACTAATTTTAAATTACCAAAATTGAAATTTTTGTCAAATAAAAAGAGGTTGTTTTGACAATAAATTTCTCATAATTTTGACTTTTTTAAATTTTTGATACTATAAATTAATGGAGGTGGTACCTTGAAAAAGGATCCTTTCAAATTTGAATTTGAAAGAGTAGATAATGGAATGGAGATTTTTTATCAACAAGGAAGGTTTGAAACAGAAATAAGACTGGTTTTTAAAGCTGGTGGTGCTCGTTATGATCCCGTAGGCAAAGAAGGATGTGCTCATATGTTGGAACACCTAATAGGAAAGAAAACATCAAATTTTTCCGAAGAAAAAGCGATGAATGCGTTTATCTTAGAACATGATTTAAGAATGACAGCCTGGACTGACTTGGAAAGCATTGTGATTGGAGGAAATTCAATCAAAAGCGAATGGAGAGCGCTGTTTTTCTTATTAGAAGAAATCTTAAAACGGTCGAAACTAAATGAAGAACTACTAGAAAAAGAAAAGGAAATTGTGATTAGTGAAATGCACCCCTATTACAAGATGAAAGAGTGGATAGATGTAGAACTTGAAACGAAAAGGATTCTCTATGGGAATCATCCGTTTAGTAGAATCATTCGTCCGAGTGGGACTCCTTCTTCCATTCGATCCTTAAGTGTCGAGGACTTAACGGATCATAGAAATAGATTTTTCGTAGCTTCGAATTTGAGTGTAGTAATAATCACTAATTTTGGATTAGAAAAAGTGAAAGAAGAGGTTCAAAAACATTTCTCTTTACTCGAAGGAAAAGTGGAATATCCCAGGCCACCAAAGAACTTCCCCAAGCCATCTAAAAATCTTATTGAGTACTCAGTAAGTGAAATATTAAAGATTGAAAAGAGACCGGAAATAGGTGAGACGGTAGAATTTTTCTGGGTAGTTCCCACTTCGGTATTACGAGGAATCGAACCTATTCTTTTCACCTTGAGAGAGAATCTCATGAGAAGCCTAAGATATGAAAAAAGCTTAGTTTATAATGTAGATGTATCCGTAAGAGAAGGAAGAGATATTAGTGAAATCGAATTAGAAATTCCCGGTGTTCGCTTGAATGGATCTCAAGAAGTAGTGAAGATTGTGCGAGAGGAAATTTTAAAGTTTTCGGAGCAAAGAAACATTTTTGAAATGATAATGAGGAATCGATTGAGAAGACTATATTCTTATCAGAATTTACCTTCAGTTATTGCCGATGAGGCTGCTAAAGATATTGGAATCTACGGCAGACCAATAACTATTCGAGAAAGAATAGAGAATATAGAAAGGCTTGATTCTAGACAGGCACGCGACTGGGTGGAAAATTGGCTAAACGAAGATAGAGTTTTGGTAAGGATCTTTACACCTTAAAGGCTATTTTTAGCCTTTTTTATTTTTGAATTTGTGCTAAAATTTTTCAATGCGCCGAAGAATTTTTATTGCAATAAATTTACCAGAGAAAATTAAAGAAGAATTAGTTTCCTTTCAAGAAAAATACTCGGATTTGCCAGCCAGATGGGTAAAAAAAGAAAATTTGCACATTACTTTGGCATTTTTAGGTTATGTAAGAGATGAAGATATTCCAAAAATTGTTGAAATCACAAAAAAGGTAGCTTCACAACATAAACCATTCTCAGTAAGAATTGTTAAGATCGCTTATGGGCCTCCCAAAGTTTCTCCACCGAGAATGGTTTGGGCGATCGGAGAAAAAAATGAGAATTTGTGGAAATTACAAGAAAATTTGAAAAATTCATTGATGGAAATGAAAATTCCACAATTGGAAGAAGAGGAGGGAAGAGGATTTATCCCTCATATAACTTTGGCCAGAATTAGGAAATGGGAATTCAGACAAATGGAACCTGAGGAAAGGCCAGAAATCAATGAGGATGTAAATTTTTCTTTCGAGGCAAAATCTATTGAAATAATGGAAAGCCATTTAAAAAGAGGAGGGGCAGAGTATACAGTGTTGGAATCTTTACCTCTTTCTTTACAAAAATGAAAAATTTGAAGTTAACAAAAATTGTAGTTACGGTAGGGCCGGCGATTGAAAATCCAAAGGTTCTCTCTGAAATAATCCGAGAAGGTGGAGATGTTTTTAGGTTTAATTTAAAACACAATACTCCCCAATGGCATAAGAAATTTTTGAAAAAACTAAAAATAACAGCAAAAAGAACCAACAAGACAATAGCAACTATCTTTGACCTCCCAAGTTCAGATTATAAGCCATTTAAAAGTTTACTGAATCAAATCGAAAAAGAAATTGATTTTTTAGCAATCTCACTGATCAAAAGACCAGAAGAAATTGAGAAAATCAAAAAGGAAAACTTTAAAGCAAAAATAATAGCAAAAATTGAAACTAAAGAAGCGATCGAAAAATTTGAAGAAATCTTAAACGTTTCAGAAGCTCTCATGGTAGCAAGGGGGGATTTGGGAGTTAATATTCCTTTAGAAAAGATCCCATATTTTCAAAAAGAAATTGTAAAAAAATGTCTTGAGAAGGGAAAACCTGTAATCGTTGCCACCCAAATGCTAAAATCGATGACAGAGCATCCTTTGCCAACCAGAGCAGAAGTTTCAGATGTTGCCAATGCGATTTTGGATTATGCCGATGCTTTAATGCTCTCAGAGGAAACCTCCATCGGGAGGTATCCACAAAAGGCAGTTTCAATGATGGCAAAGATTGCAACTTTTTGGGAAAGAAAAAGAGATCCTCCTTATGGAATTAATTTTGAAATCGACCATCAAACGAAGGCTGTTTGCTATTCTGCCTATCAGATGTGGCAAACTCCATTTTGCCAAAGAGCCAAAATCAAGGCTTTCTTAGTCTTAACAAAAGGAGGAATGACTGCCCAGATGCTCTCAAGATTAAGACCAAAAATACCAATAATCGCAATAACCGATGATAAATATTTAGCCAAAAGGTTAGCCTTAGTTTTTGGAGTTTTCCCTTTTTATTTGAAATTTGACATTTACAAGAAAAAAGGGGTGGCAGATATCAAAAAGCTTTTGGCAATTGTAAAGAAAGAGGGTTTTGCAAAAAGTGGAGAAAAAGTAATTTTAATTTACGCCGAAGACTGGAAGAGCAAAGGACAAACAAGCGTCATTAGGGTTCAAGAAATTCCCTAAAATCATGAAGGTCCATTTCATTGGAATTGGGGGAATTGGGGTTTCGGCTTTAGCGAGGTATTATTTGGCTCAGGGCCACGAAATTTCAGGTTCTGATTTAGTTTCTTCTGAAATTACAAAAGCCCTTGAAAAATTGGGGGCGAAAATTTTTATTGGAGAGCATAAGGCGAAAAATTTGCCAAAAGAGGCGGATTTGGTTATTTACAGTCCAGCAGTTGAAGAAAAAAATCCTGAATTAAAAAAAGCGAAAAAACTCAAAATCAAATGTCAAAGTTATCCCCAAGCTCTTGGAGAATTAACAAAAAATTATTTCACAATTGCAGTTTGCGGTTCTCATGGAAAATCAACAGTTGCAGCAATGATTGGGCTGATTTTAACAAAAGCAAAACTAGATCCAACAGTAATTTTGGGAACAAAACTAAAAGAATTCGGGGACTCAAATTGCAGAGTGGGGAAATCCAAGTATTTGATTATTGAAGCAGATGAATACAAAGAATCTTTCTTGAATTATTGGCCAAAAATCATTGTTCTATTGAACATTGAATACGACCACCCAGATTATTTTAAAGATTTACGCCATTACATCTTTGCCTACAAAAAGTTTGTTTCTCATTTGCCAAAGGATGGAATTTTAGTAGCCAACAAAGATGACAAAAATACCTTTTTAACATTTAAAAAAAGAAAAAAAGTTATCTGGTACTCGCTAAGAGAAAAAGAAAGTGAAAAAATAAGAAGAGCTTTAAAAATTCCGGGAGAATTCAATGTTTCCAATGCCGTGGCAGCCTTAAAAGTGGCAAGGATTTTAAAAATCCCAGATAAAATTTCTTTTAAGACCTTATCTCAGTACAAAGGTTCCTGGCGACGCTTTGATGAGAAAAAAGTAAAAATCGATAACCTAAAATTTACCATTATTAATGATTATGGCCATCATCCAACACAGGTTAAAGTTACCTTAGAAGCAGCCAGAGAAAAATATAAAAGAAAAACAATTTGGTGCATCTACCAGCCACACCAATATCAAAGAACTTATTACCTTTTTGATGATTTCGTGAAGGTTTTCAAAGAGCACCCGGTCGACAAAGTGATAATCACTGATATCTACACAGTTTCAGGAAGAGAAAGCAAAGAAATAATGAAAAAAGTGAACGCTCAAAAATTGGTTGAGGCAATAGACAAGGAAAATGTAATTTATTTGCCCAAAGGAAAAATAATCAATCATTTGAAGAGAAATTTTAAAGGTGGGGAAGTGATTATAATAATGGGGGCTGGTGATATTTACAACCTCACCTTGAGATTTTAGAGACAAAACATTCCAATATTCTTAAGAACATTAGAATAGCAGAGAATACTTTAAAAATTTGTCAAGTAATAAGGAGAGTCGACATTGGCACATTTGCGCAATTGTACAAATATACAAAAGTCAAATTTTGCGCGCCAAATACAAGGTTTTGACCCGCAAATTTAAAAAACTAAATCACAAAGGTATAATTTATATCAAATAAGATGGAAGTAAAGGAATTGCAAAAGAAAATTGAGGAACTTTGGGAAGAAGTTAATAGGTTGAGAAGGGAAAAACGAACTCTGGAAATGGTTTTTATTCATTTGGTTGAAGAAGTGGGGGAATTGGCGAGGGAATTTGTTAATAAGGAAATAAGACCTGAAAAGTATAGTGAAGAAAAATTGTTCGATGCAATCGCCGATATTTTAATTATGGCATTCTTTTTGGCATCCCTCTACAAATTGAATGTGGAGAAATTATTAGTGAAAACGTTGAAAGAAAGTAAAAAGAGATTAAAGAAATTGAGAAAGCTCAGCGGATCAAATACGCGTTTTTGATCCGCTATTTTAAAATAGCAAAATGATTTTTTGGGTTTTGGAAGGAAAAAGGGCAATTTTGTCAAAAATAATCAAGCTACCGCTTAGGCCTGGGATGTTCGTTTTTCATTTTATTTGTTCCCAGGTATTTTTATATAATGATTTCTTTTTATTCTTTTTTGGAAAAAAATAATTTTGTAAAATATAAGGTAGAATGCATTTTGTTCGAAAATTTAACCAAAATATGAAAATAAAAAAAGAGAAAAAATTAAAGAAAATAATAACACTTGTAACTGGAAATCAAAGCAAATTAATGGAGGCGATTGAAATAGCGAAGAAATATCCAATTAAAATTGTAGGAAAGAATCTTTATTTACCTGAAATAATGGAAATTAATGTAGAAAAAATTCTAATTGAAAAGGCAAAATATGCATTCGAAAAAATAAAAAAACCTCTAATTGTTGATGATTCTGGAATTTATTTTGAGGCTTATCCAAATTTTCCTGGTGTTTTCACAAAATTTATTATTAAACTCCTTGGTTTCGATGGCATCTTTAAACTATTAAAAGGTAAAACTCGAAAGGCTTATTTTCAATGCACTATTTGTTTTATAGATAGGAATTTACAAAAACCAATTTTATTTAAAGGAATATGCAAGGGCAGAATTGCTGAAAGAATTTCTAATATTTTTGATCCGAATTTCGAATTTAATAGCATTTTCATCCCGGAAGGAGAAAATAGAACTTTTTCTGAAATGACGATTGAAGAACGAAAAAAATTTTCTCATCGCAGAAAGGCTTTAGAAAAATTTCTAAAATGGTATACTACTAAACATGTTTAAAAGAATAGAAGCTAAAACTCCTGGCGAAGCTTGGAGAAAAGTAGCAAAATTTGTAATGTCAAATGGAGAAATTGTTACTGATGGAAAAGAACTTTTGAAAGAATATCTTCATTTAATTGTTTCGGTAGAAAAACCTCTTCAAAATGATAAGATTCTTAAAAAATTTGCTGATAAAAAAATGTTAGAATTTATGGAAAGAAATTTTTTAGAGACTATACCGATTGCTGAGTGGGGCTATAGTTACGGTTCTCGCATCTTCAACTTCAGAGGGATAAATCAGGTAGATGAGATTGTGAAAAAATTAAATGAGAAACCCGAAAGTAAATCAGCACTTATTAGTCTTACTGACCCTACTCAGGATTTTAAAGGACATTCTCCGTGTGTAAGTGTAATAGATTTTAAACTACGAAAGGACGTTCTTATAACAACTGCTTTCTTAAGGAGTCAGGATGTAGGTAAAAAAATTTATGCTGATATAATAGCTATTAGTAAAATTTCGAAATTGGTAGCGGATCGTCTCAATGTAAAGTCGGGGCCGCTCATTCTTATAATCGTCTCAGCCCATGTTTATAAAAGAGATTTTAAAAAAATAAGTAAACTCATATCATGAATAAAGGAAGAAATGGAAAGAGTATTTTTTCTTCCAAATCATAACCTCCAATGGCTAAAGAATATACTCGAAGCAAGTGAAATAAGAAAGGGCAGAATTTTAATCGTGGGTAGTTTTCTTTACGCAGCATATCTTCCGAAAGATTTTAAGGTTACCGTAATAGACAAAAATCTTTTATCATTGATTTCTCAATTATACGTTTTATGGTTAAAACTCGAAGATTACTCTCCTCAAAAAATCAGAGAAATTTTATTTCTTAACAAGTTTGGGAATCGGTTCAGGAACCATAAAAGAGTCAAAATTATTTCAAGAGATGAATATTTTAAATCGCTAATTACTTTTCTTGATTTTTCAAAAAGATTAAAAATTTTTTTAAAACACAAATCTCTTGAGAAAATTTTTAGAGAAATTTTTAGAATTAATAAAACAGGAAAAGAATTTAAACTTCATTTAATTCCAAAAGGATTAAATTCTTACGACCTACTAAGAGTTAAACCCATCAGAGGAATCGAGGAGATTCACTTTTTGAATATTCCTTTAGAAAGTTTTAAGAGTAATCGAAAATTTGATTTCATTATTTCAACAAATGTTATAGAAAATTTTGCTCACCCATTCGATTTTTTAAGAATAACCTGTTCATTACTAACCAAAAAAGGTAAAGTTGAAATAACAACCTATAAAGAACCTTTGATGCGATGGTTGAAATATGTGAAACTTTTAATCAACGATGAGGAACAAAAAACGTTCTCTCTTGGAGGGGCATACCTTTTCAAGGGTAAAAGTAAAGAGGAGGGAAGAGAATTTTTGTATGAACTTAAAATGAATAGAGATACTTTTATTTTTTCTAAGGACGAAATGATTAAGATAATAAAATTGATTTCGGAAAGGGAATTCTTGCCAGCCTGGCTTAGAGAATATGAAAGCAAGAATTAATTTAGAACTACTATGCTTATTATTTTAGAAGGATTACCAGGAACTGGTAAAACTACATTAGCAAAAAAACTCGTCAAGAAATTCCGAGGAATTTTAATTCCTCAAATAATCTTGTCTTCTCAGAACATTTATCAAAAGTTCCTTCCTATGGAAAAAGAAAAATTTTTTATAAGAAATGATTTGAAAAAATATAAAAAAGCTTCGCAGGGATTAAAAAAGAAAAAATGGGTAATAATGGACCGTGGAATTTTTTCAACTCTTGCCTATAATTATGCTTTTACACGTCTAGAAGAAATAAATACCTATAAAATGGTAAGGGATTGGTATGAAAAGAATAAAAAAATTTTTAGTTTACCGCAGATTATCATTTTTTTAGAAATACCTTTAATAACTTCTTTAAAGAGAAAAAATAGATTAACTCTGAAAATGAGACGAAAAAAATTACTCTGGGCGAACCCTTATTTTCTTAAAGAAATGAAGGCTTTTTATCACAAATTTTTAACACGAATTAAAGATAAAAATATACGAATTTTAAAAATAAACGCCAAAAAACCTTTAAAGAAAGTTTTTAATGAAATCTGTTTGAAAATAGAAAAATTACAAGAACAATTATGAATATTGCAATTTTTAGAGATGGTCCTTTCCTGCCCCCTATTACTGGAGGAGCAGTTTCGATTTATAACCTAATCACAGAATTGAAAAGAAGAGGGGTAAATGTCTACCTAATAAAGTGTGATAGATCCTATGATAATTATCAACTTTACAAGCGAGAAAAATTTCTAACATTTTTTGTTAAAGAAAAAAATTATTATTTGAATATTACTCCAATTATTAATTTTTTGAAACGAAAAAAAATACAAATTGCTCACTTTGATAGTGCAGAAGCAGTAAATTGGCAAGGAAATTTAATTAAATTTCGATTACCGACAATAAAAATTGTTTGGGAGGTACATAATGTAAACCACATTCTTTTTTTGCGATTAGGCAAAGGACGTGATAAAATAAAATTAGCCATTGAACAAGAAAAAATGGCAATGAACGCCGCCGATCTTATATTAGTTCGTTCCAAATTTGATAAAAAAGCATTGATAGCTATTGGAGGTAATAAAAATAAAATTAGGATTTATAAGGGAGGTATCAAAATTGGCAGGCAAATAAAAAGAGTCTTTCCTGAAGGAAATAAAAATATAATTTTTATCGGGAATCTCTTATACCAACCAAATCGTGAGGCTATAAGAATAATAGATAAAATCATCGCGCCCCGGCTTCCAAATTATACCTTCCAAATTTTGGGAGGAGGGGATAAAAAATTAATTAAATCAGTAAAATCAAAGAATATAAAATTTTTAGGGAAAATTGAAAATCCATATCGGCTTTACACTAAAGCTTTTGTCGGAATAGCTCCTTTGCTTTCTGGATCCGGTACTAGAATTAAGATTCTAGAATATTTAAATAGCGGACTACCTACAATAACTACTAACATAGGAATTGAAGGATTGGAGGAGGGAATTAGAAAAGTATTAATCGTTGAAGATAATTTTGAAAAATATCCTCTAATTGTTAAAGAACTAATACAAAATCCTCGAAGATGGTTAATTTTATCGAGAAGAGGCCAGTATTTCGTTAAGAAAATTTACAATTGGTCAAATAATATCAAAGATATCATGGGAGGGTATCAATCACTTCTCAAATAAAAATATGAGAAGAAAAATTACTAAAAAACAATTGAATAAATTAATCACCATTTTAAAGAATATTTTTCTTGAATATTCAGAGGCTGGTGGGGGAAAGGGTTATCGATTTTCTCATAGTGTGCGAGTTATGCGATATTGTCAGAAGTTTCTCGAGACTCCATTTTTTAAGAAACTTAAACTAGATAAAGATGCAGTTTTAGTTGCGGCTCTCTTTCACGATATTGGGAAAATTAAAGCAGCAAACATGAAAAAAGAAATTAAGTACAATTCTTATGGAGATAGACATCATGAAGAGATCGGTTCTTCTATAGTTCAAAACTTCTTAAAAAAAGCAACAAAAAATGTTGATTTTCAGACGAAGATCGGCGAAATTATCAAAGATTTGAAAGAGAAAGAACCGAAATTCCTTGAAACAAGATTGATAAAAGATGCGGATTTGCTAGACAATTACGGAGTAATTAAAATTTGGAGAAGTATTACCTATGCTCAATACCAAAATCGACAAATCGAAAGAGTATATGAATATTGGGAAGAAGAAGGAAGAGGAAAAGCCCTAAAAGAACTTTCTTTTTTCTACTTTAAACCGATAAGGTCGTTAGCACTTAAAAGATTTAAAAAATTAGATAAATTAATAAAAGAAATAAAAATCGAAAATCTTGGACTTGATATAAAGTAAAAAAACTAGGGATTTTCTCCCTAGCCTTGAAAAATTTTCTTTAGATCAATATCAGGAAAAAGAATTTTAAATTCTTTTATAAAATGCTTTTTGTCTTTTGATGAATGTATTGCATTTCTTCTAATATCAGTACCGAATACATTTCGAAGAGTTCCTGCTTTAGCTTTTTGAGGATCGGTAGCACCCACCAATTCATTAAAAACTTCAATAGCATTTTCTCCCTCCACTACGAAAACTAAGCATTCATTCGACATCATGAAATTGATAAAGGATGGAAAATAATCTTCTTCACTAATTTCCTTGTAAATTTCCCTAAGAATCTCTTCATTAAAGCGAAATTTCTTTTGGAGAACCACTTTCAATCCATTTTTCTCAATTATTGAAAGTATCTCCTGAGAACGATTCACTGCATCAGGTTTAATAATTCCCAAGGACCATTCTTTCATTCCCATTCCTCCTAATTTTAAGTGATCTATTTAAATGTTAACACTATTTATCAATCTTGTCAAATGTTAATGAAAAAATAGTTAAGGGTAGTTGAAAATTTTCAGTAATGATTAAAAGAATTTTTCAAAATAGCAAAATGATTTTTGAGGTTTTGGAAGGGAAAAAGGCAACTTTGTCGAAAATAATTAGGCTTCCGTTTAAACCTGGAATGGTCGTCTTTTTCACTTTTATTTGGCCCAGGCGTTTTTTGATTGATTGATAAATTTTTTTCCTTTCTCTTTGGCTAATGGGATTTAATTCTGGGTTAACAATTAAAATTTCTGGAGTGGGGGAGAGAGAAAGAATTTCGATAATTGCTCTTTTCCCTTCTTTTCCTTGAAAGATTCTGATTCCTTCTTTTTCTTTTGAATATTTTGCTTCCAAAATCGAAACAATCCTTGTAAACTCTCTTTCTTTTTCTTCAATTTCTCTCTTTTTAATTCTCAAAAATCTCAAAATTTGACTCGGAGATTGGGCGACAAATAGCCTCTTTTTGCCCTTCTTTGTTTCGACAAACAATCCCTTTTCTTCTAGTTTCTTTATAATCTCGTAAACTGTTGGCCTTGGAATTTTCACTTTCTCAGCAATATTCTTTATCGAATTTGGCCCCAATTCCAAACCCGCCAAATAAACTTTGACTTCTTTTTCTTTCAATCCCAATTTTTTCAACTCCAATTCAATTGGTAATTCGAGGATCATGATTTTCATTTTAATTTACTCAATGAATAAAGTCAATTCAAAAAAATGTCAGAAAATCTTGACAAAATTGTTTGGTCCAATAAGATGAAATTGAAATGGCAAAAATTTTAATAATTGAGGATGAGAAGGTTTTGGCAGAAATGTACAAAGATAAATTTGAAAAGGAGGGTTTTAAGGTTTACTTAGCCTTTACTTCAAATGAAGGTCTAAATTTAGCCAAAAAAGAAAAACCAGATTTAATTTTATTGGACATTTTGCTACCTGGAAAAGATGGAATTTCTTTCCTTAAATGGCTTAAAAATGAACCTGAAATTTCCTCAATCCCAGTAGTCGTTATTTCAAACTACGATGATCTAAAAGCCAAAAAAGAAGCTTTTGAATTGGGAGTAAAAGAATATCTTTTAAAAACAGATTACACCCCTCAACAACTAGTTGAAA
>Ga0272445_1001569_pt1 | contig 17352 bp, 11 predicted proteins | sample YNPCB0031_FD_194404 | JGI IMG/M metagenome (GOLD analysis project Ga0272445, IMG submission 194404) | Hot spring sediment microbial communities from Yellowstone National Park, WY, United States - YNP-CB-003-1 | ecosystem: Environmental > Aquatic > Thermal springs > Hot (42-90C) > Sediment... | reverse complement strand
GCAAGCTCCCTAATAGTCGGCTCCTTCCTACTCGGATGGGGTATCGCCTCTATAATGATGAAAAGTAGAGAGGGAACAGTGCACCAGCTAATTAGAATTTGCCCAAGATGTGGTCGAAATCTCAGCACTTTACCTCAAGATATAAAGAGATGCCCATATTGTGGCAATGAGCTTGCATAATTTCAGAATCTATTCTCTTATTTCAACATAATTAAGAATGTTCAGTATTCTAGAATTTCTTCCACATCTAGATGTAAAACTCCATATAATGCTTCCGGACGATAGACTTAGATTATCGAAAGAAAAACATTATACTATTCGGCTAACAATATATTAGACAAACTCTGTAAATTATGAACTATATGATATATGAACGGCTTCCTAAGATGCTTAGGAAAGAATATCTCAAGTCATTCTAATTTCTAATACTCTTCATAAATGTACTTGTCTTTTGTCAATTTAAAAATTTCTCAGGCAACTTCATCTATTCTTTATAGGTTCCACTAGCGTATTTGACCTGAAATCCACTTCTTGTATCAATCCCGATAATTAAACTGACAATTAACAAACCAAGTGCAGAGATACGAAGCCTCACACCGTGGAATCTATATATTTATGCAGAAGAGTAAGTTTTGATAAACAATGTCGACGCCTATTATTGATTGTGTAAGATACAGGTTGTGCACTCCTAAAGATGAGAGCGAACTTCACTTGTTAGTTAGAAAATGTTCTAAAGAAATATTCGGCGAGGACTCAGTCTACTTTGATGTGAAAAACTCCATGAATTAACAGACAAGATAGTCTTCGTAAATATTAAGGATGTTAAAGAATTTTACCATTTTAAGGGAAGGCTCGAGTGGCTTGAGAGAAAATTCGGATTAAGACCTAGATAGACCCATAGCTAAGAATGTTAAGAGTGCCCAAAGAGAACAATACACATTACTCCAGCATTTATAATATGTAGACATATGTATAGATTCTAAAAGAATAATATTTCACATTTTATGGAAGATTAAGGAAACATATGGAATATACAAAATGTTTCCAATAATTATAAAAGCAATATAATGAAATTTTGTAAGAATATCAATGAATAAGTAATGATGAGGTCTCTCGATATGGTAGAGGAGAATCATTTTGGAGCTTACTTCTTCATATTCTTCTCTTAATCTCCTATATGCCTCTTCACTTACATCCTGAGCCTTAACATGCTCTATTTTTCTCTCAACATCATTAACACGATTGATCAAATCTTGAAGATGGAAAGGAACGTTTACATTCTCCTTTGTAGGTTTTTCCATATATACTTCGCTTACAATCTTAATGATTAGTTTACGCGTACCAGAAAATACTAACATTAGAGCACTCCTATTATGATTATAATAGCAACCATTATTACCATGATCTAAAGAAGATTATCAACTTAGCATCTACTTTTTATCGATTACCTTAAAATGGTTTCAAGCTTAGAAATCACCGATATTAAGTTGAAAAAGATATAGGGAGGTCGTCAACAGTATCTATTGAAATGAAGGAGGAGGAAAACTCATGATTTTAAGAATTAATGATAGATTAACAGGAGAAACATATGAACTTGAGGTGTCCGAAGAGACTACTGCTGAAGAAGTTATAGATATGTTGATTGAAGAAGGTTTAATCGTACCCGCTCCTTGGGGGGAATATCAATGGATATTGCTGGACTCAAGATTAATTATGATAAGGCCTGATGAAAGAATAACTTCTAGGGTCTCTAGTAGTGGAAAGAATGAAGTATATTTGGTCGCCTTGGGGTACATAGGTTATTTACCAACCTACATGATGAATCTTGGATATCCAATAATAGTTAGTCCGCTTCCAAAACCTAAGAATCCGGTAATAATCAATGATAGGCTGTCTTGTAGAAGATATTTGCTTGAAGTATTCTGGGAAGATACTGCTGAAGATGTTATACGTGCATTAATTAACGCAGGTCTAATTAAACATAAACTAGATGCCTCTTGTGAATTGGTATTGGTGAATAATGGATGCTTCATAATGAATCATTATGAAAGGGTAATCCCTAGACTCTCTAGTAGTGGAAAGAATGAAGTATACTTAGATGTTAAGAGTAGACGTATACTGAGACCTTACCCACCTTGCCCACCCGAGAAATTTAAGTGTCCAATAATAATTGATCCACCTCTGAAACCTAAACATATGGTAATAGTCAATAACAAGTTAAATGGAGAGAAGTATGAGCTCGAAATATTCGAGGGAAATACAGCTAGAGACGTTATAGACGCATTAATGGAAGGACATTTAATTGGATGGTCTCCTAATGCACTTGAAGGAGGGTATGAGTGGATATTACTTGACTCAAGACTTGACATGATATATCCTGATGAAGAAATGCTTTTTAGAATCTCTAAGGTTGGAAGTAACGAGGTATACCTAGATGCTAAGCAGATGTCTCTGTCTTGGAAGAAAGACAGGTATCCGCTCCCAATAATAATCTCTCCAAATCCATCTTGGAAACTCCCTAGTGAGATATTAATAGTTAATGATATGTTATCTCGGAAAAGATATAAGATTGAAGTATTCTGGGGAAATACCGCTGAAGATGTTATAGACGCATTAATTGAAGAAGGCTTGATCAAATATACCCCAAAGGAGGAATATGAGTGGGTATTACTAGACTCAAAATATGCTGAGATAGATCCTGACGAAGAAATACTTCCTATAGTCTCCAGTAGCGGAGAAGATGAGGTATACGAGGTATATCTAGATGCTAAGCCTATACATCTACCTTCAAAACGTAGACCTCCAATAGTAATTAGTCCGCTTCCGAAACCTAAGAATACAGTAATAGTCAATAACAAGTTGAATGGAGAAAAATATGAGCTTGGAGTCTTCAGGAAGAATACCGCTAAAGATGTTATAGATGCATTGATTAATGCAGGCTTAATCGAGGGCACTCCTAGAGAAGGATATACATGGACATTAATAGATTCGAGATCCAATGAGATAGCTTCTGATGAAAGAATACTCTCTAGACTATCTAGTAGTGGAGGGAACGAGGTATACCTAGATGCTAGATTCTCTAGTAGCTCACCTCCCTTCTCCTATAAGGATTCTGAGATAGGTGAGGCTGATTAGAGCTAGTTATAATATTGACTCGACTAAAAAGTATTGTTATTACAGAACTGTATAACTATTGCTCCTCGGGGAGAGTTTTAGGAAATGACTCCGTAGATTCTAAAAGAGATATTCCATGTAGGGAAGAGGTTTAGGAGGGCTGTAGCATTAGATGAGGCAATAGTCAAGCTTCATGGTTTTAGAGCTTATTGTGGTCTACTTTAGATATTGATTCAGGAGAAGTATAGCAATCCATCTATCCTTGACTAGGAATATGATTGTAGCTATGAAGTTTATTAGGATAGTTTTGGAGAGATGGTTGAATAACCTATGATAATGGTCGATAGAGGCCCATTGTACCTATATGCTTTAAAAAGGATTAGGGCCTAGTTGTATGATGGAAGCATTATATAAAGTAAGTGAGGAGCAGATTGGCAAAAAACATAACTTATAAAAGTCTAAGTATACTTCGTTCCCTCCCTATTAGAGGTTCTATGGATGTAGTCTCCTCGAATAACTCAACCTCATATCTTTTTCCCTCGATTCTCTCATGAATTATTGACGTTATGATTTTGGGAGTGATGAGCCGCAGATTAAGCACTGGTTTATGCCTGTCTGGAGAAGTCTATCAACACACTTCTTATGGTATACAACAAAACATTCAGGATTCTTGCATAGCACTAACTCATCACCTTTTGAGTCCAGTACCGAGTCCTGTAAAGCTGGACAGAGCTCGTTCATCCATGTAAGTGAAACAGTTATCCTATACTGCTTTCCAACGTTACTAACGAGACCGCTAGAGCCAGGTATGTTACTTTCTTTCTCCACCTTGCTCTTTTCGAGAACTTGCCTCTTCTGGGCTTCTATGGATATCGTACGCAGTGGTATCTCAATAGTCTTATTTGGATTACCTCTCAACCCCTTCAATAATCTACAAATTAGCTGAGAAACCCTATAAACAATTGAGTCGATAATCTTTACCTCTCCATAACCCCGTATTCCATTTTGACCAACATTCTCATAGTATCCTATCATGGACTTTACCCAATCCTGTAAACCTTTAACAATGTTTTCCTCATTATAAAAAGTTGAAGTTAGTCTTACGGTAATTCTACCCTTCTCTTCTAGTAGCTTCTGGAGCTCACTCAATCTCCTTTCAAGATCTTGAAGCCTTAGTTTATGTCTCATAATTTTTTCATAATTCTCCCCAATCATTGTTAAAACGTTTATTACTTCTTCCTCAATTTTTATGTCCTTCATAATCTTATCCAATATCGATCTCTTGCTTACTAATCCAATATCCATCTCCTGCTTAGTAACTTTAAACTCTATCAATCTAGCTTGAGATGATTGCTCAAAAGAAGCCTCTTGAATAAATGGTTTAAGAAAGGGGTAGAGATATGCTGTCAAGATCTCTAACTCTTCTCGACTATTCTCAGATATCAGTATTTCAACTGAATCGAGATATAGATTCATGTATGAACTTAAGCTTTCTATAATAGATGTTAAATCTACATATGAGTTAATTTTTGATAGATCATACAATAAAAATTTGAGAGATAATATCCAGAAAAAGAATCTTTCAATAAGTGTCAATGGAACGAGTTTATAAACATCTCCCTTTACAGAAGATATTACTTCATGAAAATATTTCTCATACTCTTCACTACCGATGTAACCTGCTATGAATAAGAGGTTAAGAGAGGTTATAAGCTTTAGGGGGTCTACTATTTCAGGAGTGGTAGCCTCCTCGACACTACCTCCAATCTCTGAGAACTCCTTAGGTTTAATTATTCCCCTCTTTTCGAGAGAGCTTAAAAGATTCTTGAACTCCTCAATATCTAGCGACAATGGCCGAACTCTATCTGTGATGCTTATGATTGATGTATTCTCTTTAGGCAGCTTATATTTTAGCAGAAAAGACAATACGTTCCATTCGGTCTCAGTTAGCCCCATAACCTCAATCTAGAATAGATTTTGTAGAAAGTTAAACTTTTCCACCCTTCTCTCGATTTCGTCACCTTAGTATTACTTTAGAGAGGCTTCATTGCTTTGAACACTATTTCACCATAGTTTTTACCAACTCGAATGCATGAAAGAGAAAGACTTAATTAAAAGTTGACAGAATCCTGTATTATGAAGAAGATTGTTTTAATCTTAATTATCTTATTGATGGTTCTTTTTCTGCTTTTACCTCTTTCATGCATTCTAAGAGGAGGGAGGATCATGACATTACCTTTTAGACCATTTTTCCCAGCATGCAACCTCCCAGCTTCTGATGGAGGTAAAGAATGTAGAGACTCTAGCGAATGTGAAGGCGAATGCCTTGCTGAGAATATGAGTTCTTCTGTTGGAGATGTTCAGAGTGGAGTATTGTGATAGGTTGCAATTATGTTTTCGATAAAGGGCGGGTATACACGATATGTTATGACTAAGGGGTACGGCATTGTGGGGATTGTTGAGTAGATTTGAATAGGTGTGGGTTATTATGCTTTAAAGTTCTTATGCACAGCTTTCGGTTCAAGTAATTTGAAGTATTTCTAATATAAGGTTCTATGGATAGAGTATTGACTTCTCAAGAAACAATGAATAAAATTCTTCATAATTAAGCTCTAGATAAATGCTAGATAATCAAGTTCATTCGGTTTTAACATTATGAGGAATAAAAGTTCTGAAGAAGTCTAAATCGAATAATGTGTTAGGATCTCTCGATGACGAGCCTATTTCTTCATCACCTACTTTGTCTCTTAATATAGTATGGGGAAAACATTTTAGAGATTACTTCTTCAATTCTTCTTCATATTCTTCTCTCAATCTCCTATAGGCTTCTTCACTTATCTTTCCCTGTATTCTTAACCTCTCCAATTCTACAAGCTTCGCCCTCCTAAGCAGCTCGTCAGATACGGCATGCTGGAAACGCTCCCTCGTCCTCGTAATAGCTCTTCTCCTTACCAACATAATTATCAGTACAAGAGTTAGTGCAGCAGTCAAGCCCACAGTAAACATTATTGTTGTAGAATCCGTAGTCTGGATGGTAACTGTAACTGTTTCTGTCTCAGTTTTCTCCACCATAGCTGCGGTCTCTTTCGTCATAATATTTTCCACCGTAATGGCTGCTAGAACTTCTATCAGCCCTACATAGAGACCTGTCCCGCCTTCAGGTCTATACCAGACTCTGAACTCAATATTCGGTGTCGTCTTGTTGAGCATGAAGTTTAGAATAAACCATTGATACTTCCCTGCTTCCTTGAACTCTGACCCTGAGATGTCTCTACTGACTATGACTGTTTTGCCTATATCCGTGCAGACATCGACCGTCGCGACACGGTATGGGGTCTCTTTGTCAATCTTGAGTAGGAACCGGACATTGTAGTTACCTGGCGGCAGAGTTAGATACGGGCCGAAAACCAGAGCATCTTTCAATTGCTCCCCAGCGTGTGCATACCTAGCCCTGCCTGTCGGTGAGTCAGGATCATCCACACTCATCCCGAGACCTTCGAGGTCGTCCGCGGGGTTAAATTGTAGCCTTTCCGAGACTTTTTCAAGCTCTCCTCTATCGATGAGCTCTATCCTTATTTTTGCTCTTTTTATTGCCTCATCTATCCATGAATAGCTGTTCGGCTCTGCGCTAACTATAAGCAAATAGTGGAGTTCGAAGTAATCACCTTTCCTTAACATCTTTTTCTCATCCTTTCCAAGCAGATGTATCTCTATGTTGTCCGTATTCGGACAATTACAGACTGTTGGATGGACCTCATGTGTTGACCTAACTAGCACTAAAGCTGGAGACCCCTTCACATCCTCGGAGAGGGGATTTATCAGTGCTATCCATCCATAGTCTTTAAGGGTGTATTCTCTTAGCGCATGTCCTCTTGTGCCACGCATATCATAAGTTACCAGCCCCTCGCTCGTATTTGCAACAGCTGTGGCATAGTAATCTGGATCATTCGCTAACGCAACCCATATTGCTTCAACCGGATAATCGATATCTCTAAGTACGGTGAGGTTTGTCTTAACATATCTATATAGTAGTCCATCCTCAGCCCAGATGTAGTGAGTAGCCGCTGACTCAAAATAGTCTCTGTATCCCCATTTTCCGCTGTATGCGACTATTTTCCCTCTGTCTTCCAACACCTTAAAGTCAATGAGAAACTGCGGAGGATGAACAGCTCCAAGCAACTCGAGCTGAGAATGATGATGCCCCACTCTTTTCCCACCAGTTAAAGGATAGACATCTGAGTTTCCCTGCCACATATCAGGCTCTAGATAGATGAGTATTACCTCCTCGGGCAACAGCCTTATCTCATAGTGGGTTGCCCCGGCTTTAAAAAGAAACAACTCCTTTTCAATCTTTTGAGGCATAATGATGTAAACATCGTTATAATAGTACTTCCATGGTTTACCAGGAACAGTAAAAACTACATATAACCCGGCTGGACCATGTGCTGCCGAAGGCCTCCACCTATGCCATACGTCAGAGGGAAGCCAGAACGGCCCTTCCCATAAACTAGTGGTGGTATTCAGCCTTAGATAATATACTGTATCCATAACATTGTGCACTAAATCGTCTCCTTGATAAAAGACGACAATAGTACCGTTCTTCAATTGTATTCCATAAGGCGCTATGCAACCATCGCATGAATACATCACTCCGGAAGACCAATTATTTCCTGAATCGTCTGAGTAGCCGTAGTACATTGTGGTCACACCACCCCAGTATGTCTTAGAATTATATTTCGAGTGATCATGCCAGAAAGCATATAATCTTCCATAGTTGGTTAAAAGAATACATGTAGATAACAGCCACGTATCTTTATGTGCGGCCGTTAATTTTCTCTCACTCCCCTCTACAAGTTTAATAGTTCCATCAGATTGCATTGATAGCTTAGCAAACCATACATTGGTAATATTGGACCTAAATTCCGCCGAGCTCCATAAGAACGCTATATCTCCATCATTTAACTCTGTGAATGCAGGTGCTCGATTAGAATCACCAACATGGATGGCGAGCTTTTTATCTTCAGTCCATTTACCATCAGTAAATACCTTGTACCATATTTCCCCTCTCCCTGTTCTATCGGACTCCCAGGCCACGAGTATTCTATTATTGGAAAGTAGAGTAACGTACGGCCACATGTCCATATGAGGATCTGTAGTTAGTCGAATGGGTGGACTCCATGAAAAACCATCGTAAACTGTATACCATATATCCCAGTTTTCTGAGATGTAGCCATGCCAAACCACTACTAGATGGGTGCCGTTACCAGCGATAAGTGGCGCCTCATCGTTCATTCCTCTCCTTATCAGTGGTTGAGCTATTGGTGATAACATGTCAGAGTCTAAGAATTCTGTGAATCCGGTGCCTGCTGCTACTCCCAAGATATGGGCTCCATGCCCATGATAACCTTCTGGATTATAGGTATCTTCTGGAGGCTGGTCTGGGAAGTTTTCAGCCGCTATCACCTTGCTTGCACCGTTAATATATGTAACGTTCCTATGGCTGGGGTCCATCCTTATATTGAGTGCTGCAATTTTTACATCTTCCCCACCCATTTGCGAATTTACCCAAACCCAAGTAGTTCCAATCCTGCCAATATCTGCCTCAACAGGCAACAAGGGAGCATATATTAAAGAGAGAATCAAGAAGAAAACTTGAATTACAGTTAGCCACAATAATATCCTCCCATTTATCATAACTCAAATATTTTGCAACACTCGTATATGCTTTTTCATGTCCTAATTAGGAGGTAGTGTCCAAGTAAACATCTCTATTCATCTCCCACTCAAGTTGATCCCAATATGAAATATAATTGCAAATTACCCTTTTATCCTTCTTCTTAGATCCGGTAGCTCAAACTAGGGCGTGTCCAACTGTTACTTAGTGCTTTGCTTCTCTTCTATTTATGCTTTGTAGGTGGGATGTGAAGGCTTATGATATTGGGCTCTTGTTGGCTGCCTTGGATTATTTCTTGGATTTGATGGGCTTTGACTTTAGATTTGAGAAGTGTAGGTTTGGGAGGCCTGCTAGGCTTTACGTTAAAGCCTTGGTCTTGAAGGAGGTCTGTAAGGCTAGCTTGAGGTATGCTGAAAGCCTATCCCAGACACACCTGGGTGTTAGGATACCTAAGTCAACCCTTCATTACTGGGAGGTTAGGCATGGGGACGTGGTTTGGGAGGTGTTAAAGGTGCTCCTAAGGCTGCTGAGCACCATAGACTACGACTACTCGGTGGTAGACTCGACGAAGTTTACTGATTGGCTGAAGAATCTCCATGAACTATTCATAGATGTTAGGGTGAGGGGCGGTGAGACACTATTCCCAGTCCACGCTCAGCTTACAAGCTCCGAAGTGGAGTTCGTTAAAGGGATACCTGAGGGTAGGGGGATAATGCTTGGGGATGGAGCATTCAACGCTAAGCCCGTCCTAAACACTATAGCATCCAAGGGATACATACCGAAAGTTAAGAAGGGTTCTAGGAGCCCTAGTGGTTATGGAGCTAGGATTAGGGATAGGGTATACGATGAAGCCCTATACGCATATAGGAGCGTTGGAGAAGGAATATTCGGAGCACTAATAGTAGAATTCGGAGACAGGCTGAAAACGAGGAGAGAAGAGTCAACGAAGACAAGAACACACCTAAGAATCATAATATACTGCCTAAAAATCCTAGTGAGGTGGACATATGAATAGTTGGACACGCCCCTCTGGTAGAAAAATTTATAGAAGACTTTTCCAATATTTTATGCATGGAAAATTATTGTTATATAAATGATAAAAGGGTGTTGAATCATGAAATTGGTTGTAATAGATGAGTTGTCTGAACCTAGAAAGACGTATTTGCTAAAAATTTCTGAAGAAGCTACTGCTAAGGATATTATTGATCTATTAATTAGGGACGGTTCAATTAAACCAGTACCCAGAGAAGGCTATCAATGGATCCTTACAGATTCGAAGGGTATCATGTTCACTCTTAATGAGAAGATATCGTCAAGGTTTCCTCAGATAAGTGGGGGGTATGAAGTATTCTATGAAGTACACCTAGTCAGTCGACCCATAATGACTAAATTAATTGTAACTGTAATAGATAAAGTCTATAGGAGGATGTATAAGCTAGAGATCTTTGAGGAGAACACCGCTAAAGACGTTATCGATACTTTAATCGCGGAGGGCCTAATCAAACCAGTACCTATGGAAGGCTATCAATGGATCCTTACAGATTCTAATGATGATAGAATAATCTCTTCTAATGAGAAGTTATCATCTAGATTTTCTCCAGAAAAGGGAGTGTATGAAGTATTCCTAACAATTCGACCCGTGGGCGAAGAGAGAAATAAATTAATTGTTATAGATAGACTATCTGCAAAAAAATATGAATTGGAGGGCTTTGAAGAAAGTACTGCGCAGGAAGTTATCGATGATTTGATTGATGTTGGTTTTATTAGGCCGTCTCCTGGAGAAGGTTTTGAATGGGTACTCCTCGATTCTAAACTTAAACAAATTCTTCCTAATGAGAAGTTATCTTCTAGACTCTCTCCCGGAGAGAATGAAGTATACCTCGTTGCATGTGTCCATGCCATTATATGAAGTACCCTGAGAAGAGGAAATGTTAAGATTCTAAGATCTTATCGGTGTACCGCAAATAGGGCAAGTTTTTACTCCAGATTTGAGGAGAGAGTCTAGACATTTCTTATGGTATACTACAAAGCACTCGGGATTTTTGCATAACGTTAGTTCAGTGCCATTAGAATCTATTATCGAATCCCGCATAAATGGACAAGTATCATTCATCCAAACTAGAGAGACAATAAACGAAAACTTAAGCAAATACTCGTTAAACTGGTTTATCTTCTTCTCCAACTTTTCCAATAAATCATACAACTCTATTTCAACCTCACTCCTCCCTTCTTGAATCAAATCTTTAAAGAATATGTTGCATAGTGTATCAGCTAACCGTTTAAATTCATGTGCAATTTCTCGATCACGTGCGATTCCTCGAAATCCGGGGACAATTACTTTACGGATGTTAAATGGTGGCATTGCGGGAAGTTTTTCTCCCCAAATAATGATGTCGAAAAGAGAATCCAAAATATCATGAATCAAATTATCAACATCATTACTTGGAAGAGTTATTATGAGGGTCTTCCTTTTTTGGTTTAATTTCTCTTCAGCCTGATCCTTAAGCTCTTTTAACATAGTTTCTTCTTTCTCCTTAATGAAGGGTTCTAGGAACGGGTACAAATATAGGAGTGCCCTTAAAGTAGCTTCCTCTTTATTCTCGTTAAGCAGTCTATCAACTTGCTCTACGTATTCAAGGAGTATGCTTAGAAAATTACGGAGTATGACGTATGCACCAAATTTAATTTCTGAATTAATAGATTCACTATCGTTAAGGTGAGGAGGAAGCAGGAAAGACTTCCTCATAATGGAGAGTTCTCTCACTATCCTAATATAGTCTTTGATGAATGTAAGAGGTAGAAGCTTCTCCCACTCTTCATCAGACTGTTTCAGAAGTACATGAAAGAACCTCCATTCATATTCATCCTGACAAATCTTTCCTAATATATATAAAAGATTCAGCCTCTCCAACTTAGTAAGCTCCAATAAACGCTTGGTTTGGAGATCTTCTATTCTTCTCTTCTTTAGAGAAATTCTAGAGTCTACTATCTCTATTATTCCCTTTTCCTTAAGTGAATTTAAGAGATCTATTATTTCTTTAATATTTGCTATATTGTGACCTGTCTTCACTTGGATAGGTAGCTGGTTGTTTGATATGGTTAATATTGACGTACGCGTATTAGCTAATTTAAAACTTAATAAGAGAGATAGTATGGTCCACTCCGCTTTAGTAATCCTCATGATCTCTTTTGGAATGTAAACCAAGGGTAAATTAAACTTTTAGTAGAATTCTCTTAAAGTTAGACAGAATGCCTCCATAACTTTCATCCCTCTATATCTTATGATGACCTTCTAGATATCATGGCTTAGCTTCTGAAGATCCTAGAGTCATCACTAACGGTCCATTTAGATCTTTTAGATAGTTTAGGTAGGATATTGCTTCGGAGTCCCAGTAGTGCCCCGGATAAGGTTTTAAATATGATTAACGGTGATCTACTTCTTGACTTAGGCGATTGTTTGCTCCTCCTAACAATATAAACTCCCTCATCTGGGCGCGATTAAACATGAAAGATAAAAGCTTAAGTAAAAGTTAGAGTCAGTGAGATTTAGCGATGGCTATGAAGGTCCTTCATAAAGAAGGGTTAGAATTTTCTTCCTCAGATTCTACGACTTCTAAAGGATGTGATTATCGTTCGTGGATAAAAACGGAGGACAATGTTAACTGGCGAATAAAAATTGAGACAGCATTTTTATGTGTTATGATTATTTTAGCGTCATTACCGGTGATTTTTACCAGCAATCAAAATATTCCTCCACAAGTCTTAAGATATGTTGATGTTAATACGGAAACTGTTAAAGAGATTATGAGAATAGGAGATCCAAATAGTCCACAGTTAATAATCTACGAAGTATATCCTAGTGGAGATACTCTAATATATGATGTAGTTCAGCAAGATATTCTGGGAGGTATATATTGGAGAGCCGATTGCTGGGAGAGCATATCTGACAAGGGTCTCTGCTATCAATTATATTTGAGGGATAGATTTAGCCAATACCTATATGAGAAGAATAACTGGTACCAGAATTACGTAAAACCTATCATAACTAGACATGAATCTTCGGTTTCGATAATAAGTGAACTCCGAAACATAGGAGATGAGTTAGCTAAAGGATATGCATCAAGGAGGCTGGCTGCGTGGGGAGCTGGAACGATAACCGCACTAGTAGTTGTAACATTAGTAACAGGCGGGGTGGGTGGGTCAGTTATAATAGTTATTAATATAATTTCCTATGCTTTAAGCATAATTTCAACTACTGTCGACATCCTCAACGAGCATAAATTCGCCTATGCAAATTATCCTGCCGCAACTTTTTCTATGGCATTTATAGTAGGCACACAAACTCATTCAAAAGAAGAGATAGACAAAATTAAAAATAAATTGTTTGAACATGACAAAGAAGCAGGAGAGATACTAAACGATATTTTGAATAACGAGATCAGTAACTTAATGAAATCTGCTCCTTCTCTATTTGTAGAAACTATTGCGTCATATATTTCTACTCTAAAATATGCTAGAACAATAAATCCAGATCTTGTTGATAACATTCTTGCTAGTAGAGGATTGGACTGGACTGCTGTTAAGGATTTCGCAACTAAGGATTTTTATAAGATATTAAAGGGGCTATCGGGGGAAAAGACTGCAGATGATTTTAAAGACATAATAGTAAGATTTGATAAACCTAAAGACTTCGAAAAGTATTATCGACTAAAGGATGCACCTATAAGGGGATTCATTGGTGCAATACTAGCTGCTGTAGCAGGATGGGCTGCTGAGAAATTTGTTGAATGGTGGCTACACGTAGAGGATGAGAAGCATAGTATGCTAAATGTCGTGGGGCACGCTGACCCCCTTATATCTATTAATCAGTATGTATTAAGTGGTGCAAATAATTGGCATAAGGGACGATTCTGCAGCAGTGAGATAAGTTCTGACACGATACAATGCACCCCACCCTCAATATCAAGCGTTAGTTCACTGATGCTCTATGACCAGTTGTACGAAAACAACTGGGTAGAATTTTGGAATATAACATATACAAATAATAAAATCGCTGACACTTTATCTAAAAAGCAGAGCTTTAAAGAGTGGATTAAGAATAATTTTAACAAAGAAGTAAGGGATAAAGAGTCACTGAAGACCTTCGCTAAGGAAAGAGTAGAATCCCACATGGAAAAGCTAATTTCCTTAATGGCTAACCTCACGAGGATTAGTATGGAATTAGAAGATGAATTGAAAAATTACGTGAAGGTTTTGGAGAAAAGAATATCGTTAGCGATTCGGCGCGAACAGAAGGGTAGTAATATGGTATTAGTTCTTGACAGAAGCGGAAGCATGAATCAAATTTTAGTTAAGGATGTAAGTAAGATTGATTTAGCAAAAGATGCCTCTTCAAAATTTGTCAATATGTTATCTGAGAATGATAGAATCGCGCTTGTTACGTTCTCTGATAATGCAGAGCTTAAAGTAGAACTAACTAACGATCGTGTAAAGTTTATCAATATTATAAATAGTTTAACAGCGGAGGGTAGAACGGCAATGGGTGATGCTATGAGATTAGCTTTGAATGTTCTTAAAAACTTTGCATCTGAGAGGAAGGTCATAATCCTCCTGACTGATGGTTGCCATAATACAGGTAGGGAAACACCCGAGGCAGTATTGAGAGATGCAAAAGAAATGAAAATACCTATCTTCACAATAGGGATTGGGACAGGAGAAATCAAAGATCCATTATCTAATGAATGTTTCAATGAAGATATTCTACGGAAAATCTCTGATGAAACTGGTGCAACATTCTATTGGATTAACCCGAATATCGGTGTTGATGAATTAGAATTGTGGCGAATTTATGGAAGGATAGCGGTAGGGATAGCTGATGTTAAACCTGTTAATATTTTCTCTGACACGATCATGCCAAACGATATAAAATCTCACGTTTTTGAGGTTACCGACGATGTCGAAAGATTGAATGTAATGTTAAGTTATAGAGGTAGTAGGCTTAATTTAGAATTAATATCTCCTGATGGCGATATAATAAATAGTAGTGGACCAAACGTTATCTTTCTAGGGAGTGTTGGAAGGGTTCTCGCTATCGTTTCTTCCCCACGACCAGGAAGATGGGAGGCTAGAGTAGTTGGTGTCGACGTTCCGCAGAATGGTGAACCCTACATCCTGTCATTTGGCTTAAATGCTTTATCTATTTCTCCAAGAGAATTACTCATAACTGCTCCCCAACTAGGGAAAGAAATAGAATTGGTAGTAAGGAATGATGGAGAGATTGTAGCTAGCAACGTGTCTGTTTATGTTGATGGTCCGCTAAGAAGTTATATTCATGTGAGTCCAACGCGATTCACGGTTGGGAAAGGGGAGAGCATTACCTTAATTATTAAGGTTGATAAACCTGATGATTATGCAAAAAGATCTGGTAGGATAGTTTTAGACAACAATGGTTGGAGATACGTTATACCTGTCAACGTTATTTTGAATGGATTAATAATAAATGCATGGACTGACGGTGAAGTATATGCGGGAGAGAAAATAGCTTTAAACGCCGCCGTTTTTGATAATTCGTACTTACCCGTAACCATGGCTGACGTAACCTTAACCGTCAATGGGGAAAGTATAGCCTTACAGGATGATGGGCTCCCACCAGACATTACTGCAAATGATGGGATATATACTGGGTATTTTACATCTTTACATGCACTCACAACACTTAATATACACGCTGAAAAAGACGCCTATATACCCGCATTCATATCTTTGAGTTATAGGGTGAAGTTGCGCGGCGATATAAATGAAGACGACATCGTTGATTATAGAGACTTAGCTATATTAGCTGCGGTGTATGGTAAAAGTAAGGGTGACCTGGGCTTCGACATAAAGGCTGACCTAAATAATGACGACACCATAGATTACATAGACTTAGCTATATTAGCTGCTAACTATGGGGGTGCCCTCTCATGAAATATGCTTATTCCATATTATTCATCATTTCGCTAGTTCTGGCAGCTACCCTTCCAGCGACAACAATCATGGCTAGTGAGGTGGTGTCAGCATATGTCGAGCCAGCATCTCTCGAATTAAAGCCAGGAGAAGAATTTATAGTAAGTATTAAGATTGATCCACGAAATAAAGGTATAAGCGGTGGTGAAGTTAAGGTCGATTTCAATCCAGACGCGTTTAAATGTATTGATATAAGCCCAGGCAATATACTGGGTCCCTCACCTCTCGTAGGGTTTAAGGAGATTGACGATGTTAAGGGCTCCATACGTTATGCTATAGCTAGAGTTGGTCGAACAGAGCCTCCAACTCCATCAGGCGTTTTCGCGGAGATAAGATTTAAGGTTAAATCCGAAGCTAATACAGGCACACATACTATAGAGCTTGTAAGAATCGGATTAGCTGATGAAAAATTCAACAATATAACTGATATTTCTGTTGATAATGGCTTTGTAAAGGTAAAGATAACAGGAGAACAATCTCAAACAACTACTGTAGCCCTTACTGTTACTACTACGACATATACATCCTCGCAATACGCGATTAGCCCATACTATACATATACTACGGAAGTCATTGTGCAGACACAATCAACAATCTACTTATTACTCGCGATCGAAATAATAGTACTTCTTATGGCGGTGGTAGGTGTGCTGGCGGTCTTATATCTTCGAGGAGGGAGGAGACGTAAACCGAGAGTTCTCAGAGTTGAATAATCAAGATTTTTTACCTTCTAATTCTTCTCGAATCCTCTTGTATGCTTCTTCACTGATTTTCCCCTCAGCTTTCAGCTTCTCCAACTCTATCAACTTCGCTCTCTGAATTAATTCATCAGTCACGGTAGGTGGGATGTATGAAGGTTTCTCTGCAGCTGTTGTAGTCTGAGTGAAGGGTGGAATTATCTCCATACGTTCAGCATCAAATGTAAATTCCTTGAGCATCCCCTTCGACTTTACTTTGAAGAAAGTCTTCCTAGCATGTTCTACGGAGACGTTTAGGTATTCTGCTATTCTCCCGACGGGGGTTGGGCCTGAGATGGATAGAAGGAAGCCAACTAACTGCGTCTCTATCTCATTATCTATCCGGTTACTTACCGAGCCTAGCCAATCACCAACCGCCATCAAAATAATGAGGAATACTATTGTTGAAAGACTCCCAAACAATACCTTAGAAATAATGCCCGTCCCATAGGTTATTATATAGTTTAAAAGATCAATTACTACAAGGAGTATTAATGCTATAGGTAGATAAAGTAGTATCCAGCTTGCAATCCGAGTAAACAGACTCATTAAGTCTCTTCTCATCATATCATATATCAAGATTATCGATTATATATTAATTTTCGCTTTAATTAAATGATTAGTGAATAGTTTTATTCAGTTCGTCTCTTAACCCTCTATACACTTTCATCTAGAGCATATTAGATGGGCGCATATCCGTAGAAAAGAAGATAATGTGAAAGCGGTCAGGGATTACAGTATTTCTCTCTGCTTAAAATTTAACTACCTCTAAACAGCCATCTTTATTGGGAAGAGGCTTTGGGTCTAAATAGAGCTGAGTTG
>Ga0272445_1001566_pt1 | contig 17366 bp, 17 predicted proteins | sample YNPCB0031_FD_194404 | JGI IMG/M metagenome (GOLD analysis project Ga0272445, IMG submission 194404) | Hot spring sediment microbial communities from Yellowstone National Park, WY, United States - YNP-CB-003-1 | ecosystem: Environmental > Aquatic > Thermal springs > Hot (42-90C) > Sediment... | reverse complement strand
CCTGCTTGAGACGATGGGACTGAGGCCTATTCTTGACCTCGACCTGAGGCTTGGTGAAGGTACTGGTGCTGCACTGGCAATGCTTATGATAGAGGCAGGTCTGAAGATTTATAAAGAGATGGCAACCTTCGAGGAGGCTGGTGTATCGGATGAGATTCAGGATTAGGTCCTTTAATTATTACTTTCGACACCAATGTCTTGCCTTTCAGTTCCTGACGATAATACCTGTGAGTATAGATGTAAGGCCCGATGAGATAAACCGCAGTGTTTCTTATTTTGTAGTTGTGGGTCTATTTCAGGGACTCCTGTTATTGACAGTCTTAAATTTAAGCGAGAGGCTCTTCCATGCTGACCTTGCCATATTTATCGTGCTCTTATCATATATATTGCTAAATGGTGCGCTCCATCTCGATGGCCTTTCCGACACCTTTGATGCAATAGCTGTAAGGTCAGCAACTGTTACTTTCGCCACCAATGGAGACAGGCAGGCTCAGGTAGAAAAGAGATTGTCTGTTATGAAGGATAGCTATACTGGTCCTATAGGTGTGACATCTGTTGTCTCTGTGATATTTTTGAAATACCTTTCCTTAAAAAACATATCTCACCTGATTCCTTATGTATATTATTCATCCGTTTTTTTAATGCCTGTGGTATCAAAGTTAGCTATGGTTATTGCTATGTTTCATGGCAGGCCTGCAAGGGCTGATGGTCTTGGTCAGCTCTTTATTGGCAGGGTTAAAAGAAAGGAAGTCTTTATAAACCTCTTTACGCTCTTTCTGATTTATATCCTTCTTTATGCGCTCTTTTTAAGATATATGCCTGAAAGATACTGGATATTTTATCTCCTGTCAACAGGAGTCCTTTATCTTTTTTCCCTTTTCTGGACCTATTTCTGCAATAAAAGATTTAACGGCTTAACAGGAGATACCCTTGGAGCCCTCAGTGAACTTTCTGAGGTAATATTTTTATTGAGCGTGATAGTATGGTCAAGACTCTCTATCTAATAAGACACGGTGCCACTCAGGGTGATGGAGTGAAGAGGTATAAAGGAAGTCTGGATGTCCCTCTTTCAGAGGAAGGGATTGAGCAGATAAAGAGGGTGGCCCTTTATTTAAGCAAGGTTATTAAAGACGAGAGGCCAGTGGTATATTCTTCTCCCCTGAGCAGGGCATTAAAGAGCGCAGAGATAATATCTGATAACTTTAATGTGAAACCTGTTATTGTTCCTGAATTGAGGGAAAGAAACTTTGGTATATGGGAAGGGATGAGTTTTGAGCAGATAAAAGAAAGATATCCTGAAGAATTTTCTCTATGGGCTGATAATCCCTTGAAATACAGTCCCCCTGGGGGAGAGAGCACTATTGAGGTGAGGGATAGGGTTATGAAGGCCCTCAGAGGTCTTCTTCACCCATTCACCAATTCACCAATTCAAATTATTGTTGCTCATGGAGGAGTAAACAGGATAATCCTCTGTGAGCTCCTCGGTATTCCCCTTGAGAATATCTTCAGAATAGAACAGGAACATGGGGCAATAAATATTATTGAATTTCATGACAACTATCCAGTTGTAAAACTGGTTAATGGAATATGCACGGTTTGATATGAGGCAGGGTAAAAAGAGGTCTCGCACTTTAATGATTCAAGGGACGAGCTCAGGAGCTGGAAAAAGCCTCCTCGTGACAGCCTTATGTAGAATCTTTAACAATAAAGGTTTAAGGGTTGCACCATTCAAGGCACAGAATATGGCGCTGAATTCCTTTATTACAAGAGATGGAGGAGAGATAGGCCGTGCCCAGGCCCTTCAGGCAGAGGCAGCAAGGATTGAGCCAACAGTTGACATGAATCCTGTGCTTCTTAAAGCAATGGGTGAAAAGGGCTCACAGGTGATTGTCCATGGAAAGGTTTATGGTAATTTCTCTGCAAGGGATTATTATAAACTCAAAAAAGCCCTCTGGCCAAAGATTACAGAGTCCCTTGATAGACTCATGAGTGAGTATGACCTTGTGATAATTGAGGGTGCTGGAAGTCCAGCAGAGATAAACCTTATGGATAAAGAGATTGTCAATATGACTGTAGCAAGATATGCAAAGGCACCTGTGCTCCTTGTAGGAGATATTGACAGGGGAGGTGTCTTCGCATCCCTTTATGGAACACTGAAGCTTCTTGGAAGGGATAGCAGATTTATTAAGGGATTTGTGATAAATAAATTCAGAGGAGATATAGAGATTCTCCGTCCAGGCCTCGAGCTTATAAAAGAGAAGACAGGAAGGCCTGTTATTGGTGTTTTGCCATATATGGAGACAGGATTGCCAGAGGAAGATGGACTCAGTCTCTCTTCAGGATATAGGTTGAAGGCTGAAGGCTTAAGGCTGAAGATAGTTATTCTCAGGTTGAATTATATTTCAAATTTTACTGATTTTGACCCATTCCTTTATGAGCCTGATGTGGAGCTCCTGTATTCTAATTCTCCTGCTGACATAGAGAATGCAGATATCGTTATTGTTCCGGGCACTAAAAACACTGTAAAGGATCTTCTCTATTTGAAAGAAAAAGGCCTTGATAAAAGCCTCTGGAGGGCCTATTCAAAGGGCGTAGAGATTATTGGCATTTGCGGCGGATACCAGATCCTTGGCAGAAAGCTCTTTGATCCTTATTGCGTTGAGAGTGAGTGTAAAGAGATAGATGGCATAGGGCTTTTAAACATAGAGACGACATTTCAGAAGGAGAAGGTCACAGCTCAGGTCACTGCAGAACCTATTCATACCTTTCCCACTTCACAAGTCCTCAAAGGCTACGAGATTCACATGGGTGTGAGCTCAGGAGATATTGGTTTATTTAAAATATGGAGATCTATGGACAAAGATAATTCAGCGAATATGCCAGTTCTTGGTGGTGAAGTAACAGTTGAGACCCTTGATGGTTCTATTAATGGAAATTGCTGGGGGACCTATATTCATGGGATTTTCGAAAATGACCTTTTCAGGAGGAACCTTGTTGACAGGGTGAGGGTCAGAAAAGGACTTGAGCCCCTTCTTGGTGGGGGAGGACTAAATAGTGGAGAAAATAACAGTTCATGGTTAATTAATTATAGAGAAATTAAAGAAAGGGCTATTGATTATTTAGCTGAGGTCTTTGAGAAATACCTTGATATGTCCTATATCTGGAGGCTTATCAGTTGAAAGATTTATTAAATAGCTTATTGGTGGCGAAAGTAACAGTTATGGAACAACTAAACCTTTCATTCAATATTGGAGCGGCCCATATAGGGCTTGCCTTCTGTCTCGACCTTCTTATAGGTGATCCAAGGTGGCTTCCCCACCCAGTAAGACTGATTGGTCTTTTTGTTGAAAGGCTTGAGCACCTATTAAGGAAGATTTTTAAAGGTCCTTTTAAGGAAAGACTCGGTGGCATATTACTCGTAATGTTCGTGGCTGGAACCACCTTTTTTATAACCTCTCTGGTCTCGGGCCTTCTTTTACTTCCATTAGTGGAGAAAGGAAGAGTTGCGGAACTTCCCTTCCTGGACCTCAAACCATTAAACCCTCAGAAGATCTTTTCCTTTGCATGCTTTATAATTTTTGTCTTTCTTGTATCTACAACAATCGCAACGAGGGAACTTATAAATTCAGCCCTTGAGGTCATAAATCATCTAAAGAACAATAATCTTCTGGATGCAAGACGGGCTCTTAGCATGATAGTTGGAAGAGATACAGAAAACCTTTCAGAAGATGGAGTCCTCAGAGCTACAGTGGAGAGCCTTTCAGAGAATCTTTCCGATGGTGTTGTTGCGCCCCTCTTTTATCTCACCATTGGAGGCCTTCCCCTTGCCATGACTTACAAGGCAATCAATACAATGGACTCCATGGTGGGATACAAAAACGAAAGATATAGATATTTTGGATGGGCTGCCGCAAGGTTAGATGACCTGATAAATTACATACCTGCCCGCCTTACAGCCCTCCTCATTATTGTTGGTGTCTTTTTCAGAACATTTATCTCATATATAATCTTGATTTTCAAGAAGATGGTCTTTTCGAAACCCCATCCAATGAGGAGATTTTTCATCCTTACTGTTTTATATATCTATGATTTCCTTGGATTGATTTGCGATGCAATTAAGATATCATTTTATATGTCAAAGAGAACATATCTCGTAATCCTTCTTGATGCAAGAAATCATCCCAGTCCAAACAGCGGATACCCTGAATCAGCTATTGCTGGTGCCATTGGGATAAAACTTGGAGGTCCTTCTACTTATGGTGGAGTTCTTGTTGAAAAGCCCTATATTGGTATTTCTATGAGGCCCGTTGATATTAAAGCAGGAGAAGAGGCCCTCGAGATTATTACTATCTCTGCACTTATTTTCGGTATCCTGTGTGTCCTTGTAAAGATATGGCTTATATAAGACCACAACATAGTTCTTTTAACTGTGTTAGCCCGTCTATCTTCAGGCATGGCGGAGATATATGGAGTCTTATAGAGAAGGGATTTAAACATGAGGAGATACTCGATTTCAGTGCATCTATTAATCCCCTCGGCATACCTGAGGGTGCCCTTAATGCAATAAAGGAAGAGACAAAGAGACTCGACCATTATCCTGATCCGTATCAGAAGGAGTTCAGAAAAGCCCTGGCCGATTATCATGACATAGACCCCGCATTTATAATCGCTGGAAATGGCTCTACTGAGCTTATATACCTCGTTGTCAGGGCATTAAATCCTAAAAGGGTCCTTATACCTGTTCCAACCTTCTCAGAATATGAGAGGGCTTCTGCCCTCAATGGATCAGAGATCCTATTTTTTGAGAGTAAAGAAACTTCAGATAACTATTATGCTTCCTATCAAATAGATAGGACTGCTCTTTTAAAGGCCATGACCTCTTCGAGACCTGACATGGTTTTTCTATGTAATCCTAATAACCCAACAGGAGCTCTATTGAAAAAAGGAGAGGTTATGGAGATTGCAGAAGTGGCAAGGGACCTCGGAATATATCTTATTGTTGATGAGGCCTTTATTGATTTTGTCCCTTCTGAATCAGTTATAAAGGAGGTTCTTTCGAATCCCTTTCTTATAGTCTTGAGGTCAATGACAAAGTTTTACAGCCTTGCGGGTTTGAGGCTGGGATATGGTGTATTCCATGAGAATACTGTGGAGAAGGTCTGGGCCTTCAAAGAGCCATGGACAGTAAATTCCTTTGCCCTTAAAGCAGGCATAGCCTGTATTAATGATAAGGATTTCAAGGCACGAACCTTAGTGGTTATAAAAGAGTGGAAGAACCTTGTAGAGGAGCTCTTTAAAAGACTCAATATAAGATATATTCCTTCTGAGGTTAACTTCTATCTCTTCAAGTTCAGAAATGTCTCAGCCTATCTTAAAACCCAGGGCATACTTATCAGGGATTGTTCAGATTTCAGGGGACTTAAAGATGTTGGTGGCGAAGGTGGCAGTTGCGAAAGTAAAAATTGGAGTGAGAAATGGTTCAGGATAGCTGTAAGAAGACCTGAAGAAATCAACAGACTTTTTGAGGAATTAATCAAATGGGCGCAGGATTAATAGTGGCAGGTACCCACAGTGGTTGTGGAAAGACAACAGTAAGCCTCGGGTTAATGGCCTGCCTGAGGAAAAAAGGGTATGTTGTCCAGGCCTTTAAGGCTGGCCCAGACTTCATTGATGCGGGCCTTCACAGGCTCGTAACAGGAAGACCGTCAAGGAATCTCGATATCTGGATGTGCGGTGAGGATTTTGTAAAGAGCTCTTTTGAAAGACATAGTTCCAAGGCAGACATATCCATTATTGAGGGTGTTATGGGTATATTTGATGGAGAGGACTCAACAGCAAGGCTTGCTCAGTTCCTTAAGGTTCCTGTTGTCCTTGTTGTCGATGCCTTTGGAATGGCTGAGACAGCAGGTGCTATAGTGAACGGGATTGTTGAGAGGGCAACGAGGGATTTCAGGGACATTAAGTTTAAAGGAGTGGTATTTAACAGGGTATGCTCAGAGGCCCATTTAAAAAGACTCATAAAGGGACTCGAGATACCTTGCCTCGGTTATCTTCCTAAGGACAAGAGATTCTCTATTCCATCAAGACACCTTGGCCTTGTGACTGTTGAGGAGAAACCCATAACAGATGAGGCAATAGACAGACTTGCAGAGTTAATGACGAAATATGTAAATATTGGTGAAATAGTCAACAATAACTCCCCCTTACCCCCTCTTACCTTAAGAGGGGGAATGAAAGGGGGAGTTATAAGACGCCTTGCCATTGCTCGTGATAGGGCCTTTTCATTTTACTATGAGGACAATCTTGATATATTGAGAGAATCGGGATTCGAACTCATAGAATTCAGTCCATTAAATGACAGGGAGCTTCCAGAGGATATAGATGGCCTTTATATTGGAGGAGGCTATCCTGAAGAATATGCAGAAACCCTTTCATACAACAAAGAGCTCATTAATGCTATAAAAAAGGCATCTCTTGAAGGAATTCCCATATATGCTGAATGTGGTGGCCTTATTTACCTCAGTGAGGGCATAGAGAAGAACGGAAGTTTTTTCCCCATGACAGGGATATTGCCTTTCAGGATAAAGATGCAGAACAGGCCAGTCCTTGGTTACAGGGAGGTGATACAGATGTCAGATATCGGAAGTCAGATGTCAGAGTCTAAGGAAAAATATTCCTTTAAATCTGACATCCGACCTCAGACCTCTGACCTCTGTTCTGACCTCCGTCTCAGGGGACATGAGTTTCATTATTCAGTGATTGATGGAAAGAAAAATTGTGTAAGAAGTCGTTTTAAAGTTCACAATAGGGATGGTGAGTTCATTATGGATGAGGGGTTCACTATAAGAAACACTACAGGGACATACATCCACCTCCATGGAGCATGGAACCCTGATGCCTTTAAAAAATTATTTACGGAGGAATAACATGGAGCATTTTATTATTATAGGCCATGGGAGTCCTTTAAAAGAGGCAAATAATCTTGAAGCCGTTGGCAGGCTTCTTCACAGTGCCCTTCACGATGGATGTAAAAAAGATTGTGTGAGTGTTGCCTATCTCCAGTTTGGAAATCCTGACCTTATGGAATGTATAAGGACTGCGGTGGAGGGTGGTGCAAAGAAGGTCATAATCCATCCTTATTTTCTCACCGCAGGTATGCATGTTACAAAGGACATACCCATGATTATTGAAGAGGCAAAAGGCCTCTATCCTCATGTAGAATTCCTTTACACAGAACCCCTTGGCTTTCATGAAAGGCTCATAGAGATTATCAAGGATAGGATTAAGGGCCATCTCAGACCCCATGAGATAGAGGAGAGGAGCTTTGAGATAATCGAGGAAGAGACAGAAATGAGAAATATCCCCTTTGAGGAGAAGGAGGTCATAAAGAGGGTGGTCCATGCAACTGCTGACCCTGAATTCATAAATAACATGGTCATATCCTCTGATGCCATAAAGACTGGCATAGAGGCAATAAGGGCAGGAAGGGATATACTTGTTGATGTAGAGATGGTAAGGGCAGGCATATCAAAGAGATTGCTCAGGGAATTCGGGATAAAGGTTCACTGTTATATAGATGACGAAGACCTTATAAGAATCTCTGAAGCTACTGGCAGGACCCGTGCAGAGATAGCTATGGAAAAGGCACTGAATGAGAATAACAATATCGGAATTATCGCCATAGGAAATGCTCCCACTGCATTGTTAAAGGTTATAGAGATTCTTAATAACTCCTCCTTTAGAGCGACCGTGCGAGAGTGCGACGGTGCGACCGAAAGAGGAGGAAGGGTGGAGTTACCCCTTGTCATTGGTGTGCCTGTTGGTTTTGTAAAGGCCCTTGAGTCAAAGGTTCTTCTTTCTGCCCAGAGATTTCCCTTTATCACCAATCTCAGTAGAAAAGGAGGCTCAGCCGTTGCAGCTGCAGCGGTTAATGCATTATTAAAAATGGCTTTAAGAAAGGAGGAAGCATGAAGTTTCGTATCAGTCTTACCATTCTACTTTCACTATTTTTATATGTCCCTGAGGTTTATGCAATGCACATCTCAGAGGGCATACTGCCTTTTAACTGGGCAGCGCTCTGGTTTGGGCTCTCTCTGCCCTTTGTGGCAGGAGGTATCTATCTCTTAAAAAAGAAGGTCTCCTCTGACCTTTCCTTGAAACCCCTTGTAGGATTAATGGCAGCAGTGGTTTTTATAATTTCTGCCATGCCCATACCCGTTCCAACAGCAGGCACATGCTCCCATCCCTGTGGAACAGGGATATCAGGTATTCTTCTCGGTCCTTTTATAAGCACTGTTGTTGCATCTATTGCCCTTCTTATTCAGGCCCTCTTCCTTGCCCATGGAGGATTGAGCACCCTTGGTGCAAATATCCTTTCAATGGGAGTTGTGGGCTCTTTTGCTGGATTTCTGGGATTCAGGCTCATGCGTTTATCAGGACTGCCATTGTATCTCTCGGGATTTATTGCTGGCCTTCTTGCTGACTGGGCAACCTATCTCACCACATCCCTTGAACTCGCCTCAGGCATAAGGGGAGATGCTCCTTTCTTGCCTTTATTCGGCAAGATAGCTATAGCCTTTATACCAACACAGCTTCCCCTTGGAGTTCTCGAAGGTGCAATTACAGGCGGGATGGTAGTTTTGCTCTATAAGAAGAGGCCTGACCTTCTTGTAAAGATGGGAGTAATAAGGGCAGTAGAAATGTAAGGAGGAAGTTATGGGATTAAAGAACAAACGCTTTAAGACAACTCTATTGGTGGCGGTGTTTCTGAGCATTATATCATCATTAATACTGGTGTTTCTTACTAATTTAGACCTCTATGGTTCGGTGGCATCGGTGGCGAAAGTAACAGTTGAGGCAACAGTTGAAGAGTCCAGATGGAGTGGTGTGGATGAGGCAGTTGTTGAGAGATTTGCAAAAGAGCACGGCAGGGATGCAAAGGAACCCCTTATAAACACAGATCAAGGAGACCTCTTGCTCTTTGTATTCCTAATTGCAGGTGCAGGAGGAGGATTTTTGGCAGGCTATTACTGGAGAAGACTTACAGAGCAAAAATAGAGGTAAAGGTGTCTGAATATAAAGAGATCATCTATAGTTATTCTAAGAAAGACCATTTCCTGAGAAAGGTTGATGGGAGGCTGAAGATTATAGTTCTCGTCTTCAGCCTCATAATGGTGCTTTGTGGCGGAGGGATAGTTTTTCCACTGTTCATAACAGGAGTATGCCTTCTCATGTCCCTTCATGCTGGTGTGACCTTAAAGAGATACCTTTTAAGGTTCTCCGAACCTTTATTCATCGGCCTTGTTATTCTCATTATAAAGTTTCTCTCTCAGCCCAATGGAGTGAATGAAGGCATGAGGATATTCTTAAGGATAGTGGCATCTGTCTCATTGGTTAATCTCTTCACATTTACTACTGATTTCACTGATATTATAGAAGGCCTGTCATGGTTCAGACTTCCAAAGACCTTTATTGATGTCCTCCTTTTTGCCTGGAGATATGTCTTTGTCCTTCTTGAAGAGGCCTTTGTTATATACAATGCCCAGAAAAACAGGCTCGGTTATATCAGCATAAAGAGGGGACTGAATTCCTTTGGAATACTCACAGGTTCCCTTGTCATAAAGGCCTTTGAGCATGCTGATAACATTGCCCTTTCAATGATGCAGAGGGGATATGATGGAAAACCTGTGTCTATGAGATACAGGGTTTTTAAAAAAGGAGAGTTAATAGGAACCCTTCTTGTGGTGTTAATAATGGTGCTTTTATGGAGAGCTTGAGGATAAAGGCTTTTATAAGTTCTTTTAAATATCCTGATGGTACGGAGGCATTAAGAGAGATTGAGATTGAACTCCTGGACGGAGAATTTGCTGGAATCCTTGGCTCCAACGGCTCTGGCAAGACTACCCTTTTGAAGGTCCTTGATGGCCTTATAAAAAACATAGATGGATATGTCCTCCTTGATGGTATAGATATAAAAGGTCTTTCTCCGAAGGAGATATACAGGAAGGTTGGTCTTGTCTTCCAGAATCCTGATGACCAGCTATTCGGAGCTACGGTTTTTGAGGATGTTGCCTTTGGTCCGAGGAATATGGGATTTCATGAGCAAGAGGTTAAAGCACGAGTTACAGAGGCCCTCAGGCTCGTGGACATGGAGGCCTATGCCCATAAGGAGATAAGGTCATTAAGCTATGGTCAGAAAAAGAGGGTTTGCATTGCAGGCCTCCTTGCCATGGGGCATGAGATCCTCCTTCTTGATGAACCTACTGCTGGACTTGACCCGATGGGAGAGTATAAACTGATGAAATTGCTTAGAGACCTTAACCAGAAGGGTGTTACCATATTAATGGCAACCCATAGTGTTGATATAGTTCCCCTTTTCCTCGACAGGCTTTATATACTGAGCAGGGGAAGGATAATAAGAAAGGGAAGACCTGAGGAGGTTTTCACTGCACCAGAGGATATGGAAAATGTAAAACTCCGCCTTCCCCAGATTGCAGAGTTAATATGGAGGTTGAAGAACGAGGATGGAATTCCATTTAATAGAATACCCCTCACCATTGGTGAGGCAAGGAGGGAGCTTTTAAACTTAATTCAACTCAATTTATGAAGAAGATATTCCTTATAGGCATAGGTCCTGGAAGTCCTGAATATCTTACCCTTCAGGCAGTCGACACAATTAAGAAGGTTAATACCTTTTTCATCCTCGAAAAGGAGTCAGAGAAAAATAAGGACCTTGTAGAGGCAAGGCTTAATATCCTCAGGTTCTGTAAAGGAAATGAGAACTTCAGGATTATAAATGCTGTTATACCTGAGAGGAAAAGAGGCGGAAAGGACATTGATACCTACAGAGGGAATGTGATGGAGTGGCGTAAGAAGAAGGCAGAGATTATAGCCCGGTTGATTAATAATGAATTAAAGGATGAAGAGTTAGGGGCACTCCTTATATGGGGTGACCCTTCTCTTTATGACGGCCATATAGAGATTATCAACTACATACTCAAAAACAAAATGGCTGAATTTGAATATGAGATAATACCTGGCATAACGAGTATTCAACTCCTTACAGCAAGACATAAAATCCCTCTTAACAGTATTGCTGATGAGATAAGGATAACAACTGGAAGGAGGCTTAAAGAGCTATCTCCTGAGGATATTAAAAACACAGTGGTTCTTCTTGATAATTATCTTGCATATAAGAATTATGCCAGTTCAGACCTTTATATCTACTGGGGTGCCTATCTTGGCAGTAATGATGAGGTTCTTATATCAGGTTTCCTCAGAGATGTTATTGAAGACCTCCTGAAGTTAAGGCAGAAATTAAAGGCGGAGAAGGGATGGATAATGGAGACATATATACTTCGGTGATGGAGCACAAAATTTAGTGATTTAGTCCTATCATGTCTGTTTTATATGTTATAGGAGTTGGTCCTGGAGACCCTGAGTTGCTCACTCTTAAGGCAGTGAGGCTTCTGCGGGAGATTCCTGTGCTTTTTGTACCAAAGGGCAGGGAAGATGGGAAGAGTCTTGCCCTTAATATTGTTAGCCGTGTTATAAACCTCAGTGATAAGGATATCAGGGAACTCCATTTCCCAATGGTAAAGACAAAGTTGGTGGCGAAAGTAACAGTGGAGCCCGATGCTCAGCAGATATCGAGGTGGGAAGATATAGCCAGGCAGGTCGTCACAGTTGTTAAAAAATCTGATGCTGCCTTTCTTACCCTCGGAGACCCATCCCTTTACAGCACCTTCTTTTATCTCTATGACAGGCTATTTAAATTAAAACCAGACCTGAGGATCGAAATAGTCCCTGGTGTATCATCAATAAATGCAGCTGCTGCAAGGGCAGGTCTATCCCTTGGCCTTGCCAGTGAAAGAATCGCTATAATCCCTGCAAATTATCTTGATCCTGCCTTCCGATTTCTAAGCTCCAGCTCCTGTTTTAACTTTGATACAATAGTCTTTATGAAGGTTGACAGAAACTTTGAGGAGATTAAAAGGTTTCTTTCAGAAAAGGGGCTTTTTGGAAAGGCTGTTTATATATCCAGGGTTGGAATGGATGGTGAAAAGGTGATATACGACCTCAATACCCTCAGGCCTGATGACCTCGATTATTTCTCAGTAGTAATTGTAAAGAGGAATTAGATATGAAGACAATAAGAGAATGGTTTGACTCCTTTGTAAAGGAATACCTTCAAAGGTCTCCTGATGAGGATATGAAAGAAAACTTAAGGCTCAAGGCTGAACATACCCTCAGGGTTGTAGAAAACATTGAGAGGCTTTCTAATGCCCTTAATCTCGACCAGGAGGCAAAGAGGCTCGCTCGGATAATCGCCTTTTGTCATGACCTTGGCAGATTCCCTCAATACTTAAGGTACAGGACCTTCAGAGATGCTGAATCAGAAAATCATGCGATTCTCTCGATTGAGGTGATAAATAAGTCAGGAGTTTTAGATGGGTTTTCAGAGAGGGAAAAAGAAATCCTCTTCGATGCAGTAAGATTTCATAATGCCTTCAAGGTTCCAGAACTTCCTGAAGAGAACCTTCTCTTTGTAAATCTCATCAGGGATGCTGACAAGCTCGATATCTGGAGGGTCTTCAGTGAATATTATCAGCTTCCTCAAGAATTAAGATCTCCTGGTCCTGTCCTTGGTCTTCTTGATACAGAGGGTGTATCGGAAGAGGTCTTGAAGGCAATCAAAGAAAAGAGAATGGCTATGTTAAAGGATGTGAAGAACCAGAATGACTTCAGACTCCTCCAGCTCAGCTGGGTCTTTGACCTTAACTTCAGGGAATCCTTTAAGCTCTTAAAAGAGAGGGGATATGTCTCGATTATTGGAAATATTAATTCGAGAACTGTAAAAGAAATGATTAAGGAGATTGAAGATTACATTGACAGGAGATTGAATGCAAAGGTCTTCTTTGTGGGTGCTGGGCCAGGTGACCCTGAACTCTTAACAATAAAGGGGAAGAAGGTCCTTGAAGATGCCGATGTGGTTATTTATGCAGGAAGTCTTATAAACCCTGAGCTTTTATCAGGCCTTAAGGCAAGGCTTTACGACTCATCATCTATGAACCTTGATGAGATAGTTAATCTCATTGAGGGATACTATAATCAGGCAAAGAATGTCGTGAGACTCCACTCAGGTGACCTTTCAATCTATAGTGCTATGACAGAGCAGATTGAGAGGCTTAAGAAGCTCAATATCCCTTTTGAGGTAATCCCGGGGGTTTCATCCTTTCAGGCTGGTGCAGCAATACTTGGGAGGGAACTTACAATACCTGAAGTGAGCCAGACAGTTATATTAACAAGGCTTGGAGGAAGGACACCTGTGCCAGAAAAAGAAAGGCTCAGGGAACTTGCAAGGCATAATGCAACAATGGTTATATTCCTCAGTGCTGGCATGATTGATAGGGTTCAGGAAGAACTCCTTCAGGCCTATCCACCAGAAACTCCCTTTGTCGTTATAGAAAAGGCAACATGGAAAGAACAGAGGATTTTACAGGGTGAACTGAGAAACCTTGCAGGAGCTGTAAAAGATGCTGGAATAAACAGGACTGCCCTGATCTATGTCGGCAATGCCTTAAGTGCTCCAGCTGTTACCTCGCCACCAATGGAGGAATCGAGACTTTATAGCAAAGACTTCGAACACACCTATCGCAGGAAGCGTTAATGACATTTATATTTTACATAACTAATTCAGGAAGGGCTATGGCAGAAAGGCTCAAGGGAATATTTCCTTCTGCAGAGATTATTAAATTCAATAAATCCACAACTGTTACTTTCGAGAGGAAATGGAGGGAGGCAAAGAACCTTATATTTATAATGGCAACAGGCATTGTAGTGAGAACTATTTCTCCATTCTTGAAAGACAAGAAAACTGATCCTGCTGTTGTTGTAATTGATGAAAAAGGAAGATATGTTATAAGCCTTATTGGAGGTCATCTCGGAGGTGCCAATGAACTTGCAAAGGAGATTGCCCGATATATCGGTGCAGAGCCTGTAATAACCACATCTTCAGACATTAATGAGCACACAGCCATTGACCTCTGGGCAAAGGAGCATAACCTTGTAATTGAAGACCCATCAAGACTTCCATCAGTGGCGACGAGATTAATTAACAGGGGTTTTCTGAATATTTATGCAGACCCTGGGTTTAACTTAGAAGGGCTGTGCCCCCATGACTTTATACCTGTCAGTGACCGCCGAGAGGCAGATCTAATAATAACGAACAGGATTGATTTAAAAGAAAGTCAAAGCCAAATCCTTTTAAGACCGAAGAGCTTTATAGTAGGCATTGGTTGTAACAGTGGCACAAGCTCTATTGAGATAGAGGAGGCGGTTAAAAAGGTTTTTGAAAAATATTCTCTTTCCTTTAATTCAATCCACTCTTTAGCAACTATAGATTTAAAGGCAAAAGAAAAGGGTCTTATCGATTTTGCCAGAAGGCATGGTTTTGATATCTTAACCTTTTCTCCAGAGGAGCTAAACAGGATTAAATGTTTAGACCCTTCAACTGTTACTTTCGCCACCAACGAGGCTGTATTTAAGGCAACGGGAGCTATTGGTGTTTCAGAGCCAGCAGCACTCCTTGCATCAGGCGCAAGGAAATTGCTCATCCCAAAACAGAAACACGGAAATGTTACTGTAGCTGTTGCAGAAATTAACCAATTCACCCATTCAGGTATGCTTTATATTGTAGGCACAGGTCCAGGGGATCTCCAATATCTTACCCAGAGGGCAAAAGATGCCATAATGAACTCTGATGTTATAGTTGGATACGACACATATATTGACTTGATAAAGGACATTATCAAAGGCAAAGAGGTAGTTTCTACTCCTATGACTCAGGAGATCGAGAGGGCAGAGAAGGCAGTAGAACTTGCCCTTGCTGGAAAGACTGTCTCGATTATAAGTGGAGGCGACCCAGGTATATATGGGATGGCAGGTCTGGTCTTTGAGATACTGAAAAGCCAACAGTTGGGGTTAAAGATAGAAGTCATTCCTGGTATATCGGCTTTAAATGCCTGTTCAGCAAGGCTTGGTGCTCCCCTTATGCATGACTTTGCTGTTATAAGTCTTTCCGATAGATTGACAGACTGGGAATTGATTGAAGAAAGGCTTGATTCAGCAGCAAAGGCTGATTTTATAACAGTCCTGTATAATCCAAGAAGCAAGGGAAGGCCAGAGCATATAAAGAAGGCAATAGAGATATTCATGAAATACAGGAGTCCTGAAACACCTGTTGGAATAGTGAAGTCTGCTATGAGAAGGGATGAAAGGATTATTATATCCACTCTAAAGGCCCTGCCTGTTGAGGAAATTGATATGCAGACAACAGTGATTATAGGAAACTCCTCAACATATATCTGGAACGGATGGATGATTACACCAAGGGGATATGAAAGGAAGGCTCAAGGCTACAGGCCATAGGCTGAAGTAAGCGTAGAGCGTATTCGGGTAGCGCACAGAATAGAGATTTACTCCCTACACGCTATACGCTATTCGCTACATACTATAACCTAATCCTTAAGCCTTCAGCCTTATGTTTAATTTGCCTAAAGCCTTAAGCCTATAGCCTAAAACATGGTAAAATTAAATATAGAAAGATTTATTCCTTATAAAGCCTGTCGACTGTCGCACGGTCGCACTGTCCTTCTAAGTTATGGAAAGGAGGATGAATTATGACAACAGCATCTATAAAAAATGACCTTTTAGCTCAACTTGATAAACTTCCTTATAATCTCCAACTTCGCGTGCTCGATTTTGTAAAGTCCCTGATACCCAAAGGAGTCGAAGGTAAAAGCCTTCTGCAGTTTGAAGGAGCTATTTCTGCTGATGAATTACAACTAATGGCTAAAGCTATAGATGAAAACTGTGAAAAGGTAGAGACCAGTGAGTGGTAAATATCTTCTCGATACGAATATAATTATTTCTATTTTTGCTAAAGACCCCCAGATTCATAACCGCTTAGAAAATGCCGAGGAGATATTTGTTCCATGTATTGCAATCGGAGAATTGTATTTTGGAGCATACAAATCCATTAAAGTTGAAGAAAATCTTGCACGTATAGATGAATTTGCGATAAGTAATACTGTGCTTTTTTGTGATGCAGACACAGCCAAAAGGTATGGACATATAAAGAGCAAATTGAAAGAAAAAGGACAACCAATCCCTGAGAATGATATATGGATTGCTGCAATCGCTCAACAATATGCCCTTACATTGGTCACAAGGGACACGCATTTTGATTTAGTTGAAAACTTAAAAGTTGAAGTGTGGTAATGTTGCCTTTCCACAGGTTTTTTAAATTTGGTATTAACAAGGGATGGTAAACCTTTCAAGATGCCTTTAAGCTTAGAAGAAAAGACTAACAATGTAGCCTTTCTATGGGATGAGTCCCACCTATGGGGATTGATGGCTTATAAGAGCCTCAGGGCATTGAGCTTACCTTTTGACCTCGTAAGGGCAGAGGATATAAGGCAGGGTTGTCTTAATAGATATAGAATGCTCTTTGTTCCTGGTGGCTGGGCATCGAATAAATTAAAGGCCCTTGGTGAAAGAGGTATTGAGGAGATAAGGGAATTTGTAAAAAGGGGTGGGAACTATTTTGGCATCTGCGGGGGTGCTGGCCTTGCAACCCTTGACGGAATTGGCCTTTTGAATATAAAGAGAAAACCCACAAAGGAGAGGGTGCCGAGTTTCAGCGGAAGGATAAAGCTGAATATTTCAGAACATCCTATTTTTTCTAATATGCAGTCACAGAAGTCGACAATCACCACAACTGTTACTTTCGCCACCAATCAACAGCCAACAGAAATCATCAGCGGGCAGTCAATAGAACGGACACGGAATACGGACACGGACAACGGAATTCGTCTTCAGCCTTCAGCCTTCAGCCTATCTTCAGCCTTCAGCCTTCAGCCTATATTTTATGCCTGGTGGCCTTCTCAATTTGTTGTTCTTGATAGCTACTGTTACTTTCGCCATCAAATAAGTGTTATCGCAACTTTTGGCGAGGCCCTTCCAGATGCCTTCAGTTCAGACTTAAATGTTGGGGATGTAGAAATTGGTGGTGGAAGTGACAGATGGAAGGAGCTCGAGGAGATCTATGGCATAAATCTTGACCCTCGAAGGCTTATTAATGAACCAGCAGTTATTGAAGGTAATTATGGAGAAGGCAGGGTCCTATTAAGCCTTATCCATTTTGATACACCTGATGATAAAAATGGCGCTGAGGTCCTGAAAAATATTTGGCAATACTTGAGTGCGACCGAGCGACAGAGCGACAGACACATTAGTGCGGCTAACTCTCCCTTTCCCCCTCTTAAAGTAAGAGGGGGAATTGAAGGGGGAGTTCACGGTCGCAC
>Ga0272445_1001557_pt1 | contig 17424 bp, 14 predicted proteins | sample YNPCB0031_FD_194404 | JGI IMG/M metagenome (GOLD analysis project Ga0272445, IMG submission 194404) | Hot spring sediment microbial communities from Yellowstone National Park, WY, United States - YNP-CB-003-1 | ecosystem: Environmental > Aquatic > Thermal springs > Hot (42-90C) > Sediment... | reverse complement strand
CGCAGGTCGCTATAACTCAGCGGGGTCCGTGGGATGCCGCTCAAAGCCCCCTGTATCGTCCTTTGTACATCACGCAAAGGTTAGAAGACACAGCGCAGCGGGTAAGCTTGAATCTCCTTCCGCAGGACCCCGCTCAAGGCCTTCCTATTCCTAACCAGCGGACCTTAGTGGGCCAGTATCGGGTGCCTATTGCCCAGTTTGGACTCACCTTACAGCCCCGCTGGGGCATGGAAAGCGGAGAAGTCGTAGGTCTGGCCCGCCGAGGCGAAAAAAGTCGCTTCGTATTTGTACCTGTGGGAGCGGTAACTTTATGCCCTTCAGTGGCTGGATTTCGGGTACAGGTGCAGGGGGGAGAGCTTTCTCTCCTGCCTCCAGCTGACTTTCAGCCTCAGAACCTCACCATTACCTGGTACTATAATGGCCAGCCCATAGGTAGTGGGGCTACCCTAACGATTCCTGCTCAGGCCAATGGTCTATTTTATGCCGAGGTGGTGCATCGGTGCGGCTCTTCGGCCTGGTCGGATACCGTAGCCCTCAGTACTACGGGGGTGGGGTTAGCTTCGCAAGGCGCCTGGCATGTGTATCCCCTTCCTGCGCGGGAAGTGCTCTATGTGATAACCCCTGAGCGGGCACCCTGCACCTATGAGCTGAGCGACCTCTCTGGGCGAAAGCTCCTTCAAGGCCGGTGGGAAAGCGGGGACCATGCACCGCATACGATAGACTTGTCGGGCTTCCCAGCGGGGACTTACCTGCTGCGCCTTTCTCAGAATACCACCCAAACCTTCCTCATCAGCCATGTCTGGTAAAAGGCTCTGGTGGGTCGTGCTGGGGAGCCTTCTTTGGGGGCAGGCGCCCCAATATAAGCTTATCTTGGATCAGAAATATGTCCGGGCCTCTGGCAGCGCCCCCGACTCTGTGGATGTATATGTGATTGTTCAGGTTTCCAGCCCAGGCGGCCCCCCCGATACGCTCATCTCGTCCAACTTCCCATTCTTTTACAATATGGCGCTGGACTTTGCTGGTGCCCGGGTCATCCACGAGAGGAAGTTTAGCAAGAGGTCCAACCCAACCTACTATGATTCGATAATCTACCCCTTTACGCCCGCCCGGGTCAATGTGACGGTGCGGCGGAAGGCAGGCTTTACCCCGCCCGGGGATACATTAGTTAGGGGATCCGGTCAGCAGGATACAGTACTGGGTCTGCGGGTGCCGGTGCGGGTATGTGGTCCCGGCCAGCGGAGCATCTTGGTGTGGGACTCAGCAAGTGCCGCCATCCTCAATAGCCAACTCCAATCTATCAAGCCGCGCATTGGACAGCGCTGGCGGAATGATACGCTTGACTTATGCCCCCTTCTGCAAACATACACATGGTCCTCCTCGCCCCCATCTGCCTGTGTCGGGGTGTTGGTATCATTCAGGTATACCAATAGTTTTCTGCCCGATGCAGCGAACCCAGATAGTTTTGTCGTGTTTACTCAGCGGGTGAGTGATGGGGTGGTGGAGAGTTATCCGGGGTTAGGAGGCGGTGGTAGCTTTAGGCTGGCGTTTAGTCGAGCGGATAGTTATCGGGTTTGGATTCGCTTCATAGAGAAAAAGTGCGGGTGCTATCAGGATGGGGCGGAAGTAGGGATAAGGGTCCTTGGCCAGCCGCCAGTGGTGGGGATCATGGGGCCAGATACAGTGTACGTACCGGCGTCAGGCGCTTCATATTCCTATAGTCTGGCGCCTTTGCCGGGGGGGCTGAGCTATAGCAACATTTTGTGGTATCACTGGTGTGCGGGAGGGTGTACATCTCCTCCCGCCGGCTCCCCGACGACGGTATCTTTTCCCGGCATTGTTAGTGGAAGTCGGACAGACACGCTGGAGGCCGATTATTTTGTGACCGGGTATTGTGTGCAGTACTCGGCGCCAAAGTACATCACAGTACTTCCCTGTCGGTCGGTGCCCCCGGCGCGAGCGCGTACGCCGGTAGTCTGTGTGGGGCAGCGAGGAGCTGTAGAAATACCGCTTCCCTTCCCCGTAGATAGTTTGCGCTGGCAATACCGGGACGGGAGCACCTGGCGAGATGTGCCTGACAATATAGGCACAGGGGCTACGGCTACCCTCTACATCACGCCCCCGCTTCAGCCGCCTGGTATTATTCTTCGGGCTCGGGTGCATGCGGGACCTTGTGAGGTGTATAGCGATCCGGATACGATTCGGGTGAGTGGGGAGTTTCTGGATAGAAATCTGTACAGCGTGCAGACGCCCATTTGTGCGGGGGACACTGCCCGACTCCATGCGGGGGGGAGTGGCGTCTGGCTCACGCCTAATGGCTACGGCACCTTCACAGATACGCTGGATCCGCAAGCGAGCTACGTCAGTGCCCCGAATGACCCCGGCACCGTGCGGGTATGCTGGGTCATACGGAGTCAGGACCTCATGCGCTGCCGGGAGACTGCCAAGGACACCCTCTGTCTGGACATCACCATTCTGCCGGCTCAGGCCAGTGGGAGCTTTAATCTGACCCCCTCGCCAAAAGTGGTGTGTCCGGGCGAACCCCTTTCCTTGCAAGGCACTATCATCCAAGGCGTGCGGGCAGAATGGCGCAGCTCTGGGGATGGTACCTTTTCTCCGAGTGCGCTGGGGACTACTACCACTTATCTCCCGGGCCCCGGCGATGCAGGGAGCAAAGTCTATCTCACCTTCATCGTTTATGGCAGCTGCGGCCGGGCCGAATATACCGACTCTATCCTGGTGCAGAGCGGCGCTACGCCGCAGATTTTGGCGCCGAATCGGGTCTGCGAAAATGTGGCTCTCACCCTCCTGGCGGTGGATGCAGCCGCTTTTGACTCGCTGCGCTGGTGGCAAGGAAGAGTACAGGATGTCCAAAATGGAACAGCCTCGCTTCTGAGTAAGGACTCTGTTTATCAGGTCCCTCCCGCAGGACCGGGCGTCTATACATTCACTCTTCAAACTTTCAGCGGTGGATGCACAGGCTATGATGAATCTACCATAGAGGTCCTCCCCGCACCCCAGGTCTCCTTTGAGGCTAATCCAAGAGTCACGACCCTCAATAATCCGGAGATTACCTTCACCAATACCAGTCAGGGGGCAGCGAGCTTCATATGGAACTTCGGCGATCCTAATCAGCCCAGCGTGGATAGTAGTGGAGCAACGACGGTAACCTTTACTTATATCCGGCCAGGTCGGTATTCCGTGGTGCTCTTTGGGCAGAATGACCTGGGATGCGCTGATGTGTATGTATGTACGGATTGTATCGTGATTTTACCCCGAAAGGTATTTCTCCCGAATGCTTTTTCGCCTAATGGTGATGGAAAGAATGATGTTTTTAGAGTTTTGCCGGCAGAGGAGGGGACTCCCTTCACTCGTCTGGAAGTCTATGATCGGTGGGGGCAGTTGGTGTTTGCTGGGGATAATCTGCCCTTCTGGGACGGCCGTGGCCTGGATGGGAAGCCCTTAGATGCCGGTACTTACACGTACAAAGCTTTTATTTTGGTGCCCGATGAGGGACTTTTGGCGCATACTGGGGTGGTTCATATTGTGCGGTGAGGTTTTGGGGCAGGAGGTTTTGCCAGTGACGTTGTGGGCATTTCCGCAGGCTCTCAGCCCGGTGCAGGTAGGGCTTATAGATGGGAAGTGGCGGGCGACGGCGGTGCATAGCTTTCGGCGAGCGACGGGATATCTGGATTATGCGACGAGCTGGTTTGGGGCGGAGGGGCGATTTCAATTAGGAGAGATGCCTGCGGGGGTGGGGGGGTACTTCATGAGTGATGTGGCAGGGGGCTTTCGCACGACAAGGGTGCAGGTCAGTTTCGCATACGAGGCCCCTCTGGGACCGAGAGCCCGGTATGATCATTTGAGAGGAGGTTTTGCGGCCGCTCTCGTACAGCGGAGCATAGTAGGACAAGATTTGTATTTTGAGGACCAATTTGATGGTCGGGGGTTTTCGCTGCCGACGAGCGAGGTGCCACTAAGATCGTCCATCTGGCATGCTGATTATGCGATTGGGGCTCTGTACTATCGCACGCGTAAAGTCCCCGGAAATGTGGAGCTGGTGCCCTACATTGGCTTTTCTGTCAGCCGGCTCAATCGGCCAAGCATCGGATTTTTTGTGCAATCTGCCGAACGGTTGTCTCTCTTTTGGCAGGGGTATGTGGGGGCCCGGCTTTACACCCGGTCGCCGTTTGAGTTTGTGGGGAGCGTGCATTACCTCCGGACGAATCAAAGCCAGTGGATCGGCGGTACGGCGCAGGTGGAATTTGTGATTTACGAGGGGGGGTACTGGCATACGAATCCGGTGGGGAGTGTGGTAGCGGGGGTTAGTATGCGAGCTCGAGACCAGTATACGCTATTGGCGGGATTTTCCGTGCGGAAGGGGCTTTCTATTGGTGCGGCCTATAGTGTGCTTACCCGTCGCAATACGACTCCTACGGCGTTCGGGGGCCTTCAACTCATGGTGAGCTACCAAGGGGGCTTTATCTATCGCGAGCGTGGAGAAACGTATCCTTTTCCCGGTTTCTGACATGGCGGCGGAAATGGCTTTGATTTTAGAGGCGGTAGAGGGTAAGCGGGGGGAAGGTGTGCGGGGGCGAGCTTTGAAGGGTTTCTGGGGGTTGGTGGTGCTGAGTGGGATAGGGGTGCTGCTGGGCGTGGGATATGGGTTCTGGGCCTCAGAGGGAGCCTGGCGATGGCTGATAGTGGGGATTGGGGGCTTAGTGCTGGGAGGATTGGGATATTTGGCCTGGCGAGGGTATCAACACATTGCGGCTTATCGGGAGCAGGTGGAGCTAGAGGCCCGGGAAGCGGTTTTGCAAATAGAGGGGCGGTATAAAGCCCTTGTCCAATATGCGTCGGATATCTTTTTGGTGCTGGGGCGGGATAAGCGAGTCTTGTATGCTAGTCCGTCCGTGGAGCGAAACTTAGGTTATAAGCCCGGGCAGGTAGAGGGCGCAGAGGTATCAGAGCTAACTCATCCGGAGGATCGGGCGCTATTGGAGGGGGCTCTGGAGCGGGGGAGCTCGGCTTTCTTTACGGTTCGTCTCCAGCATCGGGAGGGATACTGGCGGTATTTTGAAGGGATTGGGCAGCCGCTGTTTCAGGACCCCATGATTCGGGGATATTTAGTAACGTTTCGGGATGTTACGGATCGTAAGCGGGAAGAGGCGCAGCGGCAGGCGAAGGAAGCGGCGGCGCTTCGTTTAGCCGTAGAAAAGGAGCGGGCCGAGTATGAGCGAAACCTCATTGAGCAGAGTCGTCGTCAGTTGGAGGAGGCCTACCGCATTATTGAGGAGAAAAATCGTCAGATTGAGGAGAGTTTGCAGTATGCGGCTCGGATTCAGCAGGGGATGGTAGCGCCGATGGAGCTGATTCGTAGATATGTGCCCGAGAGTTTTGTATTTTGGCGGCCGCGGGATATTGTGAGTGGGGATTTTTATTGGTTTTATGGTGGGGATGGGTATTTTTATTTAGCGGCGGCGGATTGTACGGGGCATGGGGTGCCTGGGGCGCTAATGACGATGATTTCGTCGGCGATGCTTACGCAGGCGGTTTTGGGGGAGGGGTTAGAGATGCCGGATGCGATTTTGGCGCGGGTGCATGAGCTGATGCGGCGGGCTTTGCGGCAGGATGTGGAGGGGTCTATTTCGCAGGATGGCATGGACGTTGCGCTGATGCGGTATGAGGTAGGGCAAAGGCGCTTATATTATGCGGGAGCTAATAGACCTCTCTGGATAGTTCCAGTCGGGGCCGCAGAGCCTATAGAATACAAAGCCGACCGAAAGGGGATTGGTGGTGCTGGGGCGCCAGCCCAGCAGTTTTTTACTCTGCATACGATTGAGGTGGAGCCAGGTTGCTGGGTTTATGCCTCCTCCGATGGGTATGCGGATCAATTTGGTAAAGATGGGAGGAAGTACATGAGCAAACGTTTCAAGCGGTTCTTAGGGCAGATAGCGGGTTTCTCAGCAGAGGTGCAGGCCAAAAGCCTGGAAGAAGAGCTGCAGCTGTGGATGGGCGATACCGCTCAAGTAGATGATATCCTGGTAGTGGGTTTTCAGGCGGTTTAGTTCTTAATGACCTGGAAGCGGTATTCTATCTCCTCGAAGCCGCCCACCCAGTAACACCAGAGCCTGGAGACTAAATATGGGGAAAGATTGGCAAAAAAGTCTATGACCCTTCCGATAGCACTGGCTGTCAGAAATAAGGGTTTGGAAAAAGTAGATTTCTTGATGTAGGGCTGGCCGAGCCATCGCAGGCGCATTTTGAGGAGCTTTAGGGGTACACCTTGATAGCCGCCTTTGAAGGATGGATTAAAAGGGCAGGGTTACGTCAAAGCCTCGTTTGTGGTCGGCGTGGGTAAACCCTCGGGAGAAGTGCGGAACGCGTATGCGGATCTCACCGCCAGGCTTGGTAATGCGGTACAGCTCCACAATTGTTTGCAATGGATTATGGAGATGCTCTAAAACATGGTCCGCCTCTATGAGCTCAAAGTGGTTATCGGGGAAAGGATAGGGGAGGTTGTCTAGGTCTAAGATCAGGTCGGGTTCTACCTCGGGCACAATATCCACATTCAGGAAGCCGGGTTTTTTGAAGGAGCCGCAGCCTAAGTTCAGGCGTGTGGGGAAGGCTGCTACTTGCTGGTTCATGGGAGGCAAAGATAGGATATTCTCATGTACTTTTGCGGTATGGGAAGGCCGATTCTATTGTGTGTGCCGAATTTTAGTGAGGGGCGGGATGAGCGGGTGGTTCAGGCGATCTTGGATGCGATTGGGCGGGTGCCGGAGGTGCGTATTATGGCGGTGGATCGGGGGGTTTCGGTCAATCGGACGGTGGTGAGCTTTGGAGGGCCTGTGGAGGCCGTATTTGATGCGGCGCGGGCATCCATAGAGACAGCCCTCAAGCATATAGACATGCGCCTGCATAAGGGCGTCCATCCCCGAATGGGCGCCGTAGATGTGTGTCCCTTCATCCCTTATCGGGGCATAGATAGGGCGGCTCTCAAAGGGCAGGTAGAAGCTTTTGCGCGGGATATTGGCGATACCTTTAAGCTTCCGGTGTACCTCTATGCGGAGTCGGCGCGCACGCCGGAGCGGGTACGTTTGCCGGATATTCGGCGGGGGGGTTATGAGAAGCTCGCCGAAAAGCTCAAAGACCCGAACTGGGCGCCGGATTTTGGCCCGCCGATTCTCAATACCCGAAGCGGAGCCATTGCCATCGGAGTACGGGATTTTATTGCTGCTTTCAATATCACCCTCAATAGCCGGTCCGAAGCTTTGGCCAAGCGGATAGCCGCGGCGGTTCGGGAGTCAGGAACAGGGCATCGCTTGCCAGGCGTGCAAGCCATAGGCTGGTACCTGCCAGAAATAGGGTTTGCCCAAGTGAGCTTGAATGTCACAGACTTGAGGGCAGTCCCTCTGCATAAAGTTTTAGAGCTCGTAGAGGAGGTAGCTCGGAGTATGGGTGCTCGAGTGTCTGGCACCGAAATCGTGGGCATACTACCAGAATGGGCTCTTTTAGAGTCGGGACGATATTATGCGCAGCGAGCTGGGGAGCCCCTGGAGAAGATGTCCCCCAAAGACCTGGTGGAAATTGCCGTACGTTCCCTCATGCTGACCAATTTTCGTCCAGAGGAACGGCTGCCCGAGTGGGTGTTTGGACCGCCTGACCAGGTCACTGAGTTAGCTGAGCAGCCCCTTCGGGAAGTCATATGGCGTTTAGCCGACCCTAAGAACCCCCTCCCCCCCGAAGTACTCCCTACTATCCAATCCGCTCTCACCTTAGCTATGGCCGCCCGACTCTCCGCAGGACTCCCCGCCCGTAACGCCTTCCTCCATACCGAGTACATGCAGCTCGTAGAAAAAACTCTGGAAAAACTTCAGCCTCAGCCCCTCTCCATAGATGAAATAAAAACTCTCTCTAAAAATGTCCTGAGAGGATTTGCTCTTTTACGTCAGATGACAGAGCTCAACTCCACCATACAGCCTAATCTTTATCTCCTCTTAGCGGAGGCCTTTATGGGGAGCGTGGAATCCTTTATGGGAGTGATGTTGGGCTTCGCAGAAAAAAGCCCAGATGTGAAACAGGATGCTCATGATATGCATTTACAGGGTAAGTTTTTCCTGGAAGAAATCACTAAAAAGTTGAAACTATGAAGCTCACGCCATTAGACATTGTTCGGGAGTTTGGGGGAGAGATAGGCGGAAATGGGAGAGAGGTTTGGCTCACGGGTTTTGCCAATCTAAGAGATGCCGGCCCCACGGATTTGAGTTTTTACTATGATGGACGGTATGAGGCGGCCTTATACGAGACGAAGGCGGGGGCTGTGCTGCTTCCAAAGGGATTTACTTTTAGGGAAGGGCGTGCGCCTCAAAACGTAGTATGGATATATGTGGATCGGCCGGAGCACGTGTTTTACACGCTGGTGAAGCGGTATAAGGCTCGGCCCTTACCGGCCTTTGGACGGGAGGCGCCTAATTTTGTTCATCCGGAGGCTCAGGTGTCGGAGAGAAGTTACATAGGGGCTTTTGCTTATGTAGGGGCAGGAGCCATTATTGAGGATGAAGTTTACATCTATCCGTATGCCTATGTGGGGAATGGGGCGGTGATTGGTGCAGGTACGATTGTGTATCCCCATGCGGTTGTGATGCCTGGTGTTCGGGTTGGGAAGGAGTGTATTATTCATCCGGGTGCGGTCATAGGGGCGGACGGATTTGGTTTTTACAAGGGGGATGTGCGTCCCTATGAGCGGATTCCGCAGGTAGGCACCGTAGTCCTTGAAGATGCTGTAGAGGTAGGAGCTAATACGTGTATTGACCGTTCTACGTTGGGAGAAACTCGGATTGAGGAGGGCGTGAAGCTGGATAATCTTATTCAGGTTGGGCACAATGTGCGGATCGGTCGGCATACAGCCATAGCCGCCCAAACCGGAATTGCGGGCAGTTCGCGAGTGGGGGCTTACTGTCGCATTGGGGGGCAAGTCGGAATCGCAGACCATGTAGAGGTGGCCGACCACTCCTCCATCGCCGCACAAAGTGGAATTTCTAAGTCCATCACGGTCCCAGGCCGCTCTTGGAGAGGGGCTCCCGCCCAAGAAGTCCGACGCCAACTCCTCATGGAAGCTATCATGCGAAAACTACCTGACCTCTACCCAGCTATTCAAAAGCTGGAGCAATTGATAAGCCAAACTCAGTAATCTATGATATTTCAAAGACAGCATACCCTGAAGGAAGCTATATCTTTTGAGGGGGTAGGCCTTCATACTGGTACTTTCAGCCGCATTGTCGTCAACCCAGCTCCGGAGAATACAGGGATCGTTTTCGTGTGTGAAGATTTTTCTCCGGCGGTGGAGATTCCAGCGCATGTAGATAATGTGGTGGATCTAATGCGCTCTACGACCTTAGGGAAAGGGGAAGCCCGAATCTACACCGTGGAGCACCTTTTAGCGGCCTTAGTAGGGATGGGGGTCTCTAATGCGCGCATTTCTATCTGGGGTCCTGAAGTGCCGATTTTAGATGGAAGTGCCAAGCCCTTTGTAGAGGCTATCCTGCGGGTGGGCTTGCAGCCTCAAAAAGCCGAGCAGCAGTATTATGTGATTGAGGAGCCCGTGCATTATCAGGATAAGGCGCGGGGTGTGGATATTGCGGCGTTGCCGTTTGAGGGGTTTCGGGCTACCGTAATGGTAGATTATAACTCGCAGGTGCTGGGTATGCAGTTAGCTACCTTGGTACGTTGGGAGGACTTTCCCACTGAGGTGGCTCCTGCCCGCACCTTTTGTCTGCTGTACGAGCTAGAAGAGCTGCACAAGCAGGGCCTCATCAAAGGCGGCACCCTGGAAAATGCCATCGTCATTGTGGATCGCCCCTATCAGAAAGAAGAACTTCAGCGTATAGGCGCTCTCTTCGGCTATCCAGAAGTGGAAATGGTCCCCGAAGGCGTACTCAATAATACGCCGCTCCGCTTTGACAATGAGCCAGCCCGCCACAAGCTCTTAGACCTCATTGGCGACTTAGCCCTTCTGGGCGCCCCCCTCAAAGGCCAAATCATCGCCATGCGCCCAGGCCACGCCGCCAACATCGCCTTCCTCCGAACCCTCCATAAACTCATCCAAAAAAAGAAGATCATTCAGCGCTTCCAACGAAATACCACCTCTCAGGGGGTCGTCTTTGATATTCATGCCATTCGGCGCATCCTCCCGCATCGCTATCCGTTTCTCCTCGTAGATAAAATCACTCATTTCAGCGAAGATAGTATCGTCGGCATCAAAAATGTAACTATCAATGAGCCTTTCTTTGCGGGGCACTTTGAGGACAATCCCATTATGCCGGGGGTGCTCATTTTGGAGGCTATGGCGCAAGTAGGAGGCATCCTGTTTCTGAATATCGTGGAAAATCCGCAAGATTACTGGGTCTATTTCTTAGCTATTGATAATGCGCGCTTCAAGCGGCCAGTGATACCGGGCGACCAACTGGTGTTTAAGTTAGACCTTTTACAGCTGCGGCGGGGCATCTGCAAAATGGCGGGTAAAGCCTACGTAGAAGATAAGCTCGTATGCGAAGCCGAACTCACGGCCAGTTTAGTGCCCAAAAAATCTCTCCATGGGGCCAGCTCTCCACGCGATAAAAGTCAATCATCGGTATGAGCAGGGGCCTCTGTGGAAAGCACCCCTCACCCTTAGCCTAAAAGCCCCCCAAGCCATCGCCATCACGGGCCCCAATGGCTCCGGAAAAAGTACCCTCCTCTCCATCTTAGGGGGCCTTCTGCGACCTACGGAGGGACAGGTGCTCTTCTCCTTGGCGGGAAAAACCTTGTCTCCAGCCCTCTGGCGATACCATCTGATGTGGGTTTCCCCCCATCTCACGCCCCCGCCTGACCTCACAGTTCAAGACCTCGTACAAACTTACGTCCGCTTCAAAGGCTTAGACCTCTCTCATCCCTTGCTGGAGCTGATTCAGCTCAAAAGCCGTATGAGCGCTCCCCTCTCGCACCTTTCATCCGGACAGCGCCAACGGCTCCTCTTAGGACTCACGCTGAGCACCCCCAGCCCTATCCTGATCTTAGACGAACCTACAGCCTTCCTTGACGATAAGTGGAAAAATGTCTTTCATGAGCAGATTAGCAAAGTCATACGGCAAGGAAAATCCCTCATCATATGTGCCACTAACGATCCTTCCGAAGCGGCTCTTTTCCCCGAAAGTTTGTACCTTGGAACCTATGCGGCCTAAGGGATGGCTTTTGCTGGTAGGAGGAATCCTGCTTAGCCTTAGCTGGCGTCCCCGCTCCCCCCTCAACGAAGCCTATCAACTCTTAGAGGACATGCTCCGAGAGACCGACCGCATCCAAACTTTACGCTACGAACTCAAAAAGTACGAACGTATCCAGGGCAAGCTCGTTCTGGAACATATATTCTTCAAACTACGCCGCAAGCCCTTTGCCGTCTATGGTTACCAGCACAGCCCACGCAAAGGTGTGGAAGTCCTCTATCCAGCCGAACCCGGCTCTCAAAAAATCCTCGTCAAACCTAACACCTTCCCCTACCTCTCCATCACCCTCGACCCCTTCGGAAATCTCATTTTAGAAGGACAGCATCAAACTATCTTCGCCACGGGCTTTGACCAGATTCGGAATCTCCTCTTAGCCGCAAAGACACGTTATGCCCAGCAAGTTCATACGCTCGTGCGTTCGGCAGGCCGCCTCACCTGGGATGGTCATCCCTGCCATAAAATCATCTTAGAACCTCCAAAATACGCAATCCGAGATTACATCGTACAACCCGGCGATAACCTCTTCCGCATTGCCGAAAAACTTCACGTGGGCTGGTATAAAATCATGGAACTCAATCGTCTCTCCTCTCCCAATGCCAGCCTTACCCCAGGACAAGTCCTAAAAGTCCCCTCCGACTATGGCAAGGTCATTCGCCTCACCATTGACGAAAAACGCAAAATCCCTCTCGTCGTAGAAGTTGAAGATGAAATAGGCCTTTATGAGCGCTACGAATACTATAAGCTGGAAGTCAATCCTCCCCTCACAGATTTGGACTTTTCTCGAAAAAATCCTGCTTACAACTTTTAGGATATGCTGACCATAGACCTGAGTGGAAAGGTGATTTTGGTAACTGGTGGGGGCACGGGCTTGGGCCGCTCCATGACGGAGACCTTTGTGAAGTGTGGGGCTCAAGTCGTTATATGTGGCCGCCGGCAAGAAGTACTGGAAAAGGCCGCCGCCGAAATAGGGCCCTCGGTACATCCTATTCCTTGCGATGTGCGCAGCTACGAATCGGTAGAGGCGCTCATGCAACGTATTTTGGAGAAGCTGGGGCGGCTGGACGCCGTGGTCAATAATGCGGCTGGAAACTTTTTAGCGGCATCCGAGACCCTTTCCCCCAAAGGCTTTCGGGCGGTGATTGATATTGTGCTGATGGGTAGCTTTCACACCAGCCGATGGGCAGGCGCTTACTGGATAGAAAAGGGGCTCCCCGGGCATATTTTGAATATCGTTACCACCTATACGGAGACAGGTTGTGCGTTTGTTTTGCCGTCGGCGGCCGCCAAAGCGGGGGTGCAAGCGATGACGCTTTCCTTGGCGTATGAGTGGGCACCTTACAACATTCGGGTCAATGCTATTGCGCCGGGGCCTTTTCCGACGGAGGGGGCATGGTCCCGTCTCATGCCCGGACAAGACTTTGAAGAGATATACCGCCAGCGCCTGCCCACTAAGCGCTACGGCCGCCACGAGGAGCTGGGAGCCTTGGCGGCCTTCCTTCTGTCGGATTTAGCTCCTTACCTCACAGGGGCCGTCATCCCCATAGATGGAGCCGAACGTCTGCAAGGAGCGATGTTCAACTATCTGGCTCAGGTTGCAGACCGAGAGACCCTCAAAGCCGCTTTTGCCGCCCTACGAGAAGCTACCCGCCCCCAATGACCCCCGAGCTCTTTCGGCAGCTTACCCAAGAGCTGTACGATCGCCTCTCCATCAAAGGAGTAGAACCCTTTCGGCTCTCTGCTTATGAGCGCCTTGCTAAGGCCGCCGAAAGCCTGCCAGACACCGCCTTCCAAAACTCCCAGACCTTCCTAACCGCCTTAAAAGCCTACCCCGGTATCGGCACCGGCCTCCTCACCCTCGCCCAATCCCTCTACGAAACCGGCACCGCCCCCCTCCTCGAAGAACTACGCACCGAAATCCCTGAAAGCGTCTTAGAAATGCTCCACATCGGCGGCCTAGGCCCTAAACGCGTCCACCAAATATGGTACGACCTGCGCATCCCCTCTCCCGAAAAGCTCTTAGAAGCCATAGAGCGAGGCAAACTCTCCAAACTCAAAGGCTGGGGACCCGCCACCCTCAAACGCATTGAGGAGAACGTCCGTCAGTATTTAGCCACTCGGCACCTTCTCTTGTATTATGAGGCGGCGCTCCTGTGGGAAAGCCTCCTGAAAATGGCCGGAGAGCTAAGGGGGTTTTTGTATCCGTTAGGGGAGTTTCGCCGGGCATTGCCCCTCATGGAGCGAGTAGAGGGGGGGATACTCTTTTCGCAGTGGGAGCGGGCGGCATCGGCCCTATCCTCCCAAGCAGCCATAAGTCCAGAGAAGATAGAGCTCATGGGGGGAAAAGTGGTGCTTTACCCGGTGAAAGATGAAGATTTAGGCTGGGCGCTTATAGAGAAGACGGGGCCAGCGGGCTTTGTAGAAAGCCTTAGGGGGCGCTTAGGGAAGAAAGCTGCTTGGAGAGGCCTTTCTGAAGAGGAGATCTTTAAGCTGGCGGGGCTGCCTTATATCTTGCCTCAGTGGCGGGACTGGGAAGATATTCTTCTGCTGGCTGAAGAGGGGCGTTTGCCGGAGCCTTTGGAGCTTTCCCGTATTCAAGGCACAGTGCATGTGCATACGACTTATTCCGATGGGGCTGATACGCTGGAGGCTATGGCGGAGGCTGCCCAGCAAATGGGATGGCGTTACTTAGGTATTGCTGACCATAGTGCTCGGGCTGCTTATGCCGGCGGTCTCTCCCCGCAGACCCTCCTTGCCCAAGGAGAAGCCATTAATGCGCTCAATGCCCGTTATGAGGGCGCCTTCACCCTTCTCCATGGTGTGGAAGCTGATATTCTGCCAGAAGGAGAGATTGATTACGACGAGGCTATTTGGCAAAAGCTGGATTACCTCGTGGCCTCCGTACACGAAAAACTTCAAATGGACCGGGCCGAAGCCACGGCGCGGCTCTTGCGAGCCGTGGCTAATCCGTATGTGCGGGTTTTAGGGCATTGGACGGGGCGCTTGCTACGGGGGCGCCATGGCTACCCCATAGACGAAGAGGCCATCCTGGATGCGTGCGCTGCCCACAATGTAGCCATAGAGTTCAACGGCAACCCCCATCGCATGGAGATAGACTGGCGATGGGTACGCCGCGCCGCCGAAAAAGGCATCTCTATCGTCCTCACCACCGATGCCCACAGTACCCGAGAACTCCAATACCTGCACTATGCCCTCCCCGTCCTCCAAAAAGGCCTCCTGCCACCTCACCTCTTCCTCAACTACCAAGGGCCCGAAGCATTCAAAACTAAGTCTAAGCGAATATGAAGAAGCCGATTCTCTCCTGGCCGGTGGTAAAAGCTGGTGTCCCATGAGGGCGAAAGCCCCGTTGAAAAGGCCTATTTTTGCCGCATGACTCGTATAACGGCTATTCGGGCGCGGGCGATATTGGATTCGCGGGGTTTTCCGACCGTAGAGGCTGAAGTAACCCTCAGTAGTGGACATCAGGGGCGAGCGGCTGTGCCTTCGGGGGCATCCACGGGCTCCCATGAAGCCTTAGAACTGCGAGATGGAGATAAGGCCCACTTTGGAGGGAAAGGCGTCCGTCAGGCCATCCAGAATATCCATATCCATATTGCGCCGGCTTTGGAGGGGCTTTCAGCCTTGGAGCAAGTAGCTATAGACCAGGCACTGATAGCCTTGGATGGGACGCCTAATAAGAGCCGTCTGGGAGCTAATGCGATTTTGGCGGTGTCGCTAGCAGTAGCTCGCGCCGCCGCCAACGCCCTAAATCTCCCCCTTTATCGCTATCTCGCTGGACCTCGCCCTGTAACCCTCCCCATCCCCTTCCTCAACATCCTCAACGGCGGCAAACACGCCGACAATCCCTTAGATATTCAGGAGTTTATGATCGTGCCTGTGGGGGCCAGTAGTTTTTCGGAGGCGATGGAGTGGGCCTTTGCTGTGTCGCATGCCCTCAAAGACCTCCTTAAGAGCCGTGGGCTCAGCATTAGCGTTGGCGATGAAGGTGGTTTTGCGCCGGCCCTGCGTAGCAATGAGGAAGCGGCCGAGCTTTTGGTGCAGGCGATTGAGCGGGCGGGCCTCCGCCCAAAAGATCAGGTGGCCTTGGCCTTAGATGTCGCTGCTACTGAATGGTATGACCCCCAGGCTCGCCTCTATCGCCGCTTCAAGTCCACCGGTGAGACCCTTTCCACCCAGGCGATGATAGACCTTTGGGAAAAGTGGGTGAGTACCTATCCTCTCATCTCCATTGAGGACCCCCTTGCCGAGGACGACTGGGAAGGCTGGGCTGCCCTCACCCAACGTCTCGGCAACCGAGTCCAGCTGGTAGGGGATGACCTCTTCGTTACAAACCCCCAACGTCTCAGTCGGGGCATCGCAGAAGACGTAGCTAATGCCATTCTCATCAAGCTCAATCAGATTGGTACCCTCACGGAAACCCTCCAAGTCATAGAAATGGCTCATCGGGCCGGCTACAAAACCATCATTAGCCATCGCAGCGGCGAAACGGAAGATACTTTCATCGCCGACTTAGCTGTAGCGACGGCCGCCGGCCAAATCAAAACCGGTGCCCTTGCCCGAACCGACCGCACCGCCAAATACAATCAGCTCCTGCGCATTGAAGAAACCTTAGGCTCCACCGCCAAGTATGGCCAGCTCTAAAATCCGTATTCCGGCTCTCTTTAGGAGCCTCTACTTCTGGATAACCCTTTTAGCGCTTTTGTGGCTGGTTTTCTTGGACCCGTATAGCTGGTTGGACCAGTGGAGGTTTAGTCAGCGCTTGGGAGCCATGGAGGCGCAGCTTAGGTTTTACGAGGCGGAGATAGCGCGTTTGCAGGCAGAAGCAGAAATGCTTCGTTCGGATCCCTTTACGCAGGAGAAGTATGCCCGAGCGGCTTTTTGGGTGCATGGGGATGAGGAGATTTTGTTTGTGCTTCTCCCGGGGGGCCGTTCTGTGGCTCTCCCACGAGAGCGCGAAGTCCCTAAAAAGGGAGACTAAGGAATGGGAGAGGGGCTAAGGCTATCGGGGGAGTTAGTCTGAGGTTCTACAGCTGGGGGATAGGTGCGCTTTTCCCAGGCTTCCAGAAGGGGGTTCATCACGCGAAACCAGAGGGGTGGGATGAGCGCAAGGAGCACCATGGTCGGGTATCCGGCAGGCAGTTGCGGGCTTTCGTCAAAGTGCCGAAGAATCTGGTATTCCCGAGTGGCATAAGCGTGGTGATCAGAATGCCGCTGAAGCTGAAATAGGAAGAAGTTGGTCAAGAGGAAGCTGGCATTCCAGGAGTGTAGGGGGTTGACCCGTTCGTATTTGCCGTTGGGGAGGAGCCGGCGCCGCATCCCGTAATGCTCAATGTAGTTCACCACTTCCAGGAGAGAGAAGCTCAAAAAGCTCTGCGTGAGGAAAAATACTGGTACCTGCCAGGCAAAGGCCCCTTTGAGGAGGCTCATGATGGTGGTGAGGGCAGTAAGCAAGAGGATGGGCTCTAAGAAGCAGCGCCAGATTTCATTTTCCCAGCCGTAGGGGTTTTTGCCGGCGCGGCGTAGGCGCGTTACTTCCAGCTCCCAGGCATGTCTCAGGGAGCCCCACACCGTCTGCCACCAAAAGCTGTAAAAGGATTGATTTTTCCGAGCGGTGGCGGGGTCCAAAGGGGTGCCCACATTCACATGATGGCCGCGATTGTGCTCAATGATGAAGTGCCGATAAAAGACGGTGGCGAGGAGGATTTTAGCGAGGGTTTGGTCCAGTTTGCGGGGTTTGTGGCCCAGCTCATGCGCCACGGTGATGCCAATGCCCCCGAAGATAGTCATAGCCGATAGGAGGAAGCCTATCCACTCGCTGAGCGAAAGGGGGACGAAAGTTACGCGATAGCAGGCCCACACCAGCAGAGCAAGCTGAATAAAGGTCCAGCTATAGAGGATGAGGCGGTAGTAGGGGGCTTCGCTCAGGTGGCGTTCGGTTTCGGGGTCGTAGTTTTTAGGGTCTATGCCGAGGAGCGCATCCAGCACAGGTAAGACGCCAAAAGCCGCTGTGACTACGAGGTAGTTCCATCCTCCGCCTATATAATGGCCTGTGAGCCAGAGGATGGGCAGTAGCAGCGGCAAAAGGTAGCCTAATTTCCGAGGAAAGTCCCTCATACCACAAAGATAATACCATTTCCCATTATAAACT
>Ga0272445_1001556_pt1 | contig 17425 bp, 14 predicted proteins | sample YNPCB0031_FD_194404 | JGI IMG/M metagenome (GOLD analysis project Ga0272445, IMG submission 194404) | Hot spring sediment microbial communities from Yellowstone National Park, WY, United States - YNP-CB-003-1 | ecosystem: Environmental > Aquatic > Thermal springs > Hot (42-90C) > Sediment... | reverse complement strand
TAGGGTCCAAAGCCTTAAACTCCAAACCAAGGGTTTCAAGAAACCTCTGCACGTCTTTGGCTATGCCCGGCGCCACCAGGATGCCGCGCACCTCGCGGTTTGTTCTGCTTTTAACAGCCTCCATGTACTTGGCTAGTTGTAAAACAGCCTCTTTTCCAGCTGTTTTGCGTTTAATCTCGACAACAACAAAGCGTCCGTCCTTGTCTTCGCCGTAAACATCCACGAATCCCGGTTCCACCTTCTTTTCGTAGCTTATGGGTTTGAAGCCCTCCTCCAATAGGGATGGCTCTAAAAGTATGGCTTTGTGCATGTCCTCCTCACTTGCGTACAGCGAAAACTCTCCAGAGTCGGCAAGCGCCATAGCCGAAATTAAGTGGATTTTGTCGAAGAAGACCTTTACAGATTCCGGTGGTTTACGCCTCACAGCGTGAATCTCCAATATCCCCTCTTTAACTTGGGTGTGGAATATGCAGCCCGGCGGCTGCCAATTTACTGGTTCATAGCCCACTGAGCGGTGCACAAGCAAGGAACCATCCCCTTTTATGATCAGTATGCGTTCGCCCGGTTCAAGCTTTGACCTGGCTCTGCCTAAGTAATGCACCCAACAGTTGCCAACCATGATGATGGTTTTTCTTTGGGATAAAGCCTCCCTAACTATTTCTCCAGCCTCAGCTATGTTTGGGCTTACAAGAACCGTGGGTTGCCTTAAAGCGGACAAGTTTTCAGCCAAATAGTTTTAGAACCCTTTATGCTAGATAAAATTTCTGAAGACCTTCCATGAGCGAGTGGGAGCTTAAACGTGACAATATGCAGCACTATGACATAACAGCAAAAGGCTACGATATGCAGTATGCTGAAGAGCAGAGATTAAAAATTGAAACCGCCTTGAAAAGTGTGAAGTTTAATGAAAATAGCCTAATTTTGGACTGCGGCTGTGGAACTGGGCTGCTTTTCGAGTATGTTGCTGAAAAAGCCGAAATAGTTGTTGGGATAGACCTTTCAAGGGGAATTTTGGCGGAAGCTAAAAGGCGGGCTAAAGCCTTCGGCAATGTAGGCTTGGTTTTGGCTGATGCGGATTACCAGCCTTTTAGGGATTCTGCCTTCAGCCATGTTTTCGCTGTAACTTTGCTTCAGAACATGCCGAACCCGGAGAGGACTTTGGCAGAAATCTGCAGGGTTGCGGAGGATGACGCCTACATTGTTGTTACGGGTTTGAAGAAGAAGTTTCCTTTGAACTACTTTGAAGGCTTGTTACGTAATTTTGATTTAAACTTAATTGAAATTTCAAAGGACAGCGAGCTTTTAAAGTGTTATGTGGCTGTTTGCAAGAAGTCCGGTCATCGTTAAAATTTTGCGATTGTACAGCCTAAACTATATATGAAAGTGGAAGGTTAGAGCTATACTCTTACATGGCTCACATAATGGAAAACATGTAGATTTGGTGATTAACCAATGCCCCTTAAAACGTTTAAGAGGGAAACAGCGGACGCATTAACTTTGGAATGGGTTTTGCATGTGAAGAATTATAGGCTAACTTTGGACAGGAAAATCTGCGTAGGATGCGAAATCTGCACTCTTGCATGTCCAAAGGAGGCCATAAAACTTGAGAAGCAGCCCAAAACTCCAGAGGGCAAAGCGCAGCATGCCAAAGTTGACATAGCCCTTGAGAAATGCAACTTCTGTGGGATATGCGACATCCTATGCCCATACGGCGCCATTAGGGTCACAGTTAATGGAGAGCACGTCTTAAACGTTGTTGAGAAGGAAAGTTTTCCACAGCTTGTCCGCGACATCCAAGTTGACACCAGCAAGTGTCCAATAGACTGTGTGGAATGCGAGAAGGCATGTCCCCTAAACCTAATTAAGGTGACTTGGGTTACCCCGGAGGGAAAGGTTGTTGAAGATATAGGCTCCCTAACGAAAAAAGAGCGAAAAGATTTGAAGGTTAATGTTGAAATCAAGAAGGAATATTGCCCATGCTGCAGAATATGCGAGTTCAAATGCCCAGAAGGGGTTCTCCACGTCCGCAAAAGCTTCTATGGAAAAATACGCATAAACCAGGAGAAATGCCCAGAAGGCTGTAGGGACTGCCTTGACGTTTGCCCAATAACCGGAGCGTTATATTTGTCCGAAGCGGATAGGAAGGTTTACGTGAATGAGACTTTCTGCGTCTATTGCGGAGCCTGCAAGGTTGTCTGCCCAGTAGAGGGGGCTTTGGAGCTTAAGAGGACTAAGATAATGCATACTCCTGTCCGCTCTGGGGCTTGGAACAAAGCCTTGGAGAGGTTGGCTTCTCCCCTTGAAATAACTAAGGAGTTGAAGGCTAAGGGTTCTCAAAAGGCTTTGGAATCTGTTGAGAAGAGGTTGGGTTGGAGGGTGCCGTAAAATGGCGGAGAAGGAAAAACCAGCTGAAAATAAGCCTGAAGAGCTTCGCATAGGCGTTTTCATATGCCACTGCGGCTTGAACATTGCCGGAGTCATCGACATAAAGGAGCTTGTCGAGTTTGCAAAAACCTTGCCAGACGTGGTTTATGTTAAGGACAACCGCTACACATGCGCGGACCCGGGGCAGGAGGAGATTAGAAAAGCCATAAAGGAGCATAAGCTCAATCGTGTTGTTGTGGCTGCTTGTTCACCCCGCATGCATGAGGTCACTTTTAGGCGGACGGTTTCTGAGGCTGGCTTAAACCCATACCTCTTCGAGATGGCAAATATCCGCGAGTTCTCTTCATGGTGTCATCCAAGCACTCCAAAAGAGGCAACTGAAAAGGCTAAAGACCTAATTAAGATGGCTGTAGCGAAGGCTAGGCTTCTGATGCCGCTTCAAACCATCGAGGTACCAGTCACCAATAAGGCTTTGGTTATCGGCGGAGGCATAGCTGGAATGAATGCAGCCCTGGACTTGGCTGAGATGGGCTTCAAGGTTTACCTCTTGGAAAAGGGCGAGAGCATTGGCGGGCACATGGCGCAGTTGGACAAGACATTTCCAACATTGGACTGCTCCATATGCATTGAAGGACCAAAAATGGTTGATGTTGGGCGGCATCCAAACATTGAGATAATCTCCTATGCCGATTTACTAAGTGTTAGCGGCTTTATAGGCAACTTTAAGGTTAGGATTAGGAAGAACCCCCGCTATGTTATTGCTGAAAACTGCACTGGTTGTGGCGAATGTAAGGACGTTTGCCCAATAGAGTATCCAAACGAGTGGGATATGGGGCTTGGCGTTAGAAAAGCCATATCAGTACCCTTTGACCAAGCTGTTCCGCTTGTTTACACGATTAACCGTGATTATTGTATAGAATGCTATAAGTGTGTTGACGCTTGCGGTGCCAGACAAGCCATAAACTTCGACCAGAAGCCGGAAGAAATTGAGCTTGAGGTTGGCGCAATTATTGTGGCGACGGGCTATGACATTTACTTGCCCTATGACAATCAGCTTTATGGTTATGGCAAATACACAAACGTGATAACCTCCTTAGAGTTTGAGAGGCTTATCCTCGCGGCTGGTCCAACGGGCGGAAAAGTGGTGCGGGCTTCTGATGGGCAGAAACCCCATAGCGTGGCTTTCATACAATGTGTCGGCTCTCGGGACACCAACAAGTACCCCTACTGTTCGAATTTCTGCTGTATGTATACGCTTAAGCATGTTGTCCAGCTTAAGGAGAAGTACAAGGAAGACATTGAGGTTTATGTTTTCTACATGGACATGCGAACCAACTTTAAGGGCTTCGAGGAGTTTTATCAGCGAGCACGCGAACTGGGCGTAAACTTCATCCGCGGAAGGGTAAGCCGCATATTCGAGGACCCGAAAACCAAGAACCTCATTATCCATGCTGAGGATGCAAACTTGGGCATGCCCATTGAAGTTGAGGCTGAAATGGTTGTTTTGGCGACAGCAGCCATCCCCAAGAAGGGCACCGAAGAAATAGCCAGAATCCTAAACCTAACAAGGGGTGCAGACGGCTTCTTCATGGAGAGCCACCCGAAGCTTAAGCCTTTAGACGCGCCCACAGACGGCATATTCTTGGCTGGGGCTTGCCAAGGGCCAAAGGATATTCCATACAGCGTTTCCCAAGGGTGTGGTGCAGCGGCACGTGCGGCAACGGTTCTTTCAAAGAAGACTTGGAAGATTGAGCCAATAATTGCCGTTGTAGACCCAAGCAAGTGCAGAAATGTTACAACAAAATGTGGAATTTGTGCTGAACGTTGCCCATACGGAGCGATAAAAGCCGAGGAGAAGAAGCCAGCGCAGGTTATAACTGCCATGTGCCATGGCTGCGGAACATGTGCTGCCGAGTGTCCAGCAGACGCCATACAGCAGATGCACTTCACCGACGCCCAAATACTGGCTCAGCTACGAACAGCCTTGGAAAAAGACCCAGAAAACAAGATTTTGGCTTTTCTGTGCAACTGGTGCAGCTATGCGGGTGCGGACCTTGCTGGAACAAGCCGCTTTGAGTATCCACCAACCATACGCCCAATAAGGGTTATGTGCTCTGGGAGGGTTGACCGAGATTTTGTACTTGAAGCCTTTAGGCTTGGAGCTGGCATGGTCTTGGTGGCTGCATGCCACCTACCCTACGACTGCCACTACATAAGCGGAAACTGGAAGATGAAAGCAAGAATGGACGCCTTAGCGCCTATGCTCCACAAGCTTGGCTTAAGCCCGGAAAGATTCCGAGTAGAATACATTTCAGCAGCAGAGGGCGTAAAATTTGCTGAACTTATTCGGGAGATGACGGAGCAGATGCGGGCACTAGGCAAGGAGCGAATAAAGGCGGAAAATGAGAAGCTACGCCCAATATTGGAAAACATGCTGAAGAGGAAAGAGAAGAAATAGGCCTCCAAACATTATTAACGCTGCAAAGGGGAACTGTTTGCGGGTTAAGGCTGTACTCTTCGACCTATTTGATACGCTGCTACTAGTCGAGGGCGGCGAAGCCTTCTATACGCCTTGCCTCCAAAGGCTCCACAAATTTTTAACTGAAAATGGCTGTGTTGACGTTTCCTTTGAAGAGTTTAGGAAGGTCTATTTTGAGGTTAGAGACGCCCTTTACGCGGAGGCTAACAAGAATCTTGAGGAACCCCACTTTAATGTTCGCGTTTGGAAAACCCTCCAGAGACTGGGCTACGATTACAATTTTTCAGACGCTATCATAGTTAAAGCCACAGAGTGTTTCGCCAAGGGGTTCATGAACTACGTCAGACCAGATGAGGATGCCGCAAGTGTTTTACAGTGGCTTTACGGCAAGTACAAGCTTGGCATAGTCTCCAACCTTGCCATCCCAGAATGCGTGTGGAAACTCCTCGAAAAATATAACTTGAAGAGGTTCTTCGATGTTGTTGTTATTTCCGCCGAAGTTAACAAGCGAAAACCAAGCCCGGAAATTTTCCAAAAAGCCTTAAAAAGCCTAAATGTGGCGCCGTCAGAGGCTGTTTTTGTGGGCGACACGCCAAGCATGGACATTGAAGGTGCCAAAAATGTTGGGATGAAAGCCATCTTAATCCTCAGAAGAACATCGGCAACAGACACCGCCAAACCAACCAGCACAACCGTCAAGCCAGACGCAATAGTGAAAAGCCTGAAAGAACTACCAAAGATAATTGGTGATTGCTGATTCAGAAATAACAATACATATTAGGGTGGAAAGAAACATTTATATCCGCTGAGACATCTTCACATCTATCTTGGTGAAGTTGAGCTGCCCGCATTTATCCGGCGGCGGCCCAACCTAGACCGTAAAGGCGTCCATACGCCTAAAAGGGATGAAAAGGGTTGGCCTCCACTTGCGGGCACAAAAATGTGGACCTGACGCTAACCGTGTTAGGTCTGAAATGGGCTTCGGCATGTGGATCCCCCCTCCAAATCCAGTCGGCTTTGCGGCCGTATGCCAATAAGCGTCTCCGGCACTCAGCCGGGAGCTAACTCCGGTTGATCCTGCCGGACCCCACTGCTATCGGGGTGGGACTAAGACATGCTAGTCGTGCGCCTCCAAGCCACGGTGGAGGCGCGGCGCACAGCTCAGTAACACGTGGCTAACCTACCCTTGGGACGGGGACAACCCCGGGAAACTGGGGCTAATCCCCGATAGGTGAGGACTCCTGGAATGGGTCCTCGCCGAAAGGGCGTCTAGACCATGCTTCTAGGCGCTGCCCAAGGATGGGGCCGCGGCCGATCAGGTTGTTGGTGAGGTAACGGCTCACCAAGCCTAAGACCGGTACGGGCCGTGAGAGCGGGAGCCCGGAGATGGACACTGAGACAAGGGTCCAGGCCCTACGGGGCGCAGCAGTCGCGAAACCTCCGCAATACGCGAAAGCGTGACGGGGCCACCCCGAGTGCCGTCCGCTGAGGACGGCTTTTCCCCAGTGTAGACAGCTGGGGGAATAAGGGGAGGGCAAGTCGGGTGTCAGCCGCCGCGGTAATACCCGCTCCCCGAGTGGTGGGGACGCTTATTGGGCCTAAAGCATCCGTAGCCGGCTGGACAAGTCCCCTGTTAAATCCAGCGATTCAATCGCTGGACTGCGGGGGATACTGTCCAGCTAGGGGGCGGGAGAGGCCAGCGGTATTCCCGGGGTAGGGGTGAAATCTTATAATCCCGGGAGGACCACCAGTGGCGAAGGCTGCTGGCTGGAACGCGCCCGACGGTGAGGGATGAAAGCTGGGGGAGCGAACCGGATTAGATACCCGGGTAGTCCCAGCTGTAAACGATGCGGGCTAGGTGTTGGCACGGCTACAAGCCGTGTCAGTGCCGCAGGGAAGCCGTTAAGCCCGCCGCCTGGGGAGTACGGCCGCAAGGCTGAAACTTAAAGGAATTGGCGGGGGAGCACCACAAGGGGTGAAGCTTGCGGTTTAATTGGAGTCAACGCCGGAAACCTTACCGGGGGCGACAGCAGGATGAAGGCCAGATTGAAGGTCTTGCCAGACAAGCTGAGAGGAGGTGCATGGCCGTCGCCAGTTCGTGCCGTGAGGTGTCCTGTTAAGTCAGGCAACGATCGAGACCCGCGCCCCCTGTTGCTACCGGCCTTGAGCCGGGCACACTGGGGGGACTGCCGCCGATAAGGCGGAGGAAGGAGCGGGCCACGGCAGGTCAGTATGCCCCGAATCCCCCGGGCCACACGCGAGCTGCAATGGCAGGTACAATGGGTTCCGACCCCGAAAGGGGGAGGCAATCCCTAAAGCCTGCCGTAGTTGGGATCGAGGGCTGAAACCCGCCCTCGTGAACATGGAATCCCTAGTAATCGCGCGTCACTATCGCGCGGTGAATACGTCCCTGCTCCTTGCACACACCGCCCGTCGCTCCACCCGAGCGGGGCTTGGGTGAGGCGTGGTCCCTGTTGGCTGCGTCGAACCCAAGCTTCGTGAGGGGGGAGAAGTCGTAACAAGGTGGCCGTAGGGGAACCTGCGGCCGGATCACCTCCTAAGTAAGCATTGGCCAAAGCCGACTGGAGGAGAAAGGCTTAGCGGATCCACATGCCAAAGCCCATTTATGCGTTTTCAACAATTTTAAATGTCAATTTTGTTGTAGGTGTGGAACTGCAAAATTGGATACCCCTTCTAGATTTTCTGCGCCATTAAGCTTTGAAAATGATTGGGGGCAAGTTTGCATTTTCTCTAGCCCCTCCCCCTCTAGATTTCCTTTTTAGGTTAGCTTTCCGCTGCTATTCTGCCCTTGCAGAAGGGGATTAGCTCTCTAATCTGTTCTATGGAGGCTTTCAGTATTTTTTCGCGCTTCTCTTTCGGCGCCTTTTCTGCTAGGGTTTTTAAGACTTGTTTTAGGAGTTGTTTTCCGCTGTTTTCTCCAGGGACGATGACTGTGAACATTTTTGTTTTTGCTTTTACAGCGTCTACGGGTCCGCCTATAAAGGATGCCTCTCCAGCCTCATCGAATTGGACGCCTACGGCTATTTTTAGGGGGGTGTTGCGCATCCAGTTGCGGGTTCCAGTTATGGCGAAGGCTCCTCTTGGCACGTATTCGCCTGAACCTCCAGCCTTGCTTAGCTGATTTGGCTTAACCCAGTAAACGTCCACTGTGGAGAAGCCTTCCCTCCAGCCTCTAGAGTGGGCTGCTGCGAACTCTGCTGCTTCTTGTAGGCATTTTTCTGTTGGCTTTTTCCCTTCAGTTTTGACAACGACGAAGGGTGCGCCTACCACGTCTGCGTGGAAGACTATGTCTTCTGGGGCTGTGTACTTTTTTATGAGGACTTCGTTGCTTACTGCGTCTTTGCCAGCCACCACTAGGAAGCCGTCTGACGTTGTGAACCATTTGAACTTTTCAAACCATTTTCTTGGTTTAACCTTTCTTTTTGCAATTTCTTCCATGGCTTTGGCTGGCACAGCCTCTTCTAGGGCTTTAGCCTCAAGGATTTTTGCTTCAGTTTCTGAAAGCTTTTTCTTGGTTTCTTCCAATGCTGTTTTTGCGCCCTCCAGCTTACGCCTAAAAAGCTTAGCCCTCTCGTAGAATTTGGCGGCATTGGCGAACAAGTCTTTTTGGAGGTCTATGCCAAAATGTAAGCCATCCACAAATAAGTTGAGAATCAGTTTTTGCCTATCGAAGGATTCGAAAAATATGTATGGTTTTAAGCCTGCACGTTTCTCGGAAATCACTTCATAGACTATTTCGTCCCATTCTTTTCCAGCCCTTTTCTCTGCTAAAAACTTGTTTATGAGTGTTTGGAGCTCGCTTGAATAAGCGTAAATGATGTCGCCTATCTGCCTATACTTTTCAGCTTTTTGCTCCGCATCTTTTAAGGCTTTTTCCTGCTCGGCTAAAACCCTCTTTAGACGCTCCGCTTCGCGCGTGAGCTCTTCTACAGCCTTCTTTTCGGCAGCAGCCTTCTCTAAAGCCTCAGTTTTTGTGTAAAACTCGTCTAGGGCTTCGTTGAAGCTTTTGAAGGGTTGTTGTTTTAATCCCTCATAGCGTCTAAGCCTTAAAGGCGTAACGTCCACAAAACTGCCATTTTCGTCTAGAACTATGCATGGTTCGAGTTTTCCTTCTAAAACTTGAGAAAGCATTTCACTCAAACATTTGTGAATAGCCTCGGCTTGTAATGGGGTTATACTGTTGCATTTTGTTGCCTTCTCCATCCCAAGCCTAAGCAAGACTTCTTCGGCGTAAACTCCCCCTATTCCTAGAAAGCGGGCAAGAGCCCTCACAATTTCGATGTCTCCGAAGCCTTTCAGCCCATCGTAAAGGGCTTGCACACCGATTTTTGTTGGATTCTTTCCGCTTGGAGGGGCGAAACGGAAGGCCTCACCCCTTAATATATTTCGGTCTCGCATCCGTCTAAAACGCAGTGCTTGCAAAATCTTGTTTTCGCCGTCCACTAGGATTATGTTTCCTTCGCCGAAAAGCTCCAACACAAGCCTAAAATTGCCAAGTTTACCGCTGAAATCGAGGAGGACAACCCTCTCAAACTCGTACTGCTCAATGTTTTTCAGCTGGCTGTTTCTGAGGAATTTTCTCAAAGCCATGCAGAAAGCCGGAGGAACAAGGGGCTTCTCCAAAGCGTAAGATGTTAGGTTTAGGCGTTTTCCAGCCTCTAAAACAAGGCTATAGACGGTTTCACCACTTCGCAGCTTGAAAAGCAGTGTTTTGTCATTCAGCTGGTAAATGTTGCCTACTCTCGAATTTAGAACAGTGTCTCTCAGCTCGCGGACAACTGCGGCAACGTCGAAGCTGCTGAACTCTTCTTTACGCAATGTGCGGAGCCACCGCTTTGACATGAGAATATGAGCCTTATGCCTTATAAATTGGAAAGCTGGCTTGGAGACTTTTTTACTAAATTACTGAACTTAGGGCTTCGATGGGTAACCTGTCAAATGGGCATTCTTGTCCACCAACAACTTTCAGTTTCACCGTAACTGTGTTGTTTTTGATTTCAATGATGTTGTAAGTGTTCTGGTAGAAGCCTCTAAACCTGTTGGTTGAAACCGTGCCAGCGTGGAGTATCATTAGCTTTCCAAGAGTCCACAACCATGGACGGTGGCGGTGCCCACACAAGACTAGGTTGACATCATACTTTGTCAACGTCCATAGGAAGTCTCCAGCATCGGAAACTATGTTACGTTCCATGCCAGTGTCGGGAACGGGAATTAAATGGTGGTGGAGAGCCACAATTTTGAAACTGTCCTTACAGTTTTCAAGTTGGCTTTTCATCCATAAGCCTTGGTTATAGCCTATTTCGCCGTCATCCCTGTCTGGTCTAGAAGAATTCAGCATGATTATGGCTACGTTGTCAACCCGTGTTACTGACGACGGGTTTCCAAAAAACTTCGGAAGCAGCAGATAGCCTGTTGTTCTAGCGTCGTGGTTTCCGCTTCCAACTATCAAATGTTTACATTTTATTAAAGCCAAATACCTTTTGGCTTCTCTGAACTCCTCTATTAAGCCGTCCTCCGTTAAGTCTCCGGTTACAACAACAACTTCTGGGTTAAGCTCGTTTATCTCGTCAATAGCCTCTAGAAGCACTTCCTCCTTAAACTTTGGACCGCAGTGAAGGTCTGATATGTGCACTAACAACAACGCTTAACCAACCTCCACAATCTCTTCAGCACGTTTGAGATACACAGTGCCAACATTCCAGTCATGTTCACCAACCTCCGGGAGAAGAGAAACGCAACAAACAAACAGAAAACGCGTCCCATCACCGGAGATGCCCTATGCTAGCACCATGTTTAATGGAATACATGGTCCACATAGGGTTCCGGCGCATGGTTCCACGAGCCTTTTATGTAAGGCAATGGTCTCTCTTATAAGATTATCGATTTACCTGTACAACATAACTGGCTAGAATGGCTCTAAACAACTTCTGGATAGTCAAACTTAAATGCGATGCGCGTGTTAGAACTACAAAAGTGAGTTAAATGAAGCCTTTGGAAACACTATACTGGTTAAGGTTCATCCTCGGCATAGTAGCAGCCCTCGTCTGCGTTGGATACGAGCACGCTGTGGGATTGATTAGCACCGAGTTTAACCTAGTTATTTTGTTTAATGGCATAGCTTTCGCATTAATTGTTTACATTTTATCCTATTACGCGATTAGACCAAAGTTCATTCTTAAGATGGATAAGCCTCAAAAAATCTTCACAACCGGGATTGGCATATACTTCCTATCATGGCTCGTTTTCTGGGTGCTCTTCTACACAGCAGCCCTTTGGTTTTTAGGCTTAGTTTAGAACCTTCAGTCTATGAAATCTTCTATTGATGCTTGATTTTTGTCTTCCAAAAGTTTTCTTGCTTCCTCCCTTTCTGAAGCCGCGCTTTCATTTTCAACGATGTTAGTGATGTTGAGTCTGCTTGCCACACGGGTGAAGTCCGCCCACGCCGCAAAGAAGCCCCTGTCAAAGTCGCCGTGAAGTCTATTCTTCACATGGTTTAAAAATTCTCTTCTAAAGTTTTGTAAAGCCTCCTTGTCCGATATATTCAGTTTGGAAAAGAAGGCGTAGGAGTCGCTGTTGTTAGAGCGTCTCACGAGAAGCATTCCATATAAGGCTCTGAAATAGCCCCTATTCCATTCAGTTTTCTGCATCTTCTGCTTAAGCCTCTCAAGTTCGCGTTCAGCCTCTGCAAACTGCTTGTTTAGGATTAGCTGGAAAAACCTTGTAACTAGGGCTTGGGGTATAGGCATTTTAGCGACCACCGGATTTGGCTTTCTCCTCTTCGGAAATGTCCTCTATACCATTCTCCGTTATTTTAAAGATTTCCTCCCCTTCCGGCAGGTATGGACTTGAAACCAGCCGAGCTATACGCACCGGACCATGAGAAGCTTTCCTAAGGTATATGCGCGTGTGGCTTGTGTGCCCAACAATGTGCCCGCCGACGGGGTGGATGGCGTCTCCGAAGAACATGTCCGGCTTGGCCATAACCTGGTTTGTCACCACTGCAACGGCATTGAAAGCCCTTGCCAGCCTTATGAGCTTATGCATATGCTTGTTCAGTTTCTGCTGCCTTGCAGCCAGCATTTCCCGCCCTAAATATTCACTCCTGAAATGGGCTGTTAGAGAGTCAACTATGATTAGTTTGACGTTGTTTTCCTTTATTACTTCGTCAGCGTTTTCCAGAAGGAACATTTGATGGTCTGATGTGTAGGCTTCAGCATAAATAATGTTCTTAACAACATTCTGCGGGTCAAGCCCCAAGTGACGAGCCATCTGCACAATACGCTCAGTCCTAAAAGTGTTTTCAGTGTCAATGTATAGGGCTGCGCCGTTAAGCCCGCCCCGCTCCGGCGGAAGCTGCACGTTCACGCAGAGCTGGTGGCAGATTTGGCTCTTCCCACTTCCATATTCGCCATAAAACTCCGTTATTGTTTGGGTTTCTAAGCCGCCGTCCAACAACTTGTCTAGGGCTTTACTTCCAGTGGTCAGCCTCAAAACGTTCTGCCGCATCTTCAAAAGTTCGTCAGCTCTGATGAAGGCTATGCCGATGGATGAGCGGGCGGCACTTATTATGGCTAAAGCCTTTTTCTCACTTATGCCGGCTGGCTCAAGCTCGCGAACCGTCGCCATCGCAAGGGACTCCACAGTATGGAAGCCAAGCTCCCTCAACTTCTGGGCTGTTGATGGGCCTATTCCCGGAAGGTCTTCAAGGGTTTCGTAGCGTGGTTTTTCTGTGCTTGTGCCTTCGCCTTCTTCCTCTGACATAAGTATCCCGTTTGACTGTTATTTGTGGCGGTATTTAAAGCAAACGAGAGACTGTGCCTCCAAACACGTGGAGAGATGAGTTAAAGTGAAAAGGCTTTATGTTTGGAAACTGCTAAACTTTTGGAAACTTTTTTATAAAATGCCATAAAAGAGAAGGCTTCGCCGAAAAGCATGGCATTTGAGGGTGGAATGCTTGGATATTGCCAAAGTTGTTGAAGATGTGGCTTTTAACCTTCTGAAACAGGCGGTCATATACCTTCCAGAAGATGTGAAAAAGGCCTTGGAAAAGGCTTATGCGGAAGAGACAAGCGAAACCGGGAAGACCCAGTTGAAGGCTATCCTTGACAACATAGAGCTTGCGGAAAAATATAAGGCGCCAGTTTGCCAAGACACAGGCACAATAATTTTCTATGCACAGGCTGGGGCTGAGGTTAGAAACCTTGACAAGGTTGAGGAAGCCCTTGTTAAGGCGACGAGGAGGGCCACTAAGGAGATTCCTTTAAGGCCCAATGCTGTTGACCCCTTCACCCAGAAGAATAGCGGAGACAACACTGGAAGGTTCATACCATACATAAACTGGGAAATAGTCCCCGGCGACAGCCTCGAATTGACAGTTATGACGAAGGGCGGCGGCTCAGAGAACGTCTGCGTAACCGGGATGCTCGTGCCAGGCGAGGGCATAAACGGGCTGAAAAAGTTTGTTATAGAATCCGTTATAAAGGCTGGAGCCCAACCTTGCCCGCCGACAATTCTGGGCGTAGCCATGGGTGGAGGAGCAGACATAGCCATGAAACTGGCAAAAAAGGCCCTTTTGAGGCCGTTGGACCAGCCGAATCCAAACCCGGAAATTGCAAAGCTTGAGAAGGAGCTTTACGAAGCGGCAAACATGACTGGAATTGGCCCGATGGGTTTGGGAGGCAAAACAACAGTTTTAGGCGTGCATGTTGAATATGCCTTTAGGCATCCAGCATCCTTCCCAGCGGCGGTTGCCTTCAACTGTTGGGCTGCTCGGAGAGCTACTGCGAGAATCCATGCCGATGGAAGTGTTGAGTATTTAACCCATAAAGGTTTGGTGTGAGGTGAAAAGGGATGGCGGTTTACCACCTTAAAACACCCATATCTGAAGAAGAAATCCGCAAACTGAAGGTTAACGACACTATTTACATAACTGGAACCATTGTTACAGCCAGAGACCAAGCCCATAGGCGGGCCCTAGAATATTTTAAGCAAGGAAAACCACTGCCCATAAATCTTGAGGGGTTGGCGGTTTTCCACTGCGGACCAGTGGTGAGCAAGGAGGGTGAAAAATGGGTTGCTGTGGCTGCTGGCCCAACAACAAGCACAAGAATGGACATATTCGAAGACGAGTTTATCAAAAACTTCAAGGTTCGAGTCGTGATAGGCAAAGGTGGAATGGGAAAAAGAACAACGGATGCCATGGCAAAATACGGAGCCGTCTACGGAGCCTTCACAGGCGGAGCAGCCATTTTAGCGGCTAAAGCCATAAAGAATGTTAGGGGCGTGGAGTGGCTTGATCTTGGAACGCCCGAAGCCCTATGGATTTTCGAAGTTGAAGACTTCGGCCCATTAACCGTGGCTATAGACTCCCATGGAAACAACCTATTCACAGACGTGGCGAAGGCTGTTGAGGAAAACAGGAAAAAAATTTACGAGAAACTAGGCTTGCAGCTGTAATCATCCCATTATTTTTCTAATTATTCACGCTTTCAGTCTTTCTCATTAACTCTGCCCTTCCAAGAATATCCAGGAACAAAATCTGCCATTTCAATTAACTCTCCTTAGGTGTCAGGTATAAAATTTTATCCAAACCAAAAATTTCACAACGTGAAAGAAAAACTTATAATTTACAGAGAACTAATTGGTTTTAGTGGTGTATACTTTGGATTTAACTTACTTTCTTAAAGTGCTCATGATGATAGGCGGCGTGCACATGGTAATAGGTGGCATTTTCCTTGTATTTTTTGGAGTCTCTTCATCGGTTAGAATTGGCGATTGGAGGATACTAGTCATAGCCCCAGTCTTAGCTTTCATTTCGCTTGTTATGGGTATTGCATTGTTGCGTCGGTATGGAAAAGAACTTGAGGCTTAACTATCATAACCAAACCTTTAACGTTTAACGCTTGGCTCTTCAGTCTTAGATAAAAAAGAAAAGGTTAGTCTAGGAATAGATAAGCATCTTCGGATAGAAGCTCATTCCTTAAGTATTTTCCGAGAAGCATAGTTTCTTCGTTTATGAATGATTTTATGGTTTGTGTGCCTCGGAACCATTTTGGTTTTTATAGTTCTCTGCTCATGACGTAGGCGTCTTCCCCATCGGAATAGTAGCCGTGAATTGTTCTTGTAACCTTAAAGCCCAGCTTTTTGTATAGGCTTATGGCTGGCATGTTGGAAACCCTAACTTCTAGGAAGGCTTGTTTTGCGTTGTATAGGCGCATCCCCTCCAAGGCTTTTGTAACTAAGGCTTGACCAATGCCTCTCCGTCTGTGCTCCGGCATAACAGCGATGGAGACAATGTGCCCTTTCTTTATGAAGCCGCTGAAGCCAAAGTTTGATAAGCCCAGTTCTATGCGGCACATGACATAGCCAACAATTTCGCCGTTTTCCTCAGCCACTATGAAGGTTTCTGGAAAACGGTTATACAAGTCCATGAAGAAGTAGTCTCCATAATTTTCCGGCAAGCAAACACGGTTAATATACATAACGCGTTCAAGGTCTTTTGGCGTAAACTTCCGCAAGGTGTATGTCTGCTGCAAGCCCCTTACTCCCATAGTTTTAATGTTTTGTGGTGAAGCCTTTATGGTTAGGTTTGCATTCACTCTTTAAAGTTTTTCCAAAAGAGTTGGCGTTTCTACTCGCTTGCTTTAACTTCTGGAAGCGTAAAGTTCCCGTAGGGCATAACCCAAACCTTGGCGTTTTCCCCAACAATTTTGAAGGCTTCGTTTAGGGCTTCGTTGACTGTTCGCGCTGTTTTAAGCCTAAAAACGTTTACCGCGTAATAGTCTGGCATGGCTGAGACAAGGATTATTTGGGCTTTCTGCAAAGCCTTCATCAAATAGTAGGCTTTATGCCCGCCCAAAACGAAGTTGCGCCTAATCTCCCTCTCCACAGCTTTTAAGTCTTTAAACTTAACCATCCAATCGTAGAAGACTTGGTTTCCATGTCCCTCTGGGCATTCAGCCGCCAAGATTATTACACCGCCTCGCTTAACGACTTCTAGTGCGCTGTCAACCCCCTTGTAGGCTTGAAAAAGGTTCACGTCGGCTGGATATCCGCCTGGGCTTACAACGACGATGTCGGCTCTTCGGTCTACTGGTATGCGGTACATCTCATCCACAAGCTTCACGCCCTCATAGAAGGCTTGCTCCATGCCGCCAGCAAAAGCCCTCACAATTTCGCCTTTACTATTAAGCACCACGTTTAGTATGAAATCAACCTTCGCCATTCTAGCGGCTTCCACCATATCCTCGTGGACTGGGTTCCCATCTAAAACGCCAGTCCTCGCGTTTGGATGCAGGAGCATGGCGTGATTAGCCTTAATTGTCTCTTCGCCGGCAACTCCGGGCAAGACGCTTTTCCTCCCACCTCCATAACCAGCATAATAGTGGAAGCAAACGTCGCCGGTCAAAATCTTCAAGTCAGCCTCTGCAAAAACGCGGTTCAAATAAACCTTCGTGCCATATTTGGACGTGGTGCCCACGTAAACAAGGTCTTGGGCTTTGCAGTCGTGGCTTATAGCCTTAACACGTTTTAGGACGCCTTCGCCTAAAAGCCTAACAGCCTCCTCACCCGTGACAGCCCTATGCGTCCCACAGCCAAAAATTATGGTGATGTTCTCGTCTTTAACGCCAGCACTGCTCAACTCGTCAAGAATTGGAGGCACCATAATATGGCTTGGTGCCGGTCTCGTGGCATCGTCAACAACAATCGCCACCTTATGCTCCGGCTTGGCAATCTCGCATAAACGCCTTGAGCCAATAGGCTCTTTTAAGGCTCTTTCAACCTCCGCCCGTGCATCTGGAACACCGGATTTTTCCTTCGGTTCTATGGAGCCCAAAAGGTTTCTAGCTGGAACGCGGAGGCAAACCTCGGTTTTTCCATAAGGAAGCCAGACATCGACCATCAGTCATCACTTATGGTTATTAAACACAACAAACAGCATTATTAGTATTTACTACTATAAAATGTCCGCTCAAACTTTCAATGGTTGTTAAACGCCTGGGGGAGGGGGAATGAGCCCATCAAAGGCAGCATAAGTTCTTTAAGACGTGAATGCAATAAATATTAAAATGCGAGGAATCTATATGGCAATTGAGAAAACTCCCGGAAAAAATGAGATTCTATTTGTCTGGTTTAACCGCTACGCTGGAGTGGCGATAAAAACTCCCTCGAAAACCCTTGTAGTAGACCCTGTTGACGTGAAGCCTAAAGTCTTTCAGAAGGTTGACGCCATCCTGATAAGCCACGAACACTACGACCACCTAGACCAGTCGCTTGTCTCCGAAGTCCACAAGCTGACCGGATGCATGGTAATAGCCGACCCAACCTCTGCAAGAAGACTCCGCAATATGATTCCAGCGGAAAAGCTTCATGAAGTTCAGCCAGGCACGGAGGTTAAGGTGGGCGAAGTCTCAGTTAAAGCCGAAAAGTGTAACCATCCGCCAGCAGCCACACCAGTTTCCTTCATAATAACAAGCGAAGACGGTGTGAAAGTCTTCCACACGGCGGACAGCCTCCCATTTCCGGAGATGGCAAGCATAG
>Ga0272445_1001553_pt1 | contig 17446 bp, 16 predicted proteins | sample YNPCB0031_FD_194404 | JGI IMG/M metagenome (GOLD analysis project Ga0272445, IMG submission 194404) | Hot spring sediment microbial communities from Yellowstone National Park, WY, United States - YNP-CB-003-1 | ecosystem: Environmental > Aquatic > Thermal springs > Hot (42-90C) > Sediment... | reverse complement strand
TTCCCTTTCAAAAATTTTAATCCCAATTACTCTTCCTTTTTTCCCATGCTCCATCCTCAAAGAAGTATCCTTTACATCCTTTGCCTTTTCTCCAAAAACTGCCATTAATAATCTCTCTTCTGGAGTCCACTCTTTTTCCCCTTTTGGAGAAATCTTTCCAACCAAAATGTCCCCCGGTTTTACTTCCGCCCCAATTCTAACAATTCCTTCTTCGTCTAGATCTTTCAATCTTTCTTCAGAAACTCCAGGAATGTCTGAAGTTGTAATTTCAGGCCCAAGCTTTGTTTCCCTAACATTGCAGGTGAAACTTTCAATATAGATTGAGGTTAAAACATCTTCCCTGACCAATCTTTCAGAAATCAAAATCGCATCCTCAAAGTTTCCTCCCCGCCATGGCATAAAAGCAACCAAAAGATTTTTTCCCAAGGCCAAATATCCATTCTTTATCGCTCCTCCATCGCAAAGTGGATCTCCTTTTTTGATTTTTTGTCCTTTTTTAACGATTGGTTTTTGATCAAAACAAGTATATTGGTTTGTTCTCAAAAATCTCTTTAAATAGTAAATTTTTGTTTTTCCGTTTTTGTACTTTACTTTGATATGATTTCCATCAACATGCAAGATAATTCCATCATTCTCTGCCAAAATTATTTGTCCAGAATCTTTTGCCACTCTCTTTTCCAACCCAGTCATCACCAAGGGAATGTCAGGATCTATCAAAGGAACTGCCTGCCTTTGCATATTAGAACCCATTTGGGCTCTGTTTGCATCATCATGGGCCAAAAATGGAATCAAAGAGGTTGAAACCGAAAAGCATTGCTCTGGAGAAACATCGATAAAATCTATCTCCTCTCTTTTGCAAAATCCGGGCTCTCCCTTCACCCTCGCCTCAACTACTTCAGGAACTATCTTTCCATCTTTATCTATTTCGACTCCAGCAGAAGCAATGTTATATCTTTCTTCTTCTAAGGCATTCAAATAATAAACCTTCTTTGTCACTTTTCCATTTTCAACTTTAAAATAAGGTGTTTCTAAAAACCCAAGTGGGTTTATTCTTGCAAAAGTTGCCAAATGAGTAGTTATTCCAACGTTTTGTCCCTCTGGAGTTTGAATTGGACAAATTCTCCCATAGTGGCTTGGTTGAACATCCCTTACCTCAAAGCCTGCCCTCTCTTTAGAAAGCCCCCCAGGGCCTGAAGCGGTCAGCCTTCTCTTGTGTTCCAATTCTGCCAGGGGGTTTTCATTGTCCATGAACTGTGAAATTTGGCTTGAGGCGAAAAATTCTTCAATAACTGCAATTAGAGGTCTTGGATTTATCAATTGAATTGGAGTTAAAAGAGAAGGATCCAAAGATGCCATCCTATCTTTTATCGTCCTTTCCATCCTTTGAAATCCAACCCTCATTCTTTGCAACAAAACCTCAGTGAATGGCCTTACTCTTCTGTTTCCCAAATGATCTATTTGATCTGGCTGAGCTGTTGGGTTGTTGTTTAACCTAATAATTTCCCTGACTGTTTCTAAGACATCTTCTGGCTTTAAAACCCTATCTTCTATTGGAATTTCATATTGGGCAAAGGAAATTTCTCCTTTTGCCAAAACTGGGTTTGATTTTTTAGGATTCAATTTCGGCAATCTTTGCCAAAACCTCCATCTTCCAACTTCAGAAAGGTCGTACCTTTCAAAATTGAAAAACATATTGAAGATCAAATCCCTTGCAGCATCAGCAGTAACTTTTTCGCCAGGTCTCAACTTTTGATAAATTTCAACCAATGCCTCTTCTTGATTCTTTGTTGGATCCCTCTCTATTGTCTTTTGAATGTAATCAATTTCTCCAGTGTTTACATCTTTGAAAAGCTCTCTCAATTGATCATCACTTTGATAACCAAACGCCCTCAAAAGAGTAGTTGCAGAAACTTTCCTTTTTCTATCAATCTTTACCCCAATGTGGCCTGAAGGGTCTGTCATAAATTCAAGCCAAGCCCCCCTTATCGGTATAATGTTTGCCCCAAAATAATTCCTTCCAAAAATTTTTTCTGCAACAAAGAAAACTCCAGGAGACCTAATCAATTGAGAAACTACAACTCTTTCAACCCCGTTAATGATAAAAGTTCCCCTTTCTGTCATTAAGGGGAAATTGCACAAAAAGACTTCTTGTTCTTTGATCTCTCCTGTTTTCAAATTGATCAATCTTGTCTTAACTCTTAGGGGAACGTCAAAGGTATCATTGTTTTTCCTTGCCTCAAGGTCTGTTTTGTACCTTGGCTCTCCGAGTTTATAATCTAGAAAGTAAAGTTCAAATTCCTTCTTTGTATAATCCCTCACTGGTGAAACCTCTTTCAAAAGTTTTCTTAAATCTCTCTCCCAAAATCTTTCCCAAACTTCTTTCTGGAAAGCCAAAAAATGAGGCCATTCTAAATAGATTTTTGCTTTGCTAAAGTTTTTGATTTTCATAATGCCAAAAAGAACCCTTTAAGGGGGTTGAATTAAATTTTAAATTTTAGTAATGAAGTTTCAAAATCAAAATGATAATTTCTATTATAATTTTCCAAGAAATTTTGTCAACCCCTTAAATTATAACAAATTCGCCAAAATTTTCAACGTGTTCGCTTTAATTTTATCGCAAATTCTTAAATTAGTAAGCCTATCTTTTAATCTCAGGGGGTTTCTCTTCTATTGGGGTTTTTGGAGGAACTGTTGGCAAAATTCCTTCCAACGCCCTTTTCCCTGCTTCCAAATTAGAAATTATCTTTTTTACCTCCTCATTTTCTGGGTTCAACTCAGAAACTCTCTTGAATTTCTCTATCGCCTTTTCTTTCTCTCCCAATTGATCATAAGTTAAACCCAAAAAATAAAGGGCGTTGGCATAATCTGGAACTAAAGCTACTGCCCTTTCCAATTCTTCTTTTGCCTTTTGATAATTCCCTTTTTGATAGTAAGCAACCCCAAGCTGAAATGCCAAACCTACATCAAGAGGAGCCAAATTCTTTATCTCTTCCATTTTTGAAATTGCCTCATCTAAATTTCCCCTGTTGTAATAAACCATCGCCAACTGAAAATGGGCGGGAGCATAATCAGATTTCGATTCAATCGATTTTTTGAAAATTTCCTCTGCCTGGGAAAAGAATTTATTTTTCTCTTCTTCATTTTGTGCCAAAATTCCTTTCCTCAATAATATTATTCCTTTTTGAGTCAAATAATAAGGGTTTGAAGGCTCCAACTTTGAGGCTTCTTCATAACTTTTAATTGCCCAATCTTCCGCTCCTTGCGCCATTCCAACTAAACTCTGATAGGTAAATGCTCTAACTGACCAGTTGGCAACGTTCGCTGGGTTCAAATCCGTTGCAGTCTTTGAAAGACTTATTGCCTGGGCAGCTTCTGTTTGAATGTTTGTGTCTCCCTTTTGGATTTTTTGATTTAGCTTTGCCAAATATGCCTGAGAGAGATCTCTGAAATAAAGATCGATTTTGCTAAAGTTAATTGCTTTCTGTAAATTTGAAATTGTTTCGTCGACATTCCCCTTTTGCCAAGCCAAAATTCCTCTCCAATAAAAAACTTCTCCAACGTATCTTTGAGAAATTAAAATTAAAACCACAAAATCCAAAACGAAAATAAAAATTAATAAAAAGGAAAAAACAAAGCTTAGGGGGCTTTCTCTTTTTATCAAAAATTCTTTTCTCTTTTCTGATAAGAGATTGACAAAACAGGCAAGGAAGAAAAAGAAAGAAAATTCAAAAGTTAAGGGGAAAGTATAAAAGAAAGAGGAAATTGAGAAATTTAAAATTGAAAGGAAGATTGCCAAAAGCAAAAGAAGGTTAAATCTTTCTGCCTTTTCCTTGAAAATTTTTGAAAAGCCAAAATAAATTGAAGCGAAAATTAAAAGTAAAAAGGAAATTGTTCCAAAAATTCCAGTCGTTGAAAGAATATCTAAAAATTTTGATGAAGAATTCAAAAATCTAACGTTCCAGAATGGAGTATCATTTAGAGCAGTTCCTTTGTGCTTTAAAAATTGATAGAGGAAGGTTGAAGGACCTGATCCAAAAATTGGGCTTTCTTTGAGAGATTTCAGAGCGATGTCAAAAGAAAGCTTTTGGCCCAAAGAAACTTCGAGGGGAATTTGAACCGGAAAGATCCTCAGGTTAAATAGCAAAAATGAAATTGAAATTGCCAAAAAGAAGAGGGAGAAAATTAAAAGGATAGGAGAAAAGGTTTCTTTTTTTGTTGTTAAAAATCCCAAAAAAATTGCACAAGATATTAAAAGGAGGAGAAAAGAAATTTTGAAATTCAAAAGCAAAAGAAAAAAGAGAGAAAGGAAAATCAAAATCAAAAAGAAAATTTTAATCAATCTTTTTGAGATTGAAAACAAAATCAAAAAGAAGGATAAAAGGCAAACTAAAAGGATTGCTAAGGAATTTTGAGTCCCTACGGTGTTGAAAGAAATTTGTCTTGAAAAATCAAAAGGAAAGATAAATTTTCCAAAGAGCTGTAAAACTGAAAATAAAGTTGCCAAAAAAATTGAAATTGAAAAGAAAAACAAAAGGTAGAAAATTTCTTTTTTCTCAAAAAGAGAGTTTATTAGAAAATAAAGAATTACCAAAAACAAAAGAGTTAAAAAAGATTGAGAGATTGTTAGAGGGAAACCAAAAAAACTTTCGGCTTTCGATTTTGAAAACAAACTTGAAAGGCCAAAGGCTAAAAGAAGAAAAAGGACTAAAAAATGGAGAAAATGAAAATTGAAAGAGATTCTTCCTTCGATCAAAAATTTAATTATTTGGCAAATCAGAGAAATCGAAACCAAAAGAACTAACAAAACCTGCTTTTGATAATCCAAAACGTTTTGAGTAAAAGGCAAAAAGAAAATCGGGACTAAAAAAACCAAAAGATAAATTGAAATTTTCGAAATTTTATCTTTATCTAAAGTTTTAATTCCTTCCATGTTTTTTTATTTTAATAAATTATTGTAAACTTATCAAAAAGAGGCATCGATTGCTCTAGTTGTCTGTTTAAAAGCCCCTCGAGAAATTATGCAATAAAATTGGGTTTGGGGTCGACACTTTCCAGTTGAAGCTTGATAAATGCAAACACTATAACTTAAATTTGGCCCTAGATTTTCGGAGAAACAAGAAGAAGGGGTTTCTAAAGCTCCTCCTTTATAAATAGCATAAAGGGCTCTTTCTACTCCACTATCTGCCGCATGGAGAGCAATTACTGAATGGCCAATTTCCCTTTGAATTTTCATTTGGCCAAGGACTATTAAACTCAGGCCAGCTGAGATAGCAAAAAGGAGGCCCAAGATCAAAATTGCAAAATATAAAATTGTTCCTTTAGTACTCAACATCTAAATCTCTTTGGGAAACTGTTGTTTGAAATTGAATTTTCCTTCCTCCTCTTTCAACCTCCATAAAAATAGTCACTCTGGGTTGATAATAATCTTCTTGGTGCTCGCCCAAAACTTTAAATTTCAAAGAAGTGATCTTTAAATTAGGAGAGGTCAAATCTAAATTTGAGATAATCGAACCTCCTCCGTCTGTTCTCTTTTCCTCTTTTAACCTCCCCTCACCACTTAAATAAAACCTCTGGCATTGATTTTGGTAATTCCTAAAGACTATTTGATCTTGGGTCGGGGTTTCGTAATTTGCCTTATTTTGAGAAAGACAATTTCTAATTTGTCCTCCAAAGGAAATATCATCCTTTTTTGCCATCCTGATCGCCCTTCCCATATATTCTAAAGCATAGCTGATTTCATTCAAAATCTCTTGCTCTTCCAATACTCTTCTTTGAGAGGAAATTCCAGAAATAAAAATTCCAGAGATCGATCCAATTGCCATAGAAAAAATGAAAATTACGACCAAAAGTTCTATTAAAGTGAAACCTTTCATGGTTGCCAATTGTAAATTTTTTCTGTGGCGCTTAAAGAATGCCACCTTCCTCTTTCTCTCCATTCAACATCGACTCTAATCGTTAAAGTATCGCCGCTTTTTTGAAGGTTAATTTTTCTCCTAAAATTTGTTTGAACTCCTGGGCCGTAACCATAAAATCCGCTACTTTCTAAATTTAAAAAGGCCCCAGTATAAGGTGAAAGAGAGAAATCGTCAAAATCAGCCTGCCAATCTCCGTTGTTCAATCTTTCGTCCCAATTCCTTAAATTAATTAAGTTATTATCTCTTAAATTCCTAACGATCTCAATTCCTTCCTGCACCAAATAGGCAGCAACTAGTCGCTGTCTTGAAATGGAGGAAGCTGAAATGAAATAAGAAATTAAAGAGGAAATAGCCAAGATTCCAGTAGAAAGAACGAAAATGGCGACGATTGTTTCTAATAAGGTAAAAGATTTATTCGACATAAATTAATCCTATAGCATTAACTACAACCCTCCTTTGAAAGGTTGAGCTACCTAAAAGTGATAAAGTAATTGTGGCCAAAGAGGTTGAAGGAGTAATGATTGCTTGGGGATCTGGGGGAAGAAAGACGATGGTTAAAGGAGAGTCGGGAGAAAGATTGGTAATTCGAACGTTCTCTCCCAGAGAAGAAATTTCAATTTCTTCTCCTGGGTCATAATTTCGATTGTTGTTCAAATCGGCAAAGAGAATATAATTTGAAGAATTTGTTTGCAACCTTATCCCATAGCCCCTTTGAAAATTAACTGGAGCTCCTGGGCGTTCTTTTGCTGCCATTGCCATTTCTTCTACTCTTCTAATATCTTGAGCAAGCTTTTGAGCAGCATTTTCTATAATATACTGCCTTTGAGCCGTTCGATAAAAAGGGAAAGTTGTTGAGGTTAAAATAAAAATAATTGCCAAAACAATCAAAACCTCTATCAATGTGAATCCTTTTTTCATTATTTATTTTAGCAAAATTAAATTTAAATACCAATCAATCAATTTTTCACCAAAGAATATCGAAAAAAAAGTGCCAATAACTAAAAAGGGAGCAAAGGGAATTTGAGATTTTAGGGTTTTTTTCTTGAGAAAAATTAAAACTAGACTAACGAGTGCGCCACTAAAAAAGGCAAAAAATAAGGCGACCATAATTTTGGGCCAGCCCAAAATTAACCCCATTAAAGTTGAAAGTTTAAAGTCGCCAAAGCCCATCCAAGTTTCATGAGAAATTAGAATAATCGCTAAGAAAAATAAAGAAGGTAAAATCCCAATGACCAAATTCCAAATTCCAAATAAATCCCAATGGCCGAAATTCCAAACTCTAAAGAATTGATAGAGCAAAGTAAGGGCAATCGCTGGATAAATTACTTTGTCTGGAATTAAATAGTGTTTTAAATCGAAAACAAAAATTATTATCAGAAAAGAAGTTAAAATCCAATAAAAAATCAAATCTATGGAGGTCCGACCACCATAAATTAGGAATAAGACGAACAAAATCCCTGTGAAAAATTCAACTAATGGATACTGAAGAGAAATTGGCCTTCTACAATATCGGCATTTTCCCTTTAAAATCAAAAAACTAAAAATTGGGATTAAATCTTTCCAAGATAAAATATGCTTACAATGAGGACAGTAAGACCTTCCTTTTAAAAAACTTTCTCCAGTCTCTAATCGATAAATTACACAATTTAAAAAGGAGCCAACGGCTAACCCCAAAATGAATACAAAAAGATAAATTAAAAATTCCATTTTTCAATTATAACAAAACTGGCGGGAAATTCCCGCCAGTTTTTCGCTCTCTCTTTAAATCGATTATGGATGGCAATTGTCGACGCTGGTTGGTTCAGTAGTTGTCACACCTACTCCGGCATGGGAAGCAACAAAATATCCACCTCCTTCTAATGTAGCATAAACGCAGTATTTTGTCGGAGGAGTTGCATTATCGTTAATTCCTTTGTAGCACTTTGTTGGAGCCTGAGGATCTTTTGGAAATGCTGTCAAATAAGTTGCCTTGCTGCTGTGAATATCTGTGTTAGTAATGCATTTGGTGGCAGGATCGAGACTCCAGCTCATGTATTGCTCATCATCTGTCATTACCATTTCCTGAGCAGAAGCAATTTGCCTAATATCTGCCTCTCTCTTTGCATCCCTGGCTTTTGCCCTCGCTCCTCCCAAGGAAACCAAAACAATTCCTGCTAAAATTCCAATAATCGCAATGACAACTAGCAACTCGATCAAAGTAAAACCCTTTCTCATAATTTTTATTTTTGATTTTCAATCGACCTTTATGGAGCAGTAACGTTGACTCCGCAACAATCTGTGTTTGAGGGTGTATAACCTGAAGCTGTTTTTTTCATCACTCCTTTGTTTGAGGCACAATACCAAGTGTTGGCCTCGCTTTCTGATTGGGCAAAAACGCAATAATACTGATAAGCTGGTGCTGCACTATTATCGGTCCATCTGTAACCAACGCTACATCCTGAAGGATCGCAAGGTACTTTCAGATAAAGAGGGGTGCCATCGGTATCTATTTGAGTAACGGTATTGACACCGGCAGGAGTTGCAATATACCTTTCTGTGCCTGCACAGTTTGGATCATCATAACAAAGTTCCATTGCGCTACTAATTTGTCTAAGGTCAGATTGTCTCCTTGCGTCTCTTGCTTTTTTCCTCGCTCCGCCCAAGGAAACCAAAACCACTGAGCTCAAAAGTCCGATGATGGCAATGACAACTAGTAATTCAATTAAAGTGAAACCTTTTTTCATACTAAAATTTTTTAAATTCCGACCTTTTTTAATTTTAATATCCTCCAATTATTCTGTAAAGAGGGGAAATCACTGAAACCAAGAGCCCCCCGACTAAAAGTCCCAAAAAAATTATCAAAACAGGTTCTAAAATCCTGGCAAAATTTTCCACTCTTCTTTCTACTTCTCCCTTTAAAAAATTCGAGGCAGTCATTAAGTTTTCTCCAAAGCTTCCAGTTCTTTCACCAACCTTAACCATTTGCACAAAAAATGGAGGAAAATATTCAGGATACAAAGTCAAAATCGAAGAAACTGAAGAACCCTTTTTCACTTCTTCTTTCATTTGGTAAATTATCTCCCGGTAGATTTCATTTCCGATTATTCCTTCGATCGCCTCCAAGGCCTCTGTAACCATTATACCAGCTGAGGTCAAAGTTGCCAAGTTTTCTGAAAAGCGAGCCAAAAGAGAATATTTTAGAATTTGACCAAAGATTGGAAGTTTAAGAAGAATTCTCTCTATGTTCTTTTTGCCGTTTTTTGTCCGAGAATAATAAAAGAGCAAAAAAATTGAAATAAAGATTATTGAGATTAAGAAAATAAAATTTTTCCTTAAAAAGTTTGAAATTAAAATCACTGTTGGCACCTTTTCCCCTCTTTCAATGAAAATTCTTTCTAAATTAGGAAAGACCGAAAAAATCATGAAGGTAAAAATTAGAGAAAAGAGGAGTAAAACAAAAGCAGGATAGATAAAAGCTCCCCTTACTTTGGAAGAAAGAAAATATTCTCTTTCTAAATGGCTAAATAAATAATTCAAAGAGTTTGAGAGTTTTCCAACTTTTTCTCCAGCCTCGATCACTGCAATAAAAAAGGGAGAGAAAACGTTTGGGTAGCGAGAGAGAGCCTTTGAAAGAGGGCTTCCTCCTTCAACCTCTTCGCTAACCTCAAATATTATTTCCCTCAAACTCGGGTTTGAAGTCTGGACTGCCAAAGTCTTTAAAGCTTCAACAATCGGAATTCTCGAAGCCACCATCACTGAAAGCTGATTGGTAAAGAGAATGAGATCTCTGATTGAAACTCTTTGGAAAATTTTCAATTCCCTGGCATAAATTGGAGCTCTTTCTTCTTCCAAATAGGTCACAAAAAGGCCCATTTTTTGGAGTAAATTTAGAGCCACTTCCCTTGAGGAAGCTTCGATTACTCCGCTTTTTAAATCCCCTTCTTTTGTTCTTGCTTGGTATAAAAATTTCATGATAGCAGCATTCTCAATTCAACTGGGTTTAAAGAATAATTTAAAGCGTTTTCAAAAGAAATTTCTCCTCTTTTAACCAAATCAGCAAGGGATCGGTTCAAAGTAATCATTCCAATTTCGGCTGAGGTTTCAATGACAGAAGGAATTTCATGAATTTTGTTTTCTCTGATTAAGTTGGCAATGGCTGGGGTGTTAATCATTACTTCGCAAGCAGGAATTAGCCCTCCTTTTACCCTCGGGATTAACCTTTGAGAAATAATTCCCAAAAGGGAACCTGAAAGCTGAGCCCTAACTTGGCTTTGTTGTTCTGAGGGAAAAGAGTCGACAATTCTGTGGATTGTCTGGGCGGCTGAATTTGTGTGCAAAGTGGCAAAAACCAAATGGCCAGTTTCAGCAGCAGTGATTGCAATTGCCATCGTCTCTGGATCTCTCATTTCTCCCACCATGATTACATCAGGGTCTTCTCTCAGAGCAGCCCTCAATGCCCTGGGAAAACTTAAGGCATCCTTTCCTATTTCCCTTTGTTCAATTATTGATCTGTCATCTTCAAAGATATACTCTATTGGGTCTTCGATTGTAATAATGTGTTCTGTCCTGGTATGGTTTATCTCATCGATTAAGGCAGCCAAAGTCGTTGATTTTCCATGGGAAGCTGGGCCGCAAACTAAAACAAAACCTTGCTGAGCCTTTGTGAATTGATGTAAGATAGGGGGCAAATTTAATTCTTCTATCGTCCCGATTTTTGAAGGAATCAGCCTCATGGCAATCGAAATCCCGCCAAGCTGAAAAAAGGCATTTACCCTGAACCTTGCCTTCCCTTCAAAATCATAAGAAAAATCTAAATCTTTCTCTTTTAAAAATCTTTCTCTTTGGAATTCATCCATTAATAAAAAGGCTAAATTTTTTGAATCCTCTGGGGTGATTGTTTTTTCTTTAACCAAAGGAAAAAGAGTACCAAATATTCTCAAAATTGGAGGCTGGCCGGGAGAAATGTGAACGTCTGAGGCCTGCTGTTTAATTGCTGTTTCTAAAATCCTTTTTAAAAGCTTTTGATAATCTTCCATTTTAGGCAGTCTCTCTCAATACCTCTTCGATTGTGGTTATTCCTTGCAAGACCTTTAAAATTCCATCTTGTCTCAAAGTAAGCATTCCTTGCCTTCTTGCTTCCTCAAAAATTTTTGCCTCTGAAGGCTCTTTCAAAATTATCTCTTCCAAATTTCTAGTCATTTCCAAAACCTCAAAGATTCCCACCCTTCCAGAAAAACCAGTTCTGTGGCACTCATCGCAACCTACTGGCTCAAAAATTTTGAATTCCTTTTGAATCTTCAATTTTTTCTTTTCCTCTTCTGGTAACTTTTCAATTTCGGCCAAAATTAAATCTTTGACCTCTTTTTTAGGAATAACTTCTCTTTTGCATTTTTCACAAAGCCGTCTAACTAATCTTTGAGCTAAAGCGACCGAAAGAGAATAGGGAATTAAAAAGGGAGAAATTCCCAAATCTATTAACCTTGGAATTACTCCGATGGCGTTATTTGTGTGAAGGGTAGATAAAACCAAGTGGCCGGTCAAAGCAGCATGGATAGCAAGCTCTGCGGTTTCTTTATCTCTGATTTCTCCCACCATGATGATATCTGGGTCTTGTCTCAAAACGTGCCTTAGACCCGTAGCAAAAGTGTAGCCAATCTCTGGCCTAATTTGAGATTGATTTATTCCCTCTATTAAATATTCTACCGGATCTTCAAGAGTGACAATGTTTACTTCCTCTTGGTTTAACTTTTGCAAGATGGCATAAAGGGTGGTTGTCTTTCCAGATCCTGTAGGGCCTGTTACCAAGATCATTCCGTAAGGCTTTTTAATGGCCTTCTTTAAAACCTCAAAGCTCCTTCCAGAAAGGCCCAATTCTTCAAATTTTTTTAAGCCAACTTTTGGATCTAAAATCCTTATTGCAACCTTTTCTCCCATCGAAGTTGGAAAAGTGGAAACTCTGAAATCTATCTTTCTTCCCCAAAATTCGATTGAAAACCTTCCGTCTTGGGGAATCCTCGTTTCATCTATTCTTAATCCAGATAAAATCTTTATCCTAGAAACTATTGCTGGATGAAGTTTGCTAGATAAAAATAGAGAAGTATAAAGCCTTCCCAGAAACCTGTATCTTACTCTTGTTCTTTCTTTCAAGGGTTCAATATGAATGTCTGAGCTTTCTCCTTCAACTCCGTATCTTAAAATCGAAGCCACTGCCTTTGTTATCGGAGCCTCTTCTGCTATCCTTTCTATCTCTGAAATTGCTGGCCTTCTTTCAACCCTCATTTCCCTTTCTAATTCTTCCAATGCCCTCTCTATTTCTTCCCTCTTTGCCCGATATTCAGCGATTGCCCTTTTAAAATTGCTCAGGGTTATTAAAGAAATTTTTATTTCAAGATTCTTTTGCCTGGCCAAAAAATTGATCGCCTCTTTAGCATCCAAATCTTCAGGATAGACCATTCCAACCTCCAAGGTTTTTCCCCTTTTTGAAATCGGAAAGAGTTTGTAAAAATCTGCTGTTTCCTCAGGAATTTCTTTTAAAGTTTCAGGAGAAATCTCCTTGGGATCAAACCTTTTTAATGGAATTTTCAAGATTTCAGATTTTAAAGAAAAAAGCTCATCTTCGCTCAAAATTTTGTTTTCTAAAATCACTTCCTCTTCCTTTTTCCCAAATTCTTCCATTTCCCTTTTTAATCTCTTTTCTTTTTCCTCTGTTAAAATTCCCCTTTTTACCAATTCTTCAATGATCATTTTATTGGAGAAAATGGATTTTCTCTCCCAATATCCTCTGGCTTTACAGGTTCGATTTCTTCTATTGGCTGAAGCTCTTTTAGAATCGGATTTTGTAAAGGAGTGAGGTCAATTTTAATTTCTTTCTTTGGCACAACGGGAGAAATTTCGACCTTTCCCTTTCTAAAATATCCAAAATACAAAATTGAGAAAGTGATTGCCAAAATTATAAAAAAGCCTATCAACAAAATTTTTTGCCTTTTTGCTCTTTCTTGGATTGTTACCATCTTAATAACTGAAAAAAGAAATCGTTAAACTGAAGGAAATTGGTTCTTGAGTAGAAGAAAAGGAGATCTTTTCGACCTTTATCAACCTTGCCGATTTCTCCAAATTAGAAAGGAAACTCTTGAAAGAAGGATAATCCCCTTTCACTTTTAAATCCAAAGTCCATTTTTTCAATTCTCCTTCCTCGCTGACCTTTACCAAGCCAATGTTTTCTAAAAGTAAACCAGATTGAGATGCCATCTTTTGAAGAAAATTAAAGAAAGTAGGAAGGGAAGGGTCTTCTGGCAAGGCCATGTCGATCTTTGAGAGTTCTTCTTGATATTCCATTAAAGAGAGATAAATTTCTGGTATCTTTTTTAAGTAATCTTGCCAGGCTTCAAACTCAGATTTTTTGAGGGAAATCTCAGAATTCAAAAAGGCTATCGATTTTTGTTTTGGGGAGATAAAGAAAAAGAAAATCAAAAGAGAAAGGGATAAAAAGAAAATTGAGTAAAAGTTTTCTCTTTTCATTTTAAAATGCCTTTTTCAAAATTGATTTCGATTTTGAATTCGGCCTTTCCTTCTTTTCCAAGGCTGACTTCTTTCAAATCGACTTTTGAAAATGGGCCTTTTCTTAAAATTTCGAGTTGCTGGGCAAGACTCGAAAAATCTGGAGATTGGCCAGAAAGAAAAATCTTTGAATTTTCAAAATCGATTTCAGCACTTTTGAAATAAACCTTCTTGTGGGTATTTTTTTCTAAATAAGAGAAAATCTTTGAAGGAAAAAAGAAATCTTTGATCAAATTTGAAAAGGCTGGAATTTTCCTGTAGTATTTCAAGACAACTTCTTCTTCAAGACTCTTTGGAGAACTTTTAAGAGTTGAAATTTTTTCTTCAATCTGGGAAAGTTCCTTCGTTTTTAATTTTTCGAGAGACCAAAGACGAAGGAAAAAAAGGGCTAAAATGAGAAAAATAGAAATCGAAAAATAAAGAAAAAAGATTTCTGGAGAAGGTAATTTTCTTTTTGGTTTTGGAATTATTTCCATTTTATTCAAAGGCCCTTAAGGCCAAACCAACGGCTATTGAAAATGAAGGCCCAATTTCATTCAAGGTTTCTTCTAAAATAGGGGGAAAATAAATTTTTTTGAAAGGGTTGGCGATTTCTACTTCCTTTTTAAAATAATTTTGAAAATATTGCAACAAGCCTGGGAGCTTAGCTCCTCCTCCTGCCAAGATTATCCTTTCTACTTCCTTCCCTTCCCGAGCTTTAAATCTCAAAAAAGTTTGTTCTATCTCCATTATAAGAGAATTAATTAAAGGAAGTAAAACATCTCTTACTTCCTTTCCTTCCAAAGATTCTGTAGGCAATATTCCATAATTTTTTTCCAATCTTTCTGCTACTTCTTCTTTCACCCCTAAACTTTTTGCCAAAGTTTCTACGAATTCATCTTCTGAAAGATCAAAGCTCCTTGAAATTTTTAAAATCTTTCTTTCAATTATACTACAAGAAGTACTCCTTGCACCAAAATCAATTATTGCAACTATTTCCTCTTTCTCACAAAGGGCTCTAATTAAAGAAAAAATTTCTGATTCGAGGGAAAAAAACTCTATTCCCAAAGAGGTAGCGATAGCGCTGTATTGATTGACAACTTCCTTTGGGACTGAAACTAACAAAATTAAAAATTTTTCCTTTTTCAAAAATGGCTTCCTCCCCACTATTTGCCAATCCCAGGCTACCTCTGAAATTGGTAAAGGAATGTGGCGCCTTGCCTCTGCTTCGACAGCAAAGGGAATTTCTTCTTTTGTCATCGGTGGTAATTCAAAAATGGTGAAAAATGTGGCAAAATCTGGAATTGAAAAGTAGGCAGTTTTTGCTTTAATTTTTGCTTCCTCAAAAATTGCTTTGATTGCCTTAACGATTTCTGGAGTTGAAAGCAAAAGAGTAGTTTTTTCAAAAGTCCTGAAAGGTTTTTGATACAATGCCTTTGAAGAAATTTGGCCGTAATTTTCAAGCTTTATTCTTCCTGCAAAAGAAGAAAGCTGGACTACTTTTATTTCAGAAGTCCCAATGTCAATACCAACCGAACTTTTTGGAAAAAGAGATGGAAATTTCATCAATTTTATTTTACCATTAATCAATGAAATTTAAAGAATTTATTTTGGATTTGCTTTTCCCAAAATTTTGTTTAGGTTGCAAAAAAGAAGGAACTTTTCTGTGTGAAGATTGCTTTGCGACTTTGGAAATTTCAACTTCTCATCAAAAATTTAAGGAAAAAAATTTAACCGACCTTTATTTTCCAGTAAATTACGAAAATTTTTTGGTGAAAGGGTTAATTCAAAATTTCAAATATCCTCCCTTAATTAAAGAATTGAAAAAAGAATTAGCTTTTTTAATAATTTCTCACTTTTTGCTATTGGATAAAAAGCCAGATTTTTCAGATTTCGTTTTGGTGCCAGTTCCTCTGAGCAAAAAGAAATTGAGATGGAGAGGGTTCAATCAGGCAGAAGAGATTGCAAAGGAATTAGCTAATTTCCTTAAGATTCCTTTAATTTCTGATTGTCTAATTAAAATAAAGGAAACTAAAGATCAAGTAGAGCTTTCGGAGAAAGAAAGAAGGGAGAATGTAAAAGGGGTATTTTTTGTTAAAAATGGAGAGAAAATTGTTGGAAAGAATATTTTGTTAATTGATGATGTGTTCACGACAGGAGCTACGATGGAAGAAGCAGCACGAGTTTTAAAAGAAGCGGGAGCAAAGAAAATAGTAGGAATTGTAATTGCTAGAGCTTCTCCCGGCCAAGATAAGTTGACTTGAGGAAAAAGTTAAAGTAAAATGAAATATTAAAGAGGAAGAGGGGTGACAGCGAGCCAATTACGCTCGCGTAATGGCGAAGCGCCATGGAGGGGAGAAACCCTTTAGGGTGTCTCCCCTATGGAGAGCGAGCCGAAGCCCCGCGTGAAATTTTCGCGGCGGGGCGCCAGCGCGACAGCGCTGGGGAGGCGAGCGACTAAGGTGGGTTGGCTGAGCGGTCTAAAGCAGGGGCTTGCTAAGCCTCGGGGAGTAAATTCTCCCCTCGCAGGTTCGAATCCTGCACCCACCGCCATAAAGAGGAAATTTCCCACCTACCAGGAGGTGGTGACTGCGGAGCGAATCCCCGAAGCGAGGCGGAGAGGTGAGCGGAGCGCAATCGAGGGGAAACCTCGGTGCCCCTATTGAGGGAGAAAGCCCTCGTAGTTTAATGGATAAAACGCGAGTTTGCGGAACTCGAGATTGGGAGTTCGAATCTCCCCGAGGGCACCAAAAATTTAAAAATGCAAATTTCAAATTGCAAATTGATTTTTAGGAAGAAGGGTGACAGGCCGATCGATCTTTTCAAGATGATCGGTCGCCATGGAGGGAAGAGGCCTGGGTTCCTTCCCTATGGAGAGCGGAGCGAAGCGAGATCATGCAAAATTTTTTTGCAATGAGCGAGCGCTGGTGCGATAGCGCCAGGGAGCGGAGCGATGGGCCCATAGCTCAGTTGGCAGAGCGCCGATATGGCATGTCGGAGGTCGTGGGTTCAAATCCCACTGGGTCCACCAAAATTAGAAGTAGGAAGAGGGGGTGAGAGTGAGGACAATTATGCTTTGCATAATGTCCGAGTGCCATGGAGGGGAGAGACCTTGGCTTCTCCCCTATGGAGAGCGAAGTCCAAATAAAGGTGTATAATTTTTCCTTTCAGGAAGGAGTGACTGCGGAGCGAATCCCCGAAGCGAAAGCGAAGGGGTGAGCGAAGCGCAATCGAGGGGAAACCTTGGTTTCCCCTATTGAGGGAGCCGGGGTAGTGTAGCTGGTGCGCACGCTGCTCTGAAAAAGCAGAAGACTCGGTTCGATTCCGAGCCCCGGCACAAATTTTGCGGGTGTAGTATAACGGCTATTACGCTACCTTGCCAAGGTAGAGAAGGGGGTTCGACTCCCCTCACCCGCTTAACACCCTCACCCCTAGAGCTCGCCTCCCTGGCGTTTTAGCGCCAGCAATCGCCCGCCGTGAAATTTTACGCGGGCTCGCTTCGCGACACTTTCCATAGGGAAAACCAAGGTTTTCCCTCCATGGCGACCAATCATTCCAGAGGAATTGATTGGTCAGTCACCCCTTCCTTTAAAAGGAGTCCGACCGCCAAAAAATTGCGGGTTAAATACAAATTTTTGACCCGCAGATTGACTTTCAAAAGAAAAAAATTTAGGATAAAGGAATGAAAAAATGGCTAAAAATTGGAGTGTTTTTCCTTTTAATTTTAACAGGAATTCTCTTTCAATTTCCCTTAGAGGCTGAAAACTCTAACATTTTGCCTAAGGAACCTGAGAAAATTGTTATTTCTGAAGGAAATTCGGTTTTTGGTATTTCAAGCCCCAACAACCCAAAAAAAGAACCAATCAGGATTTTTGCAATCGTCACAGCCTATTCTTCAACCCCTTGGGAAACTGACGAAGATCCACATATTACTGCTTCTGGAAAACCTGTTAGAGATGGAATCGTTGCCAATAACTTACTTCCCTTTGGAACAAAAATTAAAATCCCCGAGATTT
>Ga0272445_1001551_pt1 | contig 17471 bp, 21 predicted proteins | sample YNPCB0031_FD_194404 | JGI IMG/M metagenome (GOLD analysis project Ga0272445, IMG submission 194404) | Hot spring sediment microbial communities from Yellowstone National Park, WY, United States - YNP-CB-003-1 | ecosystem: Environmental > Aquatic > Thermal springs > Hot (42-90C) > Sediment... | reverse complement strand
TCCGCGCTACCATTGTGTATAAACCACGCTTTTAACCCATCTACCTCTATGTAGAATGGATGTGAGTACTTCTCCCCAATGGGTTCGCTACGTGATGCTTTACGCGCGTGAATAATAACTAGTGAATAGTCATGTTTCTTCAAGTTATTAATTATAGACTTCAACGCTTTCTCCGAGCTATCTGTGTATACGGGGTCAGCTGATTTATAATAGTAGACATGGGGCTTGTTGTCTTGAAAACTAATAGATGCTATACCCCATCCATCTCCATGTGAGGCTTCACTGCTTAATCGCTCTAAGTATGGGTCATATCTGGAGGCTTTAATGAAGGCATTTATAAATAAATCTACAAGGTTTGATTTCTCACTCGTAAACGCTAGCGACATAATCCTACACATAAAAGACCCTATTTTTACTAAATTAATTAGGATTAATAATGGCGTGATGAGGGATCCGAACACTGATTGGTGAGGATTATTGCTTGCTGAACTACTTGGATAAAGGGTGATCTATTGGTCTACATTGTGGAAATAAATGGAAGTAAATACTATGCATGCAGTATATGTAGATCGCTATTTGTAAGTGAAGACATGGCAAAAGCGTGCGAGGAATACTGCAGTAAGAACCCTGGGTTTCCCCGAGGTAATTATTTGTGGATAGCTGTAGTTATTTTTAGATATTTCTTTGCCTCGGGGTTCCCCCGCTTGGCTCGGGTTTTCACTGCTTCACTGCGGGGGCTATCGGGGCTCCACGTAACCCTTGAGCCCCTCATCCGCTGTAAACCTCTGAGGGCTAGGTTCCAGGAGGCTACTACGTCTCTCGATGTTACTGTGTCTCCTAGTTGTACGAATCTATAGTTTATGAATCTTAGTTTCTTGCCGTAAGGGGGTTTCTTGGATGTTTTCGCTGGGTTTACATAGATTGTCTTAATGCCCTCTACTAGTGCCTTGTACTCTGTGTATTCCTGGATCCTCCTATAGCACCATAGTGGCTTCATCCATGAGAGTCTCTTACTACCATTACTATTCTCCTTTATTTCCTCCAAATCCTCGAACACTATTACAGCATTGTATTCTCTAGCTATTTCCACGAGCTTTTTAGATACTCTATGTGATGAGTCTACTAGAATGTTTCTCGCTTTATTAAGCCACTTAGCTCTAATCCTCCTAGCCCACTTGAGGAACCTCCAGTTCCTTGGACGCTTTTTCTGCAGCTTCTCGGCTAGTTTCTTATAGTGTAGTGCTCTACTGAGACCCCTGAATGGTATTACACCTATAGAGACTAATTCACTATTTAAATTTATTATCGTGTATGTTATGTTGTTGAAGTTTAAGTCTACACCCATAACTACTCTAGGCTCTCTGGGTACTATGTCTCTGTGGAATGTTATATATACAAGTATTCTACCATACTTATAGCTCACTAGTATTTCACCGGGCTTCCAGGAGCCATCGAGATACTTGTTGAGGTAGCTATACCACTTTAGTTTTAACTCAACCCATTTACCATATAATACTGCTATTTTAATTGTCTTTGTATTCAAGTCTAATCTATAGTCCAGGGTGTGTATTCTAGCTGTTAGCTTCTTGAGTATTGGCTTTGATCCATTGTTCTTCCTTGTTGATTCAACGACTTCCTTGGCTCGTTTATATATTTCTGATACATGGTGTGCTCTAAAACCCATTCTAATTAATCTACTATAGAATATACTATGTAGCTCTGTCCACGATGGTGTCTCATCTAAACCCCATATCTCATCTACTACCAACTGGACTGATTCACGGTATACTCTTAAAAACTCCACTAGTAATCCCTCATCTCCCTTGGGAGTGACCGCCTCCACTCTAGCGGTCACAGTAGCCCTCACAGGGAGACTCATCAGTAAACCCCTCCACCCATTTACTATACCTAACTTATAAAGCGATTCACAAAACACACGCAGAAAAACAACCACATACTCACATTTATTTACAACCAATCAGAACTATTTCTAGATCGGTCATAGGCTCTAAGAGCCCTGTGTCCACTCGGGATTCAATTGGATTTATCAACCCCGAGGGGGAGCCTCAAAAAGTTTACTTTAGAGTTGCGCCATTAAAGGGATGTACAAAAACAGTGTTTAGGCTTTGCAGAGCAGGGGTTAACATATATTCTAGTTGTTGACCCCCACTATGTTGTTTTTTCCTCTTTCTTTGCCTCTTGCTCTAGTTTCTTGAGTTCCTCCTCGATTTCCTTTTCGATTTCCTCAATTGGTTTTGGAGGTGGAGTAGTTGCCAATGTATAGCCAATCCACCCCAATATGCCGAATACTCCTATAATGGCTACAACTAGGGTGATTTTTGTGAGTATTTCCCAGTGGGGGGTGAACATTATGTAGGTATACACTATGATCACGATGATTGAAACCACAACTAAGATCCACCCAACCACTTGATCCCTACTCATAGATCAAGCACCCATCACTCATAGCGAGAACATAGTATGTAGGGTTGAGAATATATACTTTTCACTCAGAGTGAAGAAATCACAGTGCTATCCAAGTTCTGCAACTATCTCAGCGTCAACTATTTTTGCTCTACCACCACTCGGCTTTACTATCTGCGAACCACATACTTTACAGCGTGCTGGGTAGGATGCGTGGCTAAATACAATGTTTTCAGCACCGCAATTCTTGCATACAACTCTATAGAATCTACTCCTAGGCATTGGTATTAGTATACTCCTCTTCCTCACTACTTAGTCACCTCCACAAGCTCCGCCTTCTTAAGCCTAATCCCCCTCCTATGAGTAACATAACCGCACTTACTACACTTCAACTTCAATACGACTTTCTTTGTTGTCTTAGCAAATCTCTTCTGCTCGGGCTTTCTCTTAGATCCATACCCCCTCTTCTTCCTAGCATACCTCCTCTCCCCCTCAGCAAGACTCCTCCTCTTTCCATGCTTATAGATTGTTACAGAGTGCTCTGTGTGCGTCCTGCACTTCGGGCAATAAGTCACTATAACCTTTGGATACCTCGCCAAAGCACACACCTCTAGCGTATATAGCTATAATTGCTTTATATAATTAAAGCTTTGAGTGTTTTAAACCTAACAAATAGGCGATTAAATTTGTCCCAACGTGGAGGGTGAAGACCACTATAAGCATTAACAATATGAAAAGGGGTTTACTATAAACCTGTGTAGTACCCGTAATATAGTAGAAAAATGTAGATCCCAGTGCGAAGTCCCATTGATCGAGGAATAAAGCTGGCTCCCCAGGCTTTAACCCAATCCTCCTCTTAATGAAGGCACCGAGTATGTCTCCGAGTAGGGCAAATAAACCAGCGCCTGTGGATAATAGTGGTAATCGTGGATCACTATATATTACCGACAGTGAAGACCCCGCTATATATGAGGCAACTAGCCCCGTAAACAACCCCTCCCACGTCTTGTTCTCGCCTAGTAGTGGTTTCCCATCAATGAACACCCTCCCTGCATCTATTCTTTTAACACCCTTAACAAGCACGGGTAGAGCGTTAGCTATCATTGGTGGCAGGTAGTACTTGATCAGCCATTGAATGAAGCCATTATCACTAAACATACCACACCACTCCACTCTCTGTAATAGCAAACTTCAACTCGGCTGCCTCTTTAATGGTTTTAACTGGGGATTTGATAACTCTAAGTATTCTCTTATTCTCACTATCAATTAATATGCTTACAATTAAATCAAAGTAGTAGTCTAGTATCTTAATCCCCGACGCCTCTACTTCCCCAGCTTCGCTAGACCTAACCTGGGCTGATGCAAATAATTTTCCACTATTTCTCTCAACGGTCTCCAAGAGGAGGCTTGTTATGAAAGCTAGTTTTTCCACAGAACCCTCCTTGAGTGCTTCCAGTCGAAATAAAGAGTTTATACTATCTATGAAGATGTACCTTGGTTTTAAAGCACTAACTGCTATTGCTGTCTTCAATAATTCGTCATAATCATAAGCCTCTGTAAACAAGGCTTTTTCATACTTATCGGGGTTTTTCGCAACTCTCTCATAGTGTAGTGTTTCCTCGGTTGAAACATAAACGCAGGGGTGGAGTTTACATAGCTCTCCAGCTATTGTCAAGAGGAGTGTGGTTTTACCTGCTGCCGCTGGCCCGTAGAATAGTATACTAAGCGACTCCTCAATGTATTTGTCTAGTTCACTGTTCCCTGTATAGTACTGCACTTTAAACTACACCCAGATTGTTATAAATCACTCTCTTACTCTAATATAGTGTAATAGGGATTAGTTGGTTTTGCAGAGAAGGCCATTAGTCATAGCTATTTATGATTCGAAGTGGTTTATGAGGGTACTTGATATTGTAAAGAGAAGGGGGATTATATTCCACCACTACTACACTCCTACAGATGTCCCCTATGGAAGTGTAGTCTACACGGATATAGAGGCAGTTAGTAGAGATCTCTCGCATAGAGGAGACGTACTCGTCGTCTACGACCCTGAGAAATCCTGTAGGAGCCTTGAGAAAGCATTACTTGCAACAATGTACGTCACAGGTTTTAAAAGCATTATTGTCGGTGTAGACCCCGGGGAGTCTATAAGCTACGTGTTCTTGGGGGATGAAATACTCTTATTATACGGGATTGGCGGAGTTGGGGATTTAATTAGGGATGTAGAGTACGTGTTGTCTTGTATGCCATTTAAAGAACTAAGGGTAAAGATAGGCTCCGGCTCTAATTCAAGCGATGTAATACACGCTATTAAGGCTAAGTATAGGGATTTACACGTAGAGGTTGTCGACGAGTATAGTACAACCCCCAGTAAGAATAGACTGGAGGAAGCTACATACCTTTACAAAAAACTTAGAGGTTTGAAGCCATTTAGGTATAGAGACATTTATGCCGCGTATAGAATTGCACTAAGTAAGGGTGTAGAGGTACTATAAAATGCCTCTCTTAAAACTAGACCCAGGTGAAGCCGTTAAACTATATGGACCAATGCACGTCACACTGAGAAGTGGGTGCTTAGACGTACATGGAAAAATTGTAAAGCCGGGTGAGAAATTCACTGTACACAAGACTAGAAACTACGTCGTAGTAGCGGATGAAGCCTCCGAGTTGGAGGTATCAATGATCGAGGATTCACAAATCCAGTCGTTAGATCCCTCAGACCCCTACTTATTAAAGATAAAACTAGTAGATGATGCATTAAATAAAGGCTATAGAAAAATAATGGTGTTAGGGTGTGTAGACTGCGGGAAGACTTCTCTCACAACAATTCTATTCAATAAAATGATCTCAAGGGGCTTAAAACCAGTTGCAGTAGATAGTGATGTTGGGCAAGCTGATATCGGCCCACCCTGCTTCGTCACTATGGGCTCTTCTACTAAGCAAGTATACTGGCTCTCAGAGCTAGAGCCAATATACATGAGGTTTATTGGAGACAATAAGCCACAGTACTATGGACACGCAATAATATATGAAACCATACTACTCTCAAACATTGCTCTAAGCAAAGGCTATGACTCAATCGTGGTGGATACTGATGGTTGGGTTAAAGACGAGTCTGGAATACTCCACAAGGTGTTATTCATTGAGAGGTTTAAACCAGACGCAATATTCGTTTTGGGTGAAGAACTGCAAGGCGTGTTCAGAGATCTCTCCAAGGTTGGGGTAGGTGTTTACGAGCTTCCTGCACCAATTCACAGGAAGACTCGGAGTAGGGAGGAGCGTAGGCTACTTAGGAGTTTAAGGTATAGTGTGTTCTTGGAGAATGCTGGTTTTACCAAGTTGAAAATGGATGATTTAGTTGTTATTGGACACCCATTATTCACTGGTAGAGAGGTTGATGCAAACACAATATCTCAATTCATAGATGGTAGGGTAATCTACGCCACTGGCTTCTCAGGGGCATTACACATATATGGTGTTGTTAGAGGCTATAATGTAGAGGAGTTGAAGAAGCTTGGATTTGAGAAGATCAAGGTTTACACTCCAGGTTTTGAGAAAAACCTGTACTGCTCTATTGGAGAAGTAGGCTCAATAGACTATCCATGTTTAATCGAGAAATTTAATTTTGAAAACCGCGAGATAGTTGTTAAGACAAAGTATACTGGTAGAGCAAGGGTGTTGAAGTTGTCTAGGATAAAATTAAGTGAGAACTATATAGAAGAGTACTTAGAGGTTGGTGGGCAGTGAACCTGGAGGATTTACACATATATGCACTGAGGCTTGGCAAGGAAGTCATTGATGTCGGCTTAGTAGACCCCGAATATGAGTTGACAAGATTGAGTTCAAGGAGGAGGGGAAGTGTTTTACTAGCTAGATTGAAGAATCGGGGGGATTACCCAGTATACTCGAATTTATTCACTAGTAGAATTGATTTTGCTAAGTTGCTTGGTGTTGGGGGCATTGAGGATGTGTATGATAAGGTAGAGGGATTTAGTGTGAGGGATTCATTACTAGAGACTGTTAGCTTCTGGGATTTCTTCGAGAGTGTAAGTGTTGACCTTGGGGTTCTACCATTTATTAAGTATTATGTAGAGGATGGAGGGTACTACCTCACAAGCTCTATCTATATAGCTTGCTTTGAGAAAATATGCAATGCCAGTTACCATAGAACAATGTATCTATCACGTGAGACAGCGACACTGAGGATTGTTCCAAGACACTTACACTACATTTACTCAAAGTACTCTGAGAAGGGATTAGATACACCTGTCGCAATGGTTCTAGGCTTGGATCCAGTTCAAGAGCTAGCTGCAGCGTTGAGTCCACCTCTCGGGGTCTTCGAGGTTGAAGTGGGGGCTTCGCTTGGGGGTGAACACAGAGTAGTGAAGACCCCTAGGTACGGTATACCTATTCCAGCAAGTGCTAGTGTAGTTGTCGAGGGTGTTTTATCGAGGGATAAAAAGAGTAGAGAGGGGCCTTTCACCGATATTCTCCTACTACCTGATATTGAGAGAGAGCAACCCGTCTTCATAGCGGAAGAAATGTACGTCTCTAAGCGTAGGCCACCCATTATACACGCTATTGTGCCTGGGTTATGGGAGCACTTACTACTCATGGGTTTACCGAGAGAGGCCCGTATGTATACTGACTTGAAGCGTGCAGTTCCATGTGTTAAAACCGTGAGGTTAACTGAGGGTGGGTCAATGTGGCTTCACGCTATTGTATCTATATCTAGGAGTTGTAGTGAGGGTGATGCAAGGCTTGCAGGCATTGTCGCTATATCTGCTCATCCTAGTGTTAAACACGTTGTCGTTGTAGATGATGATATAGATGTAGATGACCCATTAATGGTGGAGTGGGCTATTGCAACGAGGGTTAAGAGTGGTGAGGATGTTATTGTGTTGAAGAATATTAGGGGTAGTACACTGGACCCCAGGAGTTCTAATGGTGTTGGAGACAAGTTAGTATTGATCGCTATCACTCCCCGCAATGAGCCATATGAGAAGTATAGGAGAGTTGGGATTCCATAGTGTATTTAACTAGAGAGCAGGAGAGATTACTCAGAGGGGATTATGGCTGGGCTATTGCTAAAGCAATGGAGCTGCTTGTTAGAGTGGGGGATGCTGTAGGGGCTGGTGAGTTAGTTGAGGTAAAGCATGCACATGTATCTGGGATTTCATACTCCAACATTGGTAAGCATGGATTAGACTTAATTATCGACTTCTACAGGGGTGGTGGGAGAGCACGAGTATATACAACAATAAACCCTGGTTGCATAGACTACTCTGGGTTTTCAAGGATTATTGATAATAGGTATTACATGGAGCAGAGAGCTATAGATAATGCACTAGTAAATATGGGTTTTAAACCAGTCTTTACTTGTATTCCATACTATTACAGACCCCCATTGCCAGGAGAACACTTAGCGTGGGGTGAGAGCAGTGCTGTCATATATGCAAACTCTATTTATGGTGCATATACTAATAGAGAGGGGGGTCCCATAGCACTAGCATCTTCTATAACGGGTTATACCTATAAGGCTGGATTACACATTTTGGATAATAGAGTTGGGAGGATACGTGTTAGATTAGATCCAATGGTGGAGAAGTACCCTGTAGGAGCTATTGGATTGTGGATTGGTGAAAATATACGTGAGATACCTGTTCTAACTGGTTTTAAAAACATGGGTTTTGGAGATCTCAAGGTACTACTAGCATCTATGGCTGCTAGTGGTAGCCACGCGATCGCTATTATTGAGGGTGTTACTCCGAGAAAAACATTCTCCCTTGAAATTAGAGACGAGGTATTTATTGAGAGAGGCGATCTAGAGGATTACATTGGTCCCGATGTTTCAAGTAGAGATAGTGTATTAGGGTATATTGGATGCCCCCACTTACACCCACTTGAATTACTTAGAGTTAAAAACCTAGTGGGTAAGTATGGTGGTGTGAAGAGAGGGGGGTTACTCATCACTATTCCACCAGAGTATCTCACTAGATTCCACGATATTGTATTCTACTTGAAATCTAGAGGTGTGGATATAGCTACTGGTACATGTCCAGTTGTCTCTGTCTTCAAGCAAAGGTATGATGTTGTATTAACCAATAGTGGGAAAGCCGCTTTCTACCTTAGGAGGATACATGGGTTGAAGACGCGGATTAGCCCACTCGAGGAGGTTGTTAAATACGTCTGTGGCCACTGATTTAAAGGCTAGACCAGTTGTTCCAGGTAGCTGTAGTGGTGAAGTGTTGGTTTTGAATAGGTATTTAAGCTTCTTCGGGGAGGTAGACCCAGAGACTGGTTGCTTAAGGGAAAATGAATTAATTTGTATTAGTGGAAAAATACTTGTTTTTAAGGGTAGTAGGGGGAGTACTGTCGGCCCATATGTAATGTATGCATTGAAGAAGAGTAATAAAGCTCCATCTTGCATAATTGTCGAGGAGGTTGAGCCTCTCCTAGTTGCTGGTTGTGTTCTAGCAGATATTCCTTTATTTACTATGAGTAGAGATGATATTTCTAGGCTTCAACCCGGTTTAGTCATTGAATTGAAAGAGTGTGGTGGATTATACTGTGTCGAGTATAGAGTATAGTGGATTATTTGTAGTTTTAGAGGGTATTGATGGTTCAGGTAAAACTACTATTAGCAAAATGCTTGTGGATAGACTCAATGGATTAGGATTTAAAGCAGAGTATACTTTTGAACCAACAGACTCTGAGATTGTTGAGGTTGTTAGGGGTAAGTATAGTGAATATAGAGATGCATATGTAGATGCATTGACTTTCGCACTTGATAGATTATTGCACTTAAAGAGGAAAGTTATTCCACTACTGAGGGCGGGGTTTATTGTGGTCTCAGATAGGTATATGTATAGTAGTGTAGCTTATCAAGCAGCTAGCGGCGCGCCAATAGAATGGGTTCTTTTAGTAAACAAGTATGCTTTGAAGCCGGATGTTACAATATACCTAGATGTAGACCCTGAGACGGGGCTTAGGAGGAAGCAATTCAAGGCTACTAGGTTTCCAGAGTTTGAAGTAATTGATTTCGCAAGGAGAGTTAGAGAAGTATACTTAGAGCTCGTTAAAAGAGGGTTAATGATCTCGATTAATGCCGCTAGACCAATTGAAGAAGTATATAGAGACGTGGAGGCGGTTGTTTTGAATGCTTTAAGTAAAGTGCCTACTCCCTAGCCATAGATCTAATCCTCCTCACTCTCTCAAGAACCTCAAGCCACTTAATTAAGTCAGTGGGGTCTGCATCGGGAGTACTTGACAGCGACTCAATAGTCCTCAGTGCAAGTGCTTCGAGTTTCTCGAGTACGAGGACTAAGTATGTCTTTGAGAAAATCTCCCTCGCCTCCTCCTCTGTTTTAACAATGTGAACTCTCCCATGAACCGGGCATACAACCTCCCCACTTCTTAGTTTAAATAATGGGAGATTACAGCCTTCAACAGGGCATGTTTCAGCTAGCATTACAGCGCCAGACTTCAATAGCTCCGCCATTATTTTAACAGGGTCTCTGCCCCCCTCCAATTATCCCACCATATAATCCTCTCTACTCCCACCTATAAAAGCGGGTTATTTCAACCATAAAAACATATTAATCTAGGTAGCTTAAACAATTTTTAGTATGTATTAGACTCCACTTATAACTCACATTCAAGGGGGTGGTTGAATTGAGCCGTGTAATGGATAGTGAAGCGAGGATCAAGAGTGCTGTATACATGCTTATAAGTATTATTAACGACACCGCTGTACCGAGGAATATTAGGAGGGCGGCTACAGAGGCCCTCAACCACTTGAGAGATGAGAAGTATTCACCAGGTGTGAGAGCTGCTAATGCCATTAGTGCACTAGACCAGGTGAGCCAAGACCCAAATATGCCTCTCAGTGCTAGGACTAAGATATGGCAAGTAATTGCACTGCTTGAGACTGTTAAAGACTAGACTAGTTATCAATAGAGGTTTTAGATTACGTGGGTTTAGGAGGTATGGTATACGTTAGAGTTCGTGGAATATACTCTACTGCAGTTTCAAAAATACTTCATGATGAAGGCTTTAAACTAGTTGAAGCGAGTGAGAAGATCCGTGAGAGACTGGGCATAGAGTTTGATACAAGTCCATGCGATGTCACTGTTAAAGACACTGAGAACCCTGATGAATTACTCATTGTTGGGTTTCCAAGGGAGGCTAAGAGTGTAGTAGACTCCATTATCTCTAAGCTAGTCTATGTCTACAAGTGGGAGGCAAAGCCCGAGCTACATAGTGTCTACCTTGGGGTAGTGGTGGAGAAGCGTGGCGATCAATGCATCGTTGATATTGGGGAAGCTAAGGGTGTTTTAATACCTTGCAGAGAGAGTGAGGGGTCAAGGGTAATTGTTGGCGTTAAACACCCTGTATTAAAACCCGGTGAAAACCTTGTTTTAACGAAGAACTTTAGAATAGTGGGTAAGAGGCTTGCTCTAATTCATGGAGAGAGTAAAGTATCGTTTTCAGAGCATATACGTGAGCCTGAGGTTAAAGCAAGGCTATCCGCGATAGCTGCTTCAAAGCTCATGGGTTGTGGAGTTGGAGTACACTTTAGGAGTAGCTCGAGATATGCAGGCGTTGAGGAAATAACCCGTGAAATCAACTCACTTATAGAGGAGTATAAAAGCATATTGAGTAGAGTGGAGGGTTTCAGGGAGCCGTTGAAGATTAGAGATGGGGAGTTTTTAGGGATTATTGGATTAACGAGTCTAGCGAAGTTGAAGCTCGATGAGATTAGGAGAGGTGTTTCTTTCACTATAGATTACCACCATAGCTTGAAGTCTATGGGTTACAGTGACTTAGTAGACTTTGCTGAGGATGTTTTAACTCCGGTTCTAAACGGTAGAGGGGAGAATACAGGGCTTGGTGTATTAAACTATATATATAAATCCATTAGAAACACTGAGAGAGTAGATATATATCACATTAAGCCAACAGGTGAAGTCTTAAAACTACAGCCCGGTAGAGTGTTGAAAGCTGAGTTCAATAGTAGTGAACTACTCATTATTCTCGAGAGGTATATGCGCACTCCAGGAGTCTATGATGGACTAGGCGTTGAGAAGAAAGCTGGAGACGTAGACTACATGGTGGTGAAAACTGGCTCTCCATATGTAGTGCACAACTACTATAGAGGCGGCAACTGGCTTGGAACATATATAAACATCAATACACCACCCGAGATTTCATCAACAATTGTGAAGTATCATGACTTACTCATAGATATCGCTATCACTCCCCCAAACGAGGTGAAAATAATTGATGTAGAAGAGCTAGAATCGCTTTATCAAAGGGGGGCAATAACAAGGGAGTTATATGAGTATGCTGTTAAAGCAGTTAGAGAAGTAGTTGCAAATCCACTAGACTACGTTTATAACCCTGCTAGAAATCAATTAAAAAAGGATGCGGGGGTGCCCGAGCCTGGTCAAAGGGGTCGGGTTGAGGACCCGGTGGCGTAGGCCTGCGTGGGTTCAAATCCCACCCCCCGCACTACTATTCAATGATCCCACCTGGTAGTTTATACTCTATTATCCCTTGTATCGGTCATAGTGATTAGGTATTTTTGACTTTGATTTCTCCAATATAATTGGTGGTTTTAATTGAAGCTCTATGAGTATGAGGCTAAAAACATTGCTAAACAGTATGGTGTACCAGTGCCGCGTGGGAGAGTTGCTTTTACTCCACTCGAAGCTAGACAAGTGGCTAGTGAGGTTGGTGGAGAAGTTGTTGTTAAAGCCCAGGTTTTAGTTGGTGGTAGGGGTTTAGCTGGAGGAGTTAAGTTTGCATCTTCACCTGAGGAAGCCGTAGAGGTTGCATCTAGGCTACTATCTAGTGAGATACGTGGTGTTAAAGTTAGTGCTGTTTTAGTGGAGGAGAAGATTTGTATATCGCGTGAACTATACCTATCACTAACTATTGATAGAGCTGCGCGTAAGCCTGTATTCTTGGTCTCCGAGATGGGTGGAGTTGAAATCGAGGATTTGGCGAGGAGGTATCCAGGTAAAATCAAACGTATATACATAGACCCAGAGGTTGGCTATACAAGCTACATGGCTAGGATTGCCCTTACTGCTTTAAACCTACCTTGGAGTCTAATCGGGGACTTGGATTCCCTACTGAAGTCTATGTATAGGATCATGGTTGAATACGACGCTGAACTAGTCGAGTTCAACCCCCTAGTACTCACATGTGATGGGAGAGTAGTCGCGGTTGACGCCAAGATCATAGTTGACGACAATAGCCTACAGAGACACCCTGAACTCCAGAAACTACATGGTAGAGAGTACTTGGATTTCGAGAGGAGGGCTAAGGAGTTGGGTTTTAGCTACGTAGAGCTTGATGGTGATATCGGGGTTATTAGTAATGGAGCGGGGTTAACTATGGCGACTATGGATTCCATACTCTACTATGGTGGGAGACCGGCAAACTTCCTGGATATTGGTGGTGGTGCTACGAGGGATAGAGTTAAAGAAGCTGTTAAGCTAATGCTGCAGCATCCGAGGAGTAGAGTTCTACTCGTAAATATATTTGGAGGTATAACGAGGTGTGATGAAGTAGCATTGGGTATTGTTGATGCATTGGGAGAGGTGGGTGGGTTAAAGCCCATTATTGTTAGAATGCTTGGAACAAATGAAGAGGAGGGGAGGCGTATTCTCAGGGAACACAATATTGACTCCTATGTAGAGATGGATGAGGCTGTTAAAGCAGCTGTAGAAGCATCTAGGAGGGGGTAGTTGTGGGGATTCTTGTAGATTCATCAACAAGAGTTATTGTACAGGGTATTACGGGGAGAGAGGGGGCTTTCCACACTAAGTTAATGCTTGACTATGGAACAAAGATTGTTGCTGGAACTTCACCCGGTAAGAGAGGTATGTATGTACACGGGGTGCCAGTGTATAATACCATTGAGGAGGCTATTAGAGAGCAGGGTTTTATTGATGCATCCATAGTCTTCGTACCAGCTAGGTTTGCACCCGACGCTGTATATGAAGCCGTAGACTCCGGGCTGAAGACTGTGGTTGTAATTACTGAGGGTATTCCACTACACGATGAATTAAAATTCATTAACTACGCGAGGAAGAAGGGAGTGGTGATTGTGGGGCCGAACACGCCTGGCTTACTAACAGTTGGGGAGTGTAAACTGGGGATAATGCCTGGGCACGTATTCAAGAGGGGCTCAATAGGCTTGGTCTCAAGGAGTGGGACTCTAACTTATGAAATTGCACGTGAACTGGGTAAACAGGGTTTTGGGGTGTCAACAGTTGTTGGGCTTGGCGGAGACCCTGTTACGGGATTGGACTTTATTGATGTTTATGACATGTTTCTAAGAGATCAGGGGACTGAGGCTGTTGTACTAGTTGGAGAGATTGGTGGTGATGCTGAGGAGAGGTTTGCATTGTACTATAGGGGGCTCAGTGTGAGGAAGCCCGTGGTAGCCTATATTGCTGGTAGAACAGCGCCTCCAGGTAAGAGAATGGGGCATGCGGGTGCAATTATATCTATGGGTATTGGAGACTACTCATCTAAGAGGAGGACGCTTGAAGAATCTGGAATAATAGTGGCTGACACTCCATCCCAGATACCGAGTCTCCTAGGTAGTTTATTGAGGTAGTTTTTAAGGTTTTTATTCTACTCCTCAATAGTATTGTAGTGGTGTATACTATGAGTCTACATGGCAAAATAGGGCCTGGTGAGAAGGCGCCCGAGGAAGTGAATGTATTAATTGAAATACCCATGAATAGTGGGGTGAAGTATGAACTAGACAAAGAGACGGGTGTTTTATTCGTAGATAGAATACTATACACCTCGATGGTGTATCCATTCAACTATGGATTTGTACCTGGAACTTTGGAGGAGGATGGAGACCCCGTTGATGTACTGGTGATTTCTCAGGATCAGTTGCTACCGGGCTCCGTGATAAGGGTGAGGCCCATTGGGGTTTTAGAGACGCAGGATGAGAAGGGGTTTGATGCGAAAATAGTTGCTGTCCCCGCGGACAAGATAGATCCTAGGTATAGGAATGTAAGGGACATAGTTGACCTACCAGACGCGTTGAAGGAGAGAATTGAGCACTTCTTCGCACACTACAAGGAGCTTGAGAGGGGTAAATGGGTTAAGGTTATAGGCTGGAAGAACAGGGAGTTTGCTCTCGAGAAGATTAGGAAGGCTATTGAGAGATACCGTGAGTCTTTGAAGTAAGTGGTTTTATTGGATTTAACAATTCGAGAGCGAATAATCCAAGTCTTGAGAAACACGAGTAAGCCATTGACGGTTGATGAAATATCTAGTGCTATTGGAGTAGAGGTTGATGCTAGAGAATTATACGAGCACTTAGTCCACATAGCTAAATCAATTAGAGCGAGGAGTGGTGGTAGAGAGTACTTAGCCATGGATCCTCCATTCTGCAGGAAGTGTGGCTACGTATTCAGGGATCTCGATAAACCGAGGAAACCGAGTCGTTGCCCTAGGTGTAGAAGCGAGTGGATTTCTCCACCTAGGTTCATTATTCTAAGTGTAGACTAGGGTATTATTGCTTTTAAAACATCGCTTGGTTTTCTCCTCTTTACTCCACCCGTTACTAATCCATGCGTTATTATTGGTAGTGCTATTGTTGCATCTACATGTACAACTCTCTTCTTCGCTCGTGGTGAGACTTTGCCCCAGCTTACAGCTTCTTCTAGTGTTGCCCCGCTTAATCCACCCCATTGTGGTAGGTCTGTTGTAAACTGCACTATGTACTCGAATCCCTTGTAGTAGTCGTGTTTTTTCTCCTCGTACTCAGCTATTAGTGTTTGAGCAACTGTCATTAGGTTTACATAGTCTTTCGGTACTCCGCCGCCAATATATATTGCTGAGACTTTCCTAGCTATTCTCCCAATCTCTACGAGCTGGTAGAAGTCTCTAACCATGTCTATAGTTATCCTCTTACCCCTTCTATACGCGAGTAGTAGGGCCATGCCATACCCACTATCAACTAGTGCTGGTGAGAATACTGGTACTCTAGCTCTATAGGCTGCCGCCACAATACTATCTACTCCCCTCTCATCTAGGAATCTACCAAACTCGTGTAGAAACTCTGGTGTTGAGTAGACGCGGTCTCCGGGGAGGGTTTCCACGAACTCTCCTATAAGCCCCTCCATCCTCCTATAGTCTAGCTCACTTGCAACTGTGTCGTAGAATCTATCATACTTCCTCTCGAGTAGCATTTCATCATCTATACATGGGTTTACCTTGTAGTACTTAAAGCCCATTGCTTCATATATGTCCTCACTTATAATAGCCCCTGTGGATACAACTACATCTACATATCGCTCCTCTATAAGCCACTTAATAATCCTCCACATCCCCGCAGTACTCATAGAGCCCGCTAAACCGAGAAATATAGTGTTCTCGGGGTCGTTGAACATATCTATTAATACCCTATACGCCTCACCAAGAGCTCTACCCTGGAATGATGCATTACTCATCTCCAATAGTAACTCATGTATACTCCGCACACGCACATCTAATGCCTTAACCAATCCATATGCAAAATCAGGTATTTCACCCACGAGTAACACCATATTCTAGTAGAATCCTGAGCTTAAAAACAAATTGCATTTAACTAGAATGCCGCCGCCGGGATTTGAACCCGGGACAACCGGATCTCCCCTGGGCCGACTCCGCTACTACACACAACCCGTATGAGTCCGGCGCTCTGCCGGGCTGAGCTACGGCGGCTTCACTATTTTACTTATTATTCTCTAGGTGGTTTTAAAAATTACTGTTGGTATTAGTCTATATGCGTGGATGAAGGGTGTTTTAAATGGGTGAAAAGAGGATTGTAATTGAGTTTTCTCCAGGTAGTTTATTGATTGCCGCGTTGATTTTAGTGTTTGCTGTAACTTCGATACTTGTGGTCTACGTTGACTACAATACTGAGTACACTTGGATTTACCCCTTAGATACTGAGAGGGTTTTCTTCACTTATCTCAAGCCGCAGGTACTTGTCTCAGTGCAGAGCACTATTGAGACTAGTGGAGTGACGAGTATTGTAAGCGGTATTCCAGGGTTGATTAGAGTTCGCGGGACAGGGGACTACGCTATTGTGCTTGCAAGGGGTCCAAGTATCTATGTTCTCGCAGTAGTGGCATTGTCAACAGTACTCTTCGTGCTCAACTTTCAAAGATTTAGAAGGCTACTCTCCTCTACTTCACCTATGCGTATATTACTACTAGTTGTCCTCACATTATTATTCCTAATGCCAACTCTCAGCCTACTACTCTATGTAAATGATGGATTTAATTGTGGATTCTCCTTCCGCGAGGACTTTAAGAGTGTTTACTTCAGGGATTTAAAGTATGGTGTGGTAAACGAGACGGGTATACCGCAGATTGTATATAATGTGAGGGATGATATTGCTGGTGGTTTCGGCAAGGTATACTTAGTGGCATTTAGAGTCAACCTACAGGATCCAGTGGTGCCAATAGTTGTTTTATCTATTAACACCCCTAGTGGAGTTTACCGAGAGCTAGCTTTGAGTAAGTCATTCTACCTCACCTCTGGTTCACTAAATATAACAGTGTTTTCGAGTAGTCCACTTGTAAACACCACGCTCATATACTATAAAGCAGAGTTCGTGGAGAAGCCAGGGTACTCTATACTAGCTACATTAATGCCTACAATACTGTTAATCCTAGATGTAGTTATCACTACGTTTACCTATAGAAGGCTAAGACGAGTAATTGAAGCTAGGAGGTCTGGGTAGAGGGTTTAAGGAGGGAGAGGGAAAAAAGGTTTGTGTTTTCCCCGGGCTCTAAGCCACTACTTTGGAACAACGGACTTCCTAATTGTGCTGTATCCTAGTAGGGCGAATACCATTGCTAGTAGTGCGAAGAATGTTGCAATTACTCCAATGTACATGCTGTTGGAGGCTGCTCCGCTTGCACTGTCTACTTTACTAGATACTTCGTTAAATCTTGTGTCAACTTTGCTGTCGAGTGATGTGATCTTTGCTTCTAGTCCCTTGAACCCGCTGTCCATCT
>Ga0272445_1001550_pt1 | contig 17481 bp, 23 predicted proteins | sample YNPCB0031_FD_194404 | JGI IMG/M metagenome (GOLD analysis project Ga0272445, IMG submission 194404) | Hot spring sediment microbial communities from Yellowstone National Park, WY, United States - YNP-CB-003-1 | ecosystem: Environmental > Aquatic > Thermal springs > Hot (42-90C) > Sediment... | reverse complement strand
TAGGGCCCGTCACCAGCCCCCTAGAGGTGAATCAGGCGCTGTCGCTGGGCGTAACCCGGGTGGTGACTCTAACCAGAGAGCTGATAGTTAAAAAGACGGAGACGCGGCAGAAACACTAGCTTTTTCCTCTTGCCCGCCGTCGCTTTCGCTAACTCTATCGACGCGTCTAGCAGAAACACTCTTCATATGACACAGCTATTTAAGACCCCGTCGCCCACCCACCTAGCCGCCGGCTCCACATCCCCCGCCATATGGGCAATTGATGTAAATCCCCGCCACAGGTACGTCCATGTCTCAGGGTGGAAAGATGTCCAGAAGGCAACTGCTCATGGTCGTCGGCGGAGCCGCCGTTGCCGCTGTTGCCGGCGGAGTGCTCTGGCAACTGAGCCAGCCTCCACCCTCCAGCACAGCAACAACCAATGCCCCTACACAGACGGCGGCCACGCAGACGTCAGCCGCGCCTACGGCCGGCGCCGCCCAAGGCAGGTTGGTAATCCTGGCCCGGTCTGACTATCACCAAGAGGTCCACGAAAAGGCGCTTATTCCCTACTTCAAAGAGCGGGACCCCTCCGCAACCGTGGAGTACGTGCCGAAGGGCTACAACGACCTCTACCAAGTGGCTAAGCTGGCCATGCAGAGGGGCAGTTCCGACTACGACGTTTTGTACCTCGACGAGCCCTGGGTCAGGGAGTTTAAACAGTGGGCCGTCGCCGTGGATGGAGCCGACCTCTCGGGCTATCCGCCTAAGCTCCTAGAGCCGGTCAAGGCGGGCAACAGCCTCTACGCGGTGCCGATACTCGGCAACTTCAACTTCTACTTCTACAGAACAGACGTGTTGGAGCAGATAGGGGAGAGCAGGCCCAAGTCTATGGATGACATCATGCGCATAGCTGAGGCCGTGCAGAGGAGGCTTGCGCCGAGGATATTCGGCTTCACCGGCAACTTTACGCTGGGGCAGGGCAGCGGGGCGAGGTAAAGGAAGACGAGCTGAGCCAGGTGGAGCGGAAGATCCACGAGGAGGTCTGGCTCAGCCGCCTAAAGCCCTACCTGGAGAAGGTGCGGGGCACGGGCCTCCTGCCCATCGGCGCGCCGCGGTACAGAGTGGCAGGGCTAGTGAGGGCGAGGGTGGTGGGCGTGGAGGTCGCCGCTGGGGGCTTTGAGGAGCTAGTGTGGCATGAGGTGAAGAGGAGTCGGAACATCATGCAGAGCGAGCTCGCCGCGGCTAACTGCGTCAAGGCTTGGCTGGCGCAGAACGGCTACGCCGTTAGGGAGGACTACGCCAGCGTGCCGCGGCCCTTCGACATGGTTGTGGTCAAGGGGGGTCAGATCTACGTGGTTGAGGCGAAGGGGAAGTGGGTGGGGAGGCGCGACGACCCCATATCCTTCACGGCCAACGAGATAGACTTCGCCTCCCGGTTCCCAGACCGGTACATAGTCTGCATCGCCTACACAGACGGCGACAAGTGCGTGGAGCTGACCTGCCAGCACTTCGCCCAGTTCCAAAAGGAGTGGGTGCTTGAGACGGCCCGCGGCATAGAGTACAAATACAACGCCAGGAGAAGGCAGGGGTCTTAGGCAAATCGCGACGCATCGTTGCCGCAATTGTAAGCGTCGACCTGTAAGGCGGCATTGTCGCTACTCTAAGTATGTGTAAACGGCTCCACGTATGAGTAGACGGATTTTCACGTGGTTGAACTATTTTACAAGCTTTATAGAAATCGTGGTTTTCTTGGCAAAGACGCTGGACCAATAAGTTAGGTACAGCTTCTCCGCCTTTTCCCCCTCTGGGATTAGATACATTAGGTGACCCTCGGTGTATGTGCCAGGCGCGACATTGTTACCCAAGTCAAGTCCCACATACACAACTGCGCCCTCTATAACTTCCTTAGTGGGTTGGAATATCCACTCTAAGCTAATTGGGTATTTGGTTTCGTAGCTCTTACCAGCGTTAGTTACTAGCACAAACGTAGAGAGTTCAAACATCGGTCTCTTTATCTCAGACCCCGCGTTTTCGATCTTCATCTTGACGAGAATAATCTTCATGCCCTCAGGTGCGCCGTAGTAACTTTCGCCTGATTTGATGTATTTAGTTTCGACAACGTCCTCGGCCGTCACCTTCCAGTCGCCGGCGACGACTGTCTGGCCGAGCGACGCCTCTACGATACCCGCATTTGCAGTGCTTGACGTTGTCGTCTTCAATTTTTCTGTCTCTTCCATTGTCCTAGACGTGGTCGTTGTCGGTGTTGTTGTCGTGGTGGTTATTACAGTCACAGTTCCACCCTCTTTTCCTATCTCCTCTATGGCCTTAGAAAGGGTGTATGCGGTTAAATGTACCGCCGCTATGCCTGCGAGGATTATGAAAGAGAAAATCGCCAAAACAACCCCTAAGACCAGGGGGAGGGCCCTCCCGCCTCTTTTAACCGACATGTATATGCCGACGGCCAACGCCGCAATGGCCAGGAGATAGCCGAGAGCTACAGAAGCTGCCCAAGCCGCTGGAAATGCCATAAACGCGAGAAAGAGACCGAGCAGAAACAACACCACTGCTGTACTTGTGGACATGTGTATGTATGCTTTGGGTTTTAATATAAATTTTCATTGCTACCTCAACACGAAGCGGGCACTTAAGCATGTCAAGAGGTAGGAGGGGTTTACAGCGACGGTTGCTCCGCTAGCTTGGCTGATCGGCGTCGGCGGCTATGCCGGATTCGTCGCTCTGCTAAGTGTCGCCGGTAGCGGCAAGATTTATAACTTTACTGCCCCGTTTGTATGTCTTGGCTGAGAAGATCAGGCGGGTTTTGTTGGTGCGGCCGGAGATTCTAGTGGAGGTCCTCACGGCTAAGCCGGAGGTCGTGTATGAGGTCGGCTAGGTTGATGCCTTGGCAGAACCTGGTCACCAAGGAAGACTTGAGGAGACTGGAGGAGAAAATGGTCACGAAGGACGACTTGAAGAGGTTAGAGGAGAAGATGGCGATTAAGGAGGAGTTGAAGGCGGTTGAGACGTCTCTCAGGGAGGAAATAAGGAGGGTCGAGACGTCTCATAGAGAGGAAATAGGTGAGGTTGAGGAATCTCTCAGAGAGGATATGAGGAGGCTCTGGCTCGCACTAAACGCCCTGGGCGCCAGGTGGGGGGTGTTCAGCGAGGACGTGTTTAGGAGCGGCGTTAGGGAGCTTCTTAGGGATGCGGGGTATGCGGTGGAGAGGTGGATTTACTACGACGATAGGGGTTACGTCTACGGCTATCCGAGCGAGGTGGAGCTGGACGTAATTAGGGATGGGAGGACCCTAGCCGTCGAGATAACATCGGCCCTGAAGAGGGGCGACTTACAGCAGATAAAGAGGAAGGTGGAGCTGTTCTGCGCCGTTACCGGCAGGCGGGTTGACGCCGTGTACGTAATAACGCCGTTTATTCACGACAGAAACCCCGACGCGGTGGTCGCCGTAGCCAACGCCATGGGCATCACCGTAGTGTGGCCTAGGCCGTGACGCGGCCGACCTTCAGGTAGGTTGCGCCCCGCCGGTTATGTGAAGACGACGCGCGTAGCCTTATCGGCTCGGCGAAATGCGCCTATGAAGCTGACAACAATTAAGAAGTAAAATAGATTCTGGATCTCCAGAAAGGTAGAGAGCTCGGTAGAATAGGGCTCAGGCGTTGGGGTGTTTGGCGAATTCATCCCGACGAGGGCCCGCGACCTTAGGGGTGCGCCGGGGGTTCTGCATTGCGTGTAATCTCCGCCTTGGCGTTGCGCCGCGACCTCCTCTCGGCGTCTGCCGTCGGTCAGCGGCGCGATCGACCTTTATCAAGCCGTCTGCGGTCCAGGCGGCGGGTTGGGTCCGTCCCACACGGGGGAGAAGAGATATTAAAGTGAGACTGCCGTGTGGGACATGATGAAGAAGGTAGACAGCAAGGGCAGGCTGTTCCTCGGCAGGTACTACGCAGGAAAGACAGTCTATGTCGTGGAGGTTGGGGGCGGCTTGGTCGTGACGCAGGACAGGGACTTAGCCGAGAGGGCGAGGGCCCTCGGCGTCAAGGCGCTTTTAGACGTCTACTACAGACTGCTCGACCTAGTTGGCGAGCCTGTTGCAGAGGATATCGAGAGAGCGGTGGAAGAGGCCGTATGGAGAGATGCGTTGTCGACACCTCGGTCTTGATCTCCAAGCGGCTTGACGCGGCGCTCCAATGCGCAAAGCGGTACGTGACTTCGGTAGTTCTGCTGGAGTACATGACGTGGGCCGGGAGGTCGGCCGAGGAGGCGTGGCTACCTTAGGTTGCTACAGCTGTTGCCCAGCCTCCTCCGCCAGCTCGACATAAGAGTTGTGGATGGAGTCGCGGTGGAAGACGTGGATAACGCCGTCAAGTGGGTCCCCGAAAGAGGCGTGAATCCCGGGGTGCCCTCATTTCGGCCGTGGCCCGGATACTAGACGCCGTGGTGATCACCAGGGACAGAGACTGGGAAAGGTTGCCGGAGGTCAAGAGCGTAATTCTGCCCTAGCCGCTGGCGTGGCAACAGAAAGCTCCAAAATAAACTTGTCTCAAGTCAACGGCGGGGCCGTTGCAAAAGCATGCGCTGTAAAGCACGATTTTTCGCGTCTGGCGTCAGCGCGGAGTGGCATGCACGTGGTTGCATCCAGCCGGTGGCCTGCGTAGTAGATTTAAACGCATAACTTGGCTATATTGTGGAGCAGGATCGGGCCGTGAAGTTAGAGTTGGACTGGAACAAGCTTGAGGAAGTCGTCGAGAGGGCAATACGCAAAGCGAGGACAGAGGAGCTTAAGGAGGTGGCCGAAGCCATAAAGACGCTGGCCGACTACATGAAGACTGGTTTCGAAGCGGTGTTTAAAGCTATTGAAGAAATGCGTAAGACATACGACGAGCGGCTTAAAAGGCTTGAAGTCACCATGGGCTATCTGGGTGGGAGGTGGGGTAGGGACTTGGAAAAATTGGTTCTTGAGCTGTTCAAAGAGGCGCTTGAGCGCAGAGGCGTCGAGGCTGAGAAGGTGGAGAAGCTGGTGTTCAAGACCGACGTCGGCGTGGTGGAGGTAGACGTCTATATCCACAACGGGAGGGGGTATCTAATTGATGTCAAGGCCGTGGCCTACGGCGACGATGTGTGGTGGTTCGCCTGGAGGGCCAAGCTGGCAGCCGAGGAGCTGGCGAGGCAAGGCAAAAAGGTGGAGAGACTTATACTCGTCGCCGTCCACATAGACAAAGAGGCGCTGGAAAAGGCGAGACAGTTAGGCATAGACGTCATATACGGCAACGTCTTCTAACCCTCCTTTCGCTGGCACTTAAACGTCTCTGCGGCGTGCCGCGCGGAGGGCCGGGGAGCCCGTAGCTGTTGAAGACAGCTGTCTCGGACTGTCTCTCACCGAGGGCTGAGAAACAGCTCCTCAGCCCCATGGGCTTCATATGAGGCGCCCCGCGGGCGCTCTCGGCGGAGTAGACAGCTGACTTGGGCCGTCTTTGGGCGGCGTATTGTTTATATGTGGCAGACGGCTTGTTGCCATGGCTCGTTTTAGAAGTAGAGACACGGCCGCCGGGGTGCGCCATGAGGACGGTGGCGGTTAAGTTGGCGTCTAGGTTCTACGCAGATGAGGCGGTGTTGGAGGTGTTGATGTCGATGCCGGGGATCTACAACGCGTACGTCGATGGGGACATGGCGGTGTTGGAGGTGGACGAGGCCGTGGTGAAGCCTGGGGAGGCCGTGAGGATGTTGATGGACCTTGGCTACGAGCTAGTTCTGCCCCACTTCGTCTTTGCGGTTAAGAAGGGCGACCCGTGGCGGGTCAAAGACCTCGTGGAGAAAGACCTCCTGCCGTATGTCGTGGCGGCCTTCTTCGACGTGTCCTCGCGGCTGGCCTACGTGGTGACCCTCCCCGACGTCTCAGCCGAAGAGGCGGAGAGGTATCTAGCCGAGAGGGGCCTACGCGCCGAGTTGGTAAACACCTACCAAGGCCCCGTCAGGCTCAGCTTTGGATAAAGGCGACGCGGCCCAGGCCGTAGAGATAGGTAGCTCTGGAGCCGTGGAGAAACTCCTGTGGGTGGCCCACCTCTACGTCTGCGGGACGTGGTTTAAAATCAATCCAGCGCCTTGTCCTTGGTCTCGGGCAGTAGTAGGAGGGCGGTGAGGAGGGCGGTTGCCGCCACTACGTAGGTGTATAAGATGACACCGGCGAGTGGGTTTTTTAGCCAGAGGCCTATTGCCTGTATTATGAATGGCGTGAAGCCGCCGAAGAAGCCTATGCCTAGGTTGAAGGCCATGGACATGGCGGTGTAGCGGACTCTGGTGGGGAAGAGCTCTGCCAACGTGGTGCCTAGGATGCTGAAGGTGAAGGCGGTGGCGAGGATTAGGACGAATACGCCGAGGGAGACTAGGGCGACGTCTTTGACGCTGGCGAGCCATAGGTACACGGGGTAGTAGGTAGCCATGGCGAAGAGGAGGCCGGTCATGTATATGCGTCTTCTGCCGATTTTGTCGGAGAGCCTGGCGTTGAAGATGTAGAAGGGAATCTGAAGGAGGCCGGCGACGCCTACGGCCAGGTTGGCGGAGATGGGGTCTAGCTTGGTGACGTTGGTGAGGTAGGTGAATATGTAGCCCGTGGCGGTGTAGGCCAAGACGGCGTGGCCGGCGGCTATGGCTATGCCGACGAGCATGTAGCGTGGATATCTGGCGAAGGCCTCCACAAGCGGTATCTTGGCGACGTCGCCTCTCCTCTTGGCCTCTTAGAAGAGAGGCGTTTCGAGGAGTTTTATACGGAAGACGAGACCTATCGCCGTGAGTATTATGGAGAGGAGGAAGGGCACACGCCAGCCGTACGTGGCGAAGTCCTGCGGAGAGAGGAGCTTCGAGGCTGTTACTAGAGTGAGAGAGGCGAGAGCTAGGCCAAGGGGCGGAGTCACTGCCACGAAGCCTGCGTAGAAGGCCCTGGCGCGGGACGCGGCGTGTTCAAGCACGTAGGTTACCGCGCCGCCGTATTCGCCGCCTAGCGAGACGCCTTGTAGAATTCTGAGGGCGGTCAAGAGGGCGGGGGCCGCGAGGCCCGTCTCTGCGTAGGTGGGGAGGAGACCCATGAGAAACGTCGCCACGCCCATGAGGAGAAGGGTGGTTATGAAGGTGGTCTTCCGGCCTATCTTGTCGCCGAGGTGGCCGAAGATGGCGGCGCCGACGGGTCTCACCACGAAGCCTGTGGCGAAGATAAGCCAAGTCAAGAGAAAGGCGGCTATGGGGTCGTCTTGGGGGAAGAAGAGGCGAGAGAGAGGCGTATGAGAAAAACTCGTACCACTCAATTAACGTGCCCGCCGTGGAGGCGGTCACCACAATTCTCATGTTGCTATGTGACATAAATAGAGTGATAGGACCCATATATATATATCTGTTGACGACTCACGTCTCAAGCCTACGCCTTATGAGGCCGGTCACACGTCTGTATCAACCTGTCGTAAAGCCTTGTCAACACGCCTGCGGCCAGCGCAGCCGCCACGTCGTCGGCGAACATGGGAAGCCCGGCCAGGGGCCCGGCTTCTGTCTATCCAGCCAGTACAACATAAGCACGGCCTTGAAGCCGCCGATGTACTCCGCCGGAGCCACTGCCAGAGACTCGTCCACCACTATCTTCTTGCTGTACGCCGCGTGTTCCTCCGGCGTCAGGCCGCGGTAGGCCCCGGCGGTGGCTTTGGCGTCCGGCTCCCCGGCGGCGTAGATGAAGGTCCAGATGTTGGGGGTTCTCAACACGGCGTCGAGCACTCTGCGGGCCTCCTCCTCGGCGTTCTGCGCCCCCGGCATCGGGGGCTGGGCGTAGGCCTGCAGTATGAGGCTCAGCAGGTCGCCGTAGCGCAGCCCAAGGCTTAGCCGAAGCCTCTGGTCCACGTCGAGATTGCCAGGGCCTTGAACAGTGCGTCGTGCACCAGCCGAAACAGCTCGTCGCCCACCTCAGTCCCAATGCACACATACCTCCTCCTCTCGCCGCCCGTTGCGACGACTGCAACAGCGTCTGACACTTTTCCGCCCAACCTCCTCCCTCCTCTCCGACGTCTCTTGGAGCCTCGAAGCGCGTGTGGGGTTGATAAGGGCGTGGGAGGGGAGAAACTTGGTCGTCTACGGCTGAACGTCTAGGTTTGGGTAGCTCCGCCTGAACGCGGCTTAGAGCTGGGCGAAACGTGGCCAGGACAGGTGCCGATTCGCAGAGAGGCCGTTAAGAACGAGAAGAGATGTTAAGAAACCAGATGATCATCGTTTCGACCTTCTCCTCAAGGCTGCGGCCGCTGCGGCCGCCGCGATCACTATTACGGCAACCAACGCTACCCAAACGGCGGCGTCTAGGCCGCCGGAGGTGTTTGGAGTTTGAGCTACTGGCTGGCTCTGCTGGGTGGTGGAGGGTTGTTGGGCGGTGGTCTGCTGGGTGGTCTCCGTCGGCTTTGCGGCCGCGGCTATTTGTTTCGTCAAGTTTTCAAGTGTGGAGAGGTAGTTTTTTGAGAAGTCTGCGGTGATTATCTTCGGCTGGGCGCCGAGTTCGTTCATCTTGTTTCTAAAGTTGTCGACTATTTTGAGGGCCTCGCCGCTGACCGTGACCGCGAGGGCCGGCGCGCCTTCCTTGGCGTATTGAAGCGTTTTTTGTAGATCTGCAGGCGAAGGCGGCACGCCGGGCTCTTTGATGAAGATCGCGACGTCTCTGAAGCCGAGCCAGTACAATATGTACTGGGCCGTCGGCGTTATGGCTATCGCCTTGCCTGAGAACTTATTTGCATATGTGGCGTTGAGTTGTTTTAGCTTCTGTATGAAGTCTTGATCTGGCTCTAGGCCTGTGGCTTTAGAAACTTCGTCGACTAATGCGAATACGTTGGGCGGGAAGACACCGTGGTCGTGCATATTCAGGCCGCCGTGGTCTTGCTCAGCTCCTTTGACCAGATCGCCGTCCCATGTGAGGTACCACTGTATCTTGGTGAGGTCTATCAACTTGGCTTTTATCTCTCCGTTCTTGATCATTTCGGCGATCTTCAGCTCAAAGGGCGCATGCATAGAGGATATAATCACGTCTCTCTCAGTCAGCGCCTTAAGCATCTGGAGGTCTTGGGGGGTTAGCTGGTAGTCGTGGGGGTCGGAGACGCCTTTCGTCAGGAGTATAACGTCGGCGTTGGGGAACGCCTCTTTGAGTATTATGTTGTATGCTGGGAAGCTGACGACTATTTTCTGCGCCGAGGCGAAGACGGCCAGCAACAACAAGGCCGTTATTGTCAAGACCCCGCTTTTGCGCATGGGCGTTTGATGTTTTCTATTTTTAAACTTGTGCACGACGTTCCGCTACGTACGGGGGGCTCAACAGCGTTCTGTGCACGGCGCATTGCGGCCGGGGACGTGTTGATAATGTTAGAATCTATAACGAGTTTATTAAAACGGTAATTGAGCAGGCGAGAGCCGGCTCGACGAAGGCGTTTACAGAGCTGGCCAAGCTGGAGGGCGTTTCGCCGGAGAAGTTTAGAGATAGGGTGGCGAGGGGGCCGTAGTTATTAGGAACGTGGAGAGGCCTCCCAGGCGGGTGGCCGTCATCGTGAGGGGGTGTCGACGAAGATTAACGTGAATCTGGGCACCTCAGGCGAGGTGGTTGATTTAGACTAAGAAGGTGGCTGTGACGAATGGGTGGGGCGACTCGCTTATGGACCTCAGCGTGGGCGGCGACCTGGACGCCGTCAGGCACGCCGTGTTGGACGCCAGCGAGATTCCGGTGGGCACTATGCCGGTTTACTAATCTTTAGTAGCAAATAGAGAAAATTATAATTGTCTAAGGATTTCTGCTCATATAGTTAACAAAAACCTGAGGATTTACGCAACAAAAGACGCGAGGAACTCCGGCGGGCTTACGCCTTTTCCTCCTTTGCGCTTTTCTTCTTTTTACAGGGCATGTATATCTCGGCCTCTCTTCTTATAGCTGTGTCTTTGACGGTGGGCTTATATGTGAATGTTATGGAATTACCTCGGTGGAGTCCAGCAGCGGGTCGTAGTTTAGCGCTTCTCTGGCGAGTCTGCCGGTTTCTATGAGTTTTTTTAGTCTTGGCGCCGCCTCCTCTAGAAGCCTTATCGTCTTCTTGGTCACTGCGCACACCGCGTCGAAGCCCTCCTCGCCCCAGTAGTCCTCGTAGTGCGTGTAGAGGCAGCGGCCGCCGCAGACGTGTCTGTACTCGCATCGGAGGCACTTATCTTTTAGCCTGGGGGTGCCGCCGTTGAGGCCGATCTTTATGTGTCCCGCCGTGGCCCACTTCTCGGAGACGGCTATGGGGCAGTGGAGCACTCTTCCGTCGGTGTTTATGGCGAAGCTGTACTTGCCTGCGCCGCAGGGCACCCAGTCGTATGGCTTCACAAGAAGCGCCCTGTATATGCCGAGTATGGGCACAATGCCCAGCACCCTCCCTCTCTCGGCCTCCGCCAGGAATAAATCCCTCAGCTTGGCGACGCCGGGGAGGTAACTCTCCTCGGCCCACTGGAGGAACTCGCGGGGGCCCCACTCCTCGGTCCAGATGACGTTTAGTTGCCAGTGCACCGCGTCGAAGCCGAGGCTGAGGAGATGCGGCGCGTCTCTGTATATGTCCGACCTCCTAGACACCGCCATCCGGGCGATGACCTTGCATCTGCACCCCACCTCCTCCTTCAGCCACCGCAACGCCTCCACCACCTTCTTGTACACCCCGGGGCCCCGGTAGTAGTCGGTGACTTCGGGCGGCCCGTCTATGGAGAGCAAAACCGTGGAGAAGCGGCGCCACAGCTCCGGCGGGAGTCTCCGCGCCAGAGTCCCGTTTGTCTGGACGCCGAAGCGGGCGTGGGGCATCGCCGCCATCACCTCCTCTATGTACCGGGGGTTGAGGAGGGGCTCGCCGCCGTAGAAGAAAACAACGGGGGCGCCGTCTCTCCCGGCGATGAACTTAGCCACGTCGCCCGGGCCAACCTGCGGCCTCCAGGGGGAATGCGCCGGGTTGAAGGAGCCTCCACAGTATCTACACGCCAAGTTGCAGGCCCCCGACGTTAGGAGGAACCAAAGCACTGCGTCTCCGTTTTCTCTTATTAAAAACAGTGGCTGAAAAACCGCCTCAGCCCACCGCACGCCTCGGGGAGCCGCCGGGCGGTATCTGGCGGCTGGAGCCGGCGGGCGTGGGGACGGCGCCGAGGTTGCAGGAGATATGAGGGGAGGACGCTATACGTCGTTGGGAGTTGCGCCGGGGGGTTAAGAGGGGCTTTCGGCAATCCACCGTTTCCTCACCTCTCGGGGGCTCAGGTTCACGTCATCAACCGTCTACGTGGCCCAGCCTCAAAAGTTTTGCGAAAAATATTTATAGGGTACACGGTGTACTTTGCCATGGCGTCGGTTCAATATGAGTGCACCGGAATCGTGCCGTTGTATACTCACGTCACTGCGATAGTAGTACCGCTGAGTTGCAAGGAAAACGGCGGTGCGTCAAGAGGCGTCTGGAGCCCCGCCGTCTCCCGCCTCTCTCCGATACTATTCATGCTGATATCTGCGGCAACTCTTCTGAGCGCCCTCCTTAAGCCGTATTAGAACCCGCCGCAACTGGCTGACTCCCCAAGAGGAATCTCTTAGACGCTGGGTTTTTTGCGGCGGAGGCCCCCCCCCAGTCTGCGGCGTGCTGGGGATAAGGTGGAGGCGTAAATAGAACGCAGAAGCCGGTGGGTTTGGAGAAAAAGCCTGGTTATTCAGCGGTTGCGGGCCACTTGACTGTTGTCTCTTTGGGTTGCTCGGGCTGGAGCACCACTGCCGACTTCACAGTGGCTGGTGGTGTCTGGGCGGCGGGTGGCGGCGCTGTGTATCTCCTCCTGGTGAGGAACAGCGCTATTACGAAGAGCAACGCGATGCCGAGCGCCGTGGCCATGTTGACGGCCCATGTGAAGCCGGTGTTGAGCTCGGAGTAGCGGCTCTGGAGCAACGCCTTCTCCTGCTGGGCCTGTTGATAAGACTTGCTCAACTCGTCGTAGCGGCCGCTGAGCTCGCTGTATTTCGCAGACAGGCTGAAGTAGCTCTCCCTGAGTTGTTGCTCTGCCTTCTGAAGTTCGTCGTAGCGCCTCTGCAGTTCGGAGAGCCTGGCCTGCAAGTCGGCGATGGTCCTCTGGGAATCTGTGTACTGGCCGGAGAGCTTGTCGTAGGAGGCTTTCAGCTCCTCCAGTTGCCTCCTGGCGTCGGCCAGCTGGGCCTCCACCGCCGCCTTGGCCTGGCTCACCGCCGACAGCTGGGCCTGGACCTGGTCCAGCTGTGCCCTCAGGGCGTCTCGCTCGGCACTCACTTGCGCAAGGACTGCTGAGAGCTTCTCGTTGTCCATCCTCGCCGCGGCTAGGAGAGCGGTTAGGTTAGCCACCCGCGCCTGCAGGTCGGCAACCTGCTTCTTCAGCTGGTCCACCAACGCCGTAAGCTCCTTGACCCTCTGCTCCAGCGAGGCGGCGTAGCGGGCCAAGTCTTCGTAGGTAGTGGGCAACACCCGGCCTATGTAGTAGTTGTACGAAAGCGTGTAGTTGGGCAGGGCTATCTGGATCTCAAGCAGGATGAGGGGGTCGATCTGCCTCTGGGGGCAGTAGTTGAAGGAGACGACCAGTTGCTTAATTTCGCCTTTCTGTAGGGAGAAGCCGCCGAAGGTCTTGGGCGGCTGGACTTGTGGATTCCACGTGCCCTCGGAGTAGAACTTGGCTGTGACTCTTACCTCTTTTACTGTGACGGGGTCGAGGGCCTTGATTTGGATGGTCACGCCGTAGTCTTGGCAGAAGAGCCACTGGTCCGTCCTTATGACCAAGACCTCCACCGGCGGCGAGGTGAAGTGGTCTGTCAACGTCCCGGCGGCGACGAACACCGCCGCCAGGAGCGCCAGAAGCCACCGCATAAGCTATTTTACGTAACGCATATTTATTTGTTTCTCAGCGGCTGCGCCGCGACCAGAAGGACCAGCAGGGCGAGGCCCAAGGCCGCGCTGGGCCACAGCCAAGGCAGTATCGTGTAGAGGAAGTGGGCCGCGGCGGCCGAGAGGACCGCCAGTGACACCGAGAGCGGCATCTGTTCCGTCAGTCTGTGGCTGTATCTAGAGGCCGCGGCGCCGGGCAACACCAGAAGCACGGCCGGCATCAACGACCCCAGCGCGTATACGCTGGCCGCCACCGCCAGCGACATAGCCACTACAAAAAGCATATCGAGCCGTTCTGGATTTATCCCGACGGCCTGGGCAAAGGCCTCGTCCACCGCCGCGTAGAGATACTTGACGCCGTAGAAGAGGGGGAAAAGCGCCGAGGCGAAGAGAAGCGGCGCTTGGATCAAGACGTCTCGGGAGGTGATTAATACATACTCCCCAGTTATTATAGAGAGGGGGTCTAGGGCCGTGGCGTAGAGAGACCTAATCACGTACAGCAGAGCCACCGCCGCGGTGAGCTGAAAAGACATCACGACGCCAGTAGCCACGTCTTTCCTAAACCCAAGCCTCTCCGTGAAGAGGACCAGCAGGTTCAGCACGATTACGAAGAGGAGGGTGGCGAGGTAGAAAAGGGGGGAGGCGAGGCTTTGCGCAACCGCGGCCGCCGGTATGGCCGCGGCGAGGGCGGCGGTGAGTATGCTGTGGCCCTGGGCGTGTGCCAGGAAGGTCATCCTCCTGCTCACAGCCAGGGGGCTCAACGCCGCCAGCACCGCCGCCGAGAGGACTAGAGAGACCAAAGGCCAGAACAACAACGGCGCGTAGAGGTAGGCGTGGATAAAGGCGGCTGCCGCCGACGCCGCCGCTAAGGCCTCAATGAGGATGAGCATAGTCCTCCGTGACGCAGATAAAGCCTGTGGGCGTCTTGGCGATGCGGACGTATCGATAGACCTTCATGAGGACCTCCTCTCTAAACACGGCGTCGGGAGGGCCGTAGGCGACGACCCTCTTGTTCAGCAACAACACCTTGTCCGCCAGGTCTGAGGGAAACGTCAACTCGTGAGACGTCATGAGTATAGTCCTGTCTTTCTTCAACTCGCGGAGGAGAGACATCAACTCCACACGGCCTTGGGGGTCTACGTTCGCCATGGGCTCGTCTAGCAGAAGCACGTCGCCACCCGTGGCCAAGGCCCTGGCTATGGCCGCCCTCTGCCTCTGGCCGCCTGAAAGCATGGTGACTGGCTTATCTCTGAGGGCGTACAGCTCAACGGCCTTGAGGGCCTCCTCAGCCGCCCTCTCCGCCGACCTGACTCTTCTAAACCTGGCGGGGAGGTAGACGTATTCCCACACCGTGGCCTCCGCCTCTATGCGCACGTGCTGAGGCACATACCCCACCTTGGCGGCGCGCTCCTCTCCGCAGAGCCCCTCGACGCATATCTCGCCGCGGTGAGGCACTTGGCCGAGTATCGCTAGAAACAAGGTGGTTTTTCCCGCCCCGTTGGGGCCGGCCACGAGCACAAATTCGCGGCCTGCGGAGAAGGAGACGTCTTCCAACACCGCTCTTCCTCCCCGGAAGACCCAGAGGTTCCTCACCACAAGAGACATGTCGACGCGTTGACCTGTATTTATATGCACACAGCCGTGAGAGGTCCATGGGAGATGCTGCTGCGCCGTGCACAGTTTTAAAACCTCTCCACTGCGTCTTCTATGGATGCGTTAGAAGGAGAGTGGGTCAGAGGCGCCACGTGGTATCTAGAGAAGGCGGTTGAGGTGGTGGCCTCGTCCGCCGACCCCCTCGCCGCCGCGGAGAAGCTTAGACAGGTAAGGCCCGGCATGGCCTCCCTCGACTTTCTATACCTAGTGGTCAAGGAGGCGGCCGCCCGAGGCGTCGAGGCGGCGGAGGCGGCTCGGAGGGTGTCGACGTATGTGGAGGAGGTCAAGAGGAGGCTCGACGCGGTTTTGGCCGAGGTGGAGTGCCCCCGCCGGGCGGTTACGATCAGCTTCAGCAGAGCCGTCACGCGCCTCCTGGATAGGTGCAGAGGATCCACGGAGAGGCTGTATCTGGCCGAGAGCAGGCCGGGCCGCGAGCTCTCGGAGGCCTACGCCACCTATTCCCGGCTGGTGGAGACCGTGCCTATTCCAGACTCGGCGGTGGGGGCCTACGACTACGACGTGGCGGTGGCGGGGCTGGACGGCCGGTATCTGGACTACGCCGTCAACAAGGTGGGCACTCTTCCGCTGTTCGCCGCCGCCAAGGCCCTGGGGGCGAAGACGGTGGCGGTGTTCGAGAGCTACAAGGTGGTGCCCCTCCTCGCGCCTAGGCCGCCCGTCGTGGAGGTGGAGCTCGCCGGGAGGAGGGTAGAGGTCCCCCTCTTCGACAGGATGCCGCCGGGTCTCGTGGACCTAGCCGTTACCGACTTGGGGGTCTTAAGGGAGGTGCAACCCCGTGCCGTCTTTAGTTCTGTGGTTGAAAAAATTTTTATCTAGAGACGCCGGGGTTGTCGTGCTGTGTAGAGAGGTCTCCAGAGGCGCCGTGTATAGACTAGACGAGGAGGTTTACATACTTAGCGTAGAGAGGCGAGGCCTCTGGCTCGTGGCGGTGGCCTACGTCAGGTCTCAGACCGAGAAGGAGGTTTGCTACCAGGCGGTGCTCAAGCTGAGGCCCGGCACGCGGTATTTCGTCGGCCGTTGCGAGTGCCCCGACTACAAATACAGAGGCGGCCCCTGTAAACACATTGTGAAGGCCAAGGTTGCGTTGCGGGAATATTTAAAGATGGCAAAACAAACCAGGCAGTGAGGCTCTTCACAGTTAGGGAGGCCAACGAGGTAATTAGGGAGCTGAAGCCCCTACTCCTCCCCGTGGTGGAGGCGGCCCGGCGCTGGGACTCCCTAACGCCCGAGGAGATGGAGGAGATGGAGAGACAGGCAGAATGGCTCCTCAGGGCTGCGGCGGAAAACGGCTTCATAATCCGCGACTTCGTAAACGGGATCGTGGATTTCCCAGCACGTACAAAAGACGGCGAGGTAGTGTTCCTCTGCTGGAAAATAGACGAGCCCGAGGTGGCGTTCTACCACGGCCCCGAAGGCTTCAGAGGGAGGAGAAGGATAACCCCCGACTTATTCCCAGAATAAAGCCAACACCACATAATCCTCTACTTACTACGAGCATGCCTCGCCCCTAACCATAGATCTACATAGCTACCGTTAATTTCATTAACTTCCGGCAGATGGGTGTGTGGTTATGTCCTCTGATACCAACACTGGCGGAGTTTAGAGCGCTTGGTTCCCTCTTCGCGGTCTTCCCTTTCGCCGTTAGGACCAGCAAGCCGCACCCCGCCCCCTCGTTTAGGCTATGTCACTGGCTTGACGGCGCAACCAGAGACGGGGCGGTCGGCCCGGTAATCACGGTTGCGGTAAGTGGGTAGACGTATGTGCGGCTCTCGTGAGTTCAAAGCGCCGAGCTGTGCTACGTCCCACGGAGCGGCGCCCTCGAAGATCCAAGCGGCCCGGCAGGTCCTCCTACGACTGACAGCCCCCAAGCCGCCCTAAGCACGTAGCCGGGACCTCAGGAAGCTTGTCAGAAATCCCCGTTCTCCACGTGGGTAATTGAGTATTCCGCCGCAGTCGAAAACGGCCAGGGTGCAACCAACAGAGGGTGATCCCCTAAGTCTCTAACTTCTTTAACCGGAAGTGCCGCCGATGTGCTGGCTTTCCTCCACAGTAGAATGCGCCTGGGGCTCGGCTGTCGGTGTGTAGCCGTGAGGAGTTATTTTGTCGTCGTGATTAGGCGCTTTGATACTACCTCTTGGCGAGTTCTATAATGAGCTTGGCGATTTCCGCGGCTACGTTTACCCCGGTGACTCTCTGGACGTTTTTGAACTCCGGCACCCCGTTGACCTCTATGACGACGTAGCCCCTGTCGGACTCCGCCACGTCGACGCCGGAGTAGTGGGTCCCCACGGCCTTGCTGGCTTTTACGGCGACCTCCTCCAGCTCGGGGTCTATCTTTACGGGCTCGGCCCTCCCGCCGCGGGCCGTGTTGGTGCGCCAGTCGCCGGGGCTGATGCGGTATATGGCCGCCACGGCCCTGTCGCCCACCACCGTGACGCGGATGTCGCGGCCCGGCTTGTTTATGTATTCCTGGACGAGGTAGATGTGCATGTCGCTCTCCATGGCCTGCCTATGGACGATGAGGATCTCCAGATCCTCCGGCGACTTGACGAGGCTGACGAATCTGCCCCAGGATCCGTCCGTCGGCTTCACGATGACGGGGTACGTCAGCTTCTCCGCGACAGCCCTTGCCGCCTCCAGGCCGAAGACTAGGAAGGACCGGGGGGTTGGGACGCCGGCTTCTCTGAGCTTTAGGTAGGTTAGGTACTTGTCGTGGCTCAGCACCAGCGACTGGGCGCTGTTTATCGACAAGCCGCCGTTAGCCTCGTAGGTATACGCCGCCGGCACCACGCGGGATCTCGCCGCCAGCCTTATGACGCCGACGCGGCCGAGGCCCTCCGGGGCGACTAGCTCCTCCGCGTTTACGAGACGGACAAAGGCCCCCAGCTCCCTAAGTGCGTTTAGGAGAAGCTTCTCGTCAA
>Ga0272445_1001546_pt1 | contig 17528 bp, 17 predicted proteins | sample YNPCB0031_FD_194404 | JGI IMG/M metagenome (GOLD analysis project Ga0272445, IMG submission 194404) | Hot spring sediment microbial communities from Yellowstone National Park, WY, United States - YNP-CB-003-1 | ecosystem: Environmental > Aquatic > Thermal springs > Hot (42-90C) > Sediment... | reverse complement strand
TGTTTGGCCGAGTAGACCACCAGGTCGGCATCGGAGAGCTCGGTGTGGAGGCCGAGGAGCATGGAACCAGTCAGCCTTGCATCGACGCCGTGATCCGAGAGCGCCTCGACGAGCCTCAGTACCCTCGCGTCCAGGTCGCTCCGCTCCTTCAACCGCTCAAGTCCCTGCGGTTCGATGAACGACTCGACCTCAGCGAGCGGCACAACCGGCAGGACCTGACCGGCCTGGTCGTCGAAGAGCAGGTACCTCTCGCCTTGCTCCTTCAGGAAAGCATAGGTCTCGAAAAGACCCCGCGCCCTCCTGAAGCCTACTGGTTCCCGCCTCCACGCCAGGACGGCCACAACCCTGCCCTCAGGATGAAGCAGGCCTTTGACCGCGAGGTGACTGCCGCGGAATGTGACGTACCAGCCCTCGATGGGACCCAAACCGTCGATCGATCTCCTCGCGGAATTTAGGTGATGAGCGGTGCCTCAGCCGTGATGCGGAAGCAACCAGTTGCGACAGCGAAGCGGGAGGCGATTAGGCTGCAGCATCAACCATTGACGGCGCATCGGTCAGAAACGGTTCACAGTTTGATCAGCTTAGATCTCCTCTCGTAGAGCTTCAACAAGCCCCTGTCAACCACGTGGATCTCGAAGGGGTCGTCGAACCCCTCCTCCTTCAGAGCAGCAATGACCTCGCCAGGACTCAACCTCTCCGTCACGATCAGAACGTCGACGTCGCTCGAGTAGAGGTGCCTGCCCTCCGCCACGCTCCCGAACAGGTAGACCTCGGCTTCGGGATCAAGAGACGTGACGACCTCCGCGAGCCTCGTAAGGTACCGGTCCAGCTGGCTGAAGACCTCGATCCTCCTCCTCGCCTCCCTAACGAACGGATCGCTCGACGTTCGACCTCACCTCCTCAACCACCGCGCGCAACCTCTCGAACTCGTCCTTTGTGTAAATTCTTGGGATGCACCTAGACGATATGTAGGCGTCCTCGAGCGCACCGAGCTCAACGCTGTACCGAGATGCGAGCTCCCTCAGCTCAGAGCGTCCCGTGACCTCGGTCAGCAGCTCCAGCAACCTCCTTATGCTGTGGGTCCTCGGGTAATCCGAGCCAACCCTCAGAAGCGTGGCCTTGAGGAAGAGCTGGAGGGACTGCTCGAGGCTGAAGACTGCTAAGTCGTACATCCCTGCCCGGGCCTGCATCAGCGCCGTCTCGAGGAAGCCGTCCGACCTCCTCAGCAACGCCTCGTACTCCTCGAGTTTTGACATCCGTCAGCTCACCCTTGCACCCTCAGCAATAAGCTTGGTGCGAACCGGTCTCGGAGGACCGATTGCCGCTCAACCCAGCATCGCATATGGACTGTCACGGAGAACAAAGTCCTCCTCCAAAAAGCGAAAGCACTCGATTTGTTGAGTTTGTGAGAGATCGGCAGACAGGAATTCATGGCGCATCTTTATGCGAGCTTCTCGATTGCACTTCCGACTCCTAAAGCCCAGTCACATCAACGGCAGTTCTATCACTAAATATCACTACTGTTGACTGGCTATGAAGGGATGCCAGAAATATCTATAGTGATACTCACGCGTAATTCCTCGAGGACTATTCGCCAGTGTCTTGAAGCATTAATGCCCATTTCGAACATGATAGGTGAGGTGGTTATTGTTGACGGTAACTCCGTAGATGACACGTTAAAAATCGTGTCAGAATTCGCTATGAAACTTCCTTTGGTGATTTTAAGTGATGAGGGGCGAGGGCTCGGCTACGCAAGAGATGTGGGTTGGAGGGCAACCAGCTCGCCTTACATCATTATGCTGGACAGCGATGTCATCATGGAGCTGCAATTCGTTACGGAATCTTTGCGAATAATGGAGAATGACAAGCGCGTGGGCGCCCTTTCCGCAAAGCTGAGGCCGAAAACCGAAGAAAAGGGATGGTTCGCACTTTTTCAGGTGAAAAACTTAGCAATCAATTTGCATCTCTCCGAACCGACTTACCCGCAACCTGCGGTGGCACTACATACTGGCTGCACGATGTTTAGGCGGGAGGCCCTAGAGAGGGTCGGGGGCTTCGATCACTACTTTAGGCTTGCAAAAGAGGACAGCGACATCAGCTTTAGGTTGCGAAAGGCTGGTTACCTCCTCTCATACCTGCCAATCGAGGTCACGCATTTGGAGAGAGCTCGTTTCTGGAAGACGAACTTCAGGTATGGGAGGAGCTACGTCCACATATCCAAGAAGCATCCTGACATGTCACCGCTCTTGACCTTTAAGAACGCGTTCTTGACGGCCTCCCTGATCTTCCCACCGTTGCAGTTGCTCGTTTATCTCCATTATGTGAGGAGATACGGAGAGGTGCAGGGGTTGAGCTTCACGGAGAGACTAGTCCTACCGGGCTTCGAGGTGCTCAGACAGGCCGTAAGGACAGCAGGGATGTTATACGAACTTCTCAACCGCTAATACGAGTCTGTTAAGTGTTTTACGGCGAGTTCGTAACCTCTCATGCTCATCATGAACTTCATAACATGAGAATCCGGTGCCCGTCTTTTGGCTTGGACTTCCATCCTTTTCCGCAGGATCCTTTTGATGTTTCTGAAATTCCATACGAGCGCAGAAAGCACAGCTCTTGCTACCACCAAATCCTTCCGAAACAAGATTCTCAGAACCGAGAACCCTAAATATCGTATGATGAGTACAGATGAGTAAAAGAGCGCTCTGGATATGCTATAGTTCTTGAGAAGCGTTGTGAGCTGGTTTCTTCTCCGATAGTATACGGCCCGTGGCATAACTTTGCCCATGGTCCCGCCTCCCAAATGGTATACTCGTGAGGTGGGAACCGTTACGACCCTATAACCCATCAATCGTAGCCTCCAGCACAAATCGGTCTCTTCGTAATAGATGAAGTAATCTTCGTCAAAGCCTCCTGCGTTACGGAAGACATCGCTTCTGACCACAAGGGCCGCCCCTCTAGCATAGAAGACATCAAATGGTCGTTCGATCTTCAAAGTATCGGGTAAACCGTGATACAGGTCATAAGCCCTTCCAATGACGTCTATCATGCCACCTACGCTATCGATCAAATTTCTGTCGCGGAGTTGGAGGATTTTGGGTTGTGCAGCAGCCACGCTTTCATCGTTTTCCATAACTTCTACTATTTTTTTGAGCCAATCTGGTTCCACTTCTATGTCGTTGTTCAGGAATGCGACATATTTGCAGTCCCCTCCTAACGCTTTAAAACCGTAGTTATTGCCACCCGCATATCCTAGGTTTGATTTTAACTTGATAAGCCTGCCTTTACCGACTGTTTTGAGCTCCTGCTCTATCACAATGTCACTGCCATCACTCGACGCGTTGTCCACGATTACGACCTCGAGTGCCGGGTAATCGGTGGAGAGAATGCTCCTCAGAAATTTGATTGAGTCCTGCCCAAGGCTTTTGAGTGAGTTATGATTAAGGATAACCAGCAGGACCTTAGGTGTGAACGGCATGCTGGTCCAGCGTGTTAGCGATGCCGATATAAACGTGAATGATGACGAGGAGCCTGTAGTTTGTCTATGCACGATTTATCACACCCTCCGTGGCGGTGTGTTAAGATCTGTGCTGGATTCTATAGAGCGGCTGGACTATCCCAAAGAGAAGATCGTTCTCCTCTTGATCGACAATTACTCACGCGACGGTGCGTACGACATGGTGAGAGGATGGCTTCTCGATCGAGCAAAGAACTATCGGGGAATAATACACATAAGGGCTAAAGGGAATCCTGCAAGACTCAGGAACATCGCACTGCGCACAGCCATGGAATTGGGCATCAGATTCTTTGCGTTTATAGATTCTGACATCCTGGTGGATCAGGATTTTCTAAGGAGGGCGCTCAGGACCGTTAAGGAGCATAACGGGCCGAAGCCGGCATTTTCCGTCAGCATGGTGTGTGATGTCGGTTATGAGAACCTCGACTGGCTCGAGAAGCTCCGCGTAAGATGGTTGAAGTCGCGGAACAAATCCGTTAAGGGAGGCGTCTTCGAGGGAGAGGCATGCAATACCTCTGCATGCCTCATAGATCTGAGAAGGGTTCCTGAGGTCGGTTTCTTCGATGAGGACATATGGTTCATAGAGGATTTGGACTGGGGAAGAAGGGCTACTAGGAAGGGCTATTCTTGCCTCTTCGACAGCAGGGTCGTGTTGCCGCACTTGAGGAGATACTCCCTACGCGAGTTCAAGAAGTACTTCATGAGGGGTGCATTATCGGAGGCGAAGCTCTTTCTGAAGAACGGGATCGCGCTGAGGGCGCTGAGGAGTGCATTGTACTGGGACGCGCTTCTGATTAGTTTACTGGCCTCTTTCGTAAGCCCGTTGCCCAGCCTTGCTTTGGCTGGCATAGGTTTCCTAGCTTACTCTTTGAGAACGAGAGGTTTGGGGAGAATCCTTCTCTATCCCGTATCTGTGCCCTTCTCAATAGCCAAATCGGTGGCTCTGACTGCGGCGATGCTTTATTGGGTCTTGAAGGGAGGATATAGGTCTGAAAAGGTCACTGTTCTGGGAGAACCTGACTGGGAGATGTCTGTGGCTTTACCCTAAGGCCTCGCAGCAAAGACACCAAAACGCCGGCGATCAGACCTGCAGCCCTGACGATCCTGTACGCTGGGGCATAGATGAGACGGAGCTTCAACCTTTCAAATGCGCTTTCGGCTCCGATTATTCTCATTCTCAGAGTTAATACAGTAAACACAAGCAGGGCGGCTAAAATTAGTGCGTTTAGTACAGGTGTTGTGGGCTGTAACACGGGCCACGCAGCAACTAGTGGTAGCGCCACCAAGTCTACTAGTCTGATCAGGACTGTTGCTGTGGCATAAAGCAGCCCTTTTGCACCATGTTCCCAAAGCATGACAGCTAGTAGTGTTCTGCCTATCCAGTAGTTTCTTCTGAATATTTCTTTGGCGGTATCTGGATTGTTATGGTAGCAATATGCGTCCTCGACAACTATTGCTTTGGCACCAGTTTTGTAGAAGAATGTTCTATCAGCATGATATTGGAAGCTAGGGTCTAAACCTCCATGGCGTATGAAGAATTCTCTTTGAATAGCTCTAAACTGTTCTCCAACACGTTTCCCCCCACTCCTTATTATCTGACCTTGCACCTTAACCCACGGGCTGGCAACATTAGCTACATACTCTGTTGAGTGTGTTGTGAGTAATGCTTCTCCACGCTGAATTGGACTGATAAGTTTCCTAATGTAGTCGGGAGGAAATACCATGTCGGCATCAACCAAAACTAGGATATCCCCGGAGGCGTTAAATGCACCCACATTCCTTCCTCCACCAATACCCAAATTTCGTTCCAATCTCAGTAACTTCACTTTATCTCCAAATCTCTCCACATATCTCTCTACAATTTTTGGAGTATTGTCGTTAGATCCGTTGTCCACAACTATTATCTCGATGTCTTGGTAATCCTGCGCTAGGAGGGATTCTAGGCATTTTTCTATATGTCTTTCTTCGTTATGAGCCGGGATTATGATCGATACGTACGGCACTTTTGCTCGTAAAAGCTTAATTTGGGCTGTATATATGTTTAGTGTATGAAGACCGCATTTCTTGTATACTCACTCATGTTATATTGAAAACTTGAGCCAATTCGGCATAAACTGGGAATCCTATAGGGGCATTTTGGCTACGAACATGGCTATATTAGGCTTTCAGCAACAGCGCTTTATAGGACGGGTCTCGTCACTTTCTTAACACTCCGTCAACGAGGTTGTGGTCTACAGGCATGCTTAGGGTCACGAGACGAGGTTGTTCCCTCTTCGAGGCTTTAAGGAGCTAGGTATCTTCGTAATGCTTAATATTATGTTAAGATTCCGAAAGAGTTTGATTTCTATGTTTTCAGCTAATACAGCAATATCTGCGAGTTCGTGACCTCATCTGCAGGCTTCTCGACTTTCCGATTGTTGCACAGGCGCAGGGCATTTAGATCGCCCTCAGGAGATCTATATGATTATGGTTCCAATGAGGTTTTCCATACCAAGACTGGCTGAAAAGTCCCTCCCCTTTACTTGTCTGAGGCCGAGCTTCTAGGAACAAGGTTCAAGAAGACTTGACAAGATTTGAGGTTATCCACCATTTCGTCAAATCAGTAGACCATGTGGCTTTACCTAATGACGTAGCTGGGCGTTCTATTAGGGTTGGTGATGAAGAGTTTGTGGTTCTTACTATATGCGGACTTGCGATTCAAAAAGGTGTAAAGACCTTGTTGAAAGCTGCCTCACATCTGAGAGATATTGGTGGACTTCGGGTTTTAGTCGTTGGCGATGGATCGTATCGCAGATATCTCTAGAAGCATGCACAGAAACTTGAGTTAGAGGATGTAGTAAGTTTTGAATGTTTGGTCCATGGTAACCGGGTAGGATCACGAGACCTGTTATCCACGACGATCATTTCGATGTAGTCAAAACTCTGAACGAGCAGCGCTCCTAACCATCTGTTGATGTGTCTCTGCTCGCTGTATGTCGGGATCACTACTGAAACCGTGGACAACAACCACTCATTACGCTTTAATAACCGAAAATATTTTAGTATTTTGAAATGCGGGTGGCATTGGTTCTCCCTCACGTCTTAGAGGACCTCGGGAAATTCGGAATGGACGTCTTAGCCTACACAACGCATTATGGGTATGAGCACCGGTATGCTAAATTATTAAATAGGCATGGTCACAAGGCCGACTTGTTCATCTTTTCAAGAAGGCAGATAGAGATTAAACGGCTAAGACACGTTTGGGGTCACGACATTGTAATCGTTCCTTTGGGGGGACCAAAGATATTACGTCACATGATGCTCATAGGCCGGCTTGCCAGGATTTTGAGAGACTACGATATTGTGCATTGTTTCAGTTACTACAGCAACATTTACGACGTCCTCGCTCCTGTCTGTTTTCTACTTCGAATTCCTCTGGTGGCGCAGGCTCAGGGCATATACCCCTCAATTGGTGGGACCATGTACGTCCGTAAACTGTTCACGCTCCGATTGGCCGACAGGTTGGCTCCCCTGACGAGGTACGAGGCATCCTTCCTGACGCGTAGGTTCCGGTTAGACCGTAGCAGGACAGTCGTCGTCCCTAACTTTGTCGTTCCGGAGGACTACGTCTTTCCGGACAGGGAACATGCGCGGGTGGCGCTGAAGCTTGGAGCGACCGATTTCGTGGTCCTAACGGTCTGCCGGCTCGTTCCGGAGAAGGGCGTCCAGACGCTGATCAGGGCTGCATCACGTCTGCGGGACATCTCCGAGCTCAAGGTTGTGGTTGTGGGTGACGGCCCGTATAGAGGGGCCCTTGAGGGGCTGGTCAAGGACCTTGGTCTGGATGGTATTGTCAGATTTGATGGTTGGGTCCACGGCCGACAGATCGGGTTGTATTACTCCGCGGCCGACTGCTTCGTCCTCGCATCGGTTGAGGAGAGCTTCGGAATCGTTCTGCTGGAGGCGCTGATGTATGGGTTGCCAGTTATTGCTAGCGATACCTGGGGGGCGAGGGAGATCCTCGGAGAAAAGCTGCCTGACTTTTTGTTCCCCGTTGATGACGAGGTGATGCTTGCCGAGAAAATCCGCCGGGTTTATTTAGATAAGGAGGTGAAGGATGTGTTCGGCAGAATGGGCAGAGAGTTTGTGCTTGAGAGGTTCAGCCCGGAACGTGTCTACAGGAGGTTAATGGACGTGTATAGCGCTGTTCTGGGAAGAAATCGTGGCATAGGGCGACGATGAATATGCGTGAGGCGGCTGTTAAAGCTTGGATTGGTATTTGGTACGTCGTGTACGTTGTTTTACGTGTACTTTTGCGTTTGCTGATCGGCAAACGTAGGAGAAACTGGGTATTGAATCTACTTGGCATATATCGTGATCGGGAGTTTTCAGCTAAATACAGCGGTTTTCTACGATATGAGCCCCGTGTATATCGAGTGATTAAAAATGTTTTAAGTAAGAAAAATTCGAGGTCTTTCGTAGATTTGGGAGCTTTCATAGGTTTACACACTATTTATGCATACAGAATATTGAGACGGAAAAAGGATTTTACTATAATAGCGGTAGAACCTAACCCACATAATTATCAAATGTTATTGGAGGCAACACGAAATATCGCTGGAATAAGAGTTGTTGGCGAGGCTATCTTCATAAAAGATAACGAGGAGGTTGAGTTTTATTTGGGCTCTCGAGGACCTAACGGTTTATCGATGTCAGGTAAGATAATACCGTCAGGATCTGATGTGAGTGCGCGGTCTTTGACGAGTGAAATAATAAAGGTCAGAAGTATGCGGTTAGACACCTTAATTAGACAATCGGGACTAGATAAGGTGGATCTGGTTAAGATGGATATCGAGGGCGCCGAATACCAGGTTTTGACCGACCCAAACCTAGACCTTTCCAAGGTTGAGAACATGGTGGTTGAGGTCCATTATAGGTATGGAAGTCGAGAGAGCGGGGAGATAATGAGGGCGTTAGCAAGACATGGTTTCAAGATAGTACCACTATACCCAGAACCAAACTCTAACAGCTTTTATTTGCTTGCCTGTAAGGGTGAGGTCCCGTGGTAAAGACTCCTTGGTGCTCTATAATAATTCCGACTCTCTCAGACAATCCTCCTACACTAAAGTCCCTCCCGCCACCCGAAGAGCTGGAGAGACTGGGCATCGAACTGATCGTCTCGAAGGATATGGGATGGAGAAACGCTTCTAGGACAAGGAACATGGGGGCTATGAAGGCCCGCGGAGAAGTGTTGTGCTTCATAGATGACGACGCCTCACTGAATTTCCACAAACTCTTGGATTTGCTGCGCAGGGTTAGTGAGAGAGAGAGAAAGGGTTCGTATGGTACGATCCACCACATCTTCTCATAGTAAGGTCAGACATTTTCATATCGGTTGGCGGTTATGATGAGAGGTACAAACCAACCATGGGGGAGACAATAGAACTACGGCTAAGATTACTTCGACTGGGTTGCACACAAATTCCATTCTCACCAAACGATATCCAACTGATTCATCTAAAGGAACACCCTAACCCACGCTACTTGCTTAACCAGAAGCACCTCACATGGGCCTACCTAGAACACAGGTACCTGCCATTACTGAAGCTGATATGGAGGAAAAACCCGTTGGAGGTTGCTCGGAGGGTTAAGTGGGTCCTTGAATGGCTCCTCTACAGACGTTATCAAAGGAGAAGCATTCTTAGCAAGCGCTAAGACAATCGTGCAGTCATAATAAACAATTGCGTTCTGGGTAGCTTGGTTTGGAGATTGAAGACCATATCTCTGCCCGGTAATTGATACCTGGCTCTTAAGCTGTAAGGTTTGAATGTCACCTTAAATCCGGCCTTCAGAAACTTTTCACCCAACTGTCTAAGTGTTTCCGGTCCATGGCATTCTATCACCCACTTCGGAACCTTTCTGATGAGGTCGTCGGGCAGACTCAATAGATGTTTTTCACAACCCTCGCAATCGACCTTAGCAACCTCGAACCCGTCCTTAAGCACGTCGATCCATCCGACGCTGTTATGTGACGTGCTGCATCCAACAAAGGACTCGTAGACCACCCCTTTAACTCCGTTTAGCTGCATCGTCTCACGGACATGTTTGGCCAGTTGATGTTCAGGTTCGTAAACCACAACCTCTTCAGCACCCCATTTCTTGAACAGGTATGCGGTCTCGCCGAGATAACCGCCAACATCCAAAACCCTTCCCTTATAATCAAAGACCCTGTAGATTTTCTCAAAAGGCTCTGTCAAAAGAGATGCAAACCCTACAGCTGGCAACGATATCACGCCGCCTTTAAACCTCGCCAGCAATTTCCCATTAACACTGTAGACGAATATCCGGCGAAGTAGCAATTCTGCAAAAACCAACACGTAATCTAGGTCTAGCTTATGTCTACCAAGGCCGAACCTGAACTCGAGCTCCTTAACTCTGCCCCTATATAGGAACAGCTCAAAGAGATCACGAATGTTCCTAACAAATAGTAGCAACGCGATCAAGTACATTGGATACCTGAACAGGGCTTTGAACAGAATAAACGGAATTGCAGAGGGCCTAATCTCCGCAGCCACCCTCAACACGTCGGCAACTGAGGGTTTTCGCAGACGTTTTATAAAATTCAACACGCCGCGCTTTTGAGACAATCCACCCGGAATATACAAGCTCGGTAATAAATTTGAATATTCTCACTCGACAACCTCCAAAATCACCTCACTCATCTGTTCCGTGTCTAACGTACCAATTCTCGTCCAACTATTTCCCAATATTGAATGCAGCAAACCGGTCAAAAACCCTAGAGCCTTTAGAAACCTATAAGCAGGCGCATAAAAAAATCTCACCCTCAGCCGATCAATCAAAGAGGACGGTTCAATAACTTTATGACGCACAACCGTTACAGCATAGGCTGACAACAAGATGACTCCTAAAATTGTAAACGAAATACTACCGCTCAAGAGCAAAGCTATAACAATGGGAGGAGATAGATCAAAGGTCCGCTTAAATGCCATAACAGCCACATCATGGAGTTTGTGTACCCTTAAAACCGATTTCCCAATCCAGAAATTACGCCACAAAATTTCCTTTGCAGTATCGGGATTATAATGATATAAAAATGCATCTTTAACTACAACGGACGCGATTCCTGTCCGCATATAAAAAGTGGTATCATCGTAAAACCCGAATCTTGCATCAAATCCCCCACTCCTAATAAAAAGATCCCGCTCGACGGCCCTTACGTAAACTGTCCTTTCATCGGACCCTACACCTCTTATACGTTGCCCTTGTACCCTAACCCATGGGTTATCGACATTAGCAATTATTTCGTCTCCGGGACAGGAAGACTTTGATGAGTCGCTTAAAATAGGCTTGACAAGATTAGCAATAAAGTTTGGCGGAAATTCCATGTCTGCATCAAGAAAAACAACAATATTTCCTTTCGCAAAATGAGCGCCGATGTTTCTAGCGTTCCCCGGTCCAGTATTCATACGGAGTTTCACTAACCTAATTTTTTTCGGATTTTTCTGAATATAGCGTTTCACCAGCTCAGAAGTACCATCCGTGGATCCATCATCTACAACGATGATTTCAAAGTTATCAAAATTTTGTCGCAATAGTGAATCTAAACAGCGAGAAATATGTCTTACTTCGTTGTATGCTGTGATTATTACTGATACCTCTATCACGGAGAAGCAAAACCAATGCAATATTTACGGTTCAGCTCTTTGTCATTTTGTGGATTTTAAGGTTCTTAAGGTGGGGAGTAACATCGGACCAGGGTGCAGTAATGCTTGAAAGGACACGTCGTTGTGACCGGTGGAGCTGGGTTCATCGGTTCCCACGTGGTCCAACAACTCCTTGAAAAAGGGTACACCGTGAAGGTCATCGACGACCTTTCAGCCGGACGGAAATCCAACTTGCCTCCAGACGTCGAGCTATCCGTCAAGGACGTGAGGGATATCAGCAGTGATGACATCGCAGGGGCTGAGGTAGTGATCCATTGCGCAGCCCAGGTCTCAACCTTCAAATCTGTAGATTATCCTGAGGAAGACTTTTCACGTAACGCCGAGGGAACCTTCAGGGTTTTGGAGACGCTGAGGAAGCATAACCCGAAGGCCCTCTTCGTCTACACCAGCAGCAGGAGCGTACACGGCGACATCCCAGCCCCCCACGTGGCCGACGAGAACTGGCCCTACAACCCCTCAACCTTCTACAACGTCCACAAGATCTACGGGGAAATGCTCTGCAAAATATACAGCCAGCTATACGGAATAAACTACGTCATACTAAGGCCAAGCAACGTCTACGGCCCCCGACAACCCTACTGGGCTGGCGGCTGGTACAATTTCATAGCCTACTGGTTCCAACTCGCCATCGAGGGTAAACCGCTCCCAATCTACGGCACTGGCGAGCAGATCCGCGACTACACGTATGTCGTCGACACCGCTAAGGCCTACATCCTGGCAATCGAGAACCCGGATGCTTGGAACCAGACCTTCCTCCTCCCCACCGGAGTCGGCACGAGTCTAAACCAGCTCGCCAAGAAGATACTGGAGATTACAGGAAGCAAAGCAGGCGTAGAGTATTATCCGCCCAGAAAAGGTGACATCCAACGGTTCGTAGGCTCTTACGAGAAGGCCTCAAAGGTCTTGGGATGGAGGCCCGAAACGATGTTGGACGAGGGTCTGAGAAATGAGTACGAGTGGATTAAGCGAGACCTCTCCAAGAAAGAAGATTAGGGCGCTTTACGTCACTTCTTTCCCGACAAAGTCCTATAGACGTCCGATAATGGCTGCACGTGCACTGAATCTCCTCGGAATCCACCCAATAATTGTCGAAGGCTGGCGGGTGGTTGAAGCTCTCAAACCCGCAAGACTCATTGCCTCCATTTCGCGATCTTTTCCGAGTCCGCTGAATTGGATCTCAAGGGATATTGCGTACGAACTCGGAACCTTCAAAACCGCTTCGAGCGTGTCACCTTCGCTTTGCTTCAACCTGAACATTGTGGGAGCAGTGGGTATGAGAATGGCTGCTAGGGATAAACCACTTGTCCTCGACTTGCAGGACTTCACAATTCAAGACGACCATACAATACCCTTCTATGATGAGCAGACGTTCAAAGCGTCAGCACCAGATTTAGTAATATTTACAAGCGAATCGATAAGGAAGCTAGTCGAGAGTCGTTACCCAAAACTGTTGAAAAGGACAGCGTACGTACCCTTCGGCATAGACCTCGCAACTTTTGATAGGCATTACATACCGGCCGATCCAAAGCTCTTCAGATCTTATATCTCCGCGACGGACAAGCTCCTCTTGGTATATACTGGGGCAGCGTATCTCTGGGGGAACCGAGAAGGACAAGGAATCGAGCTTTTACTTCGTGCCGGTAAACTGGTCGTTAATGAGATCCCTAATGCGCGGTTGGTCATCCAGGGAGCAGCAAAACCAGGCTCGAGGGTCTATGTGTGGATCGAGGCTTGGATAAGGCGACTAGGAATGGAGGGGCATGTAGTGCTGTTGCCGCCTATGGACCCCTATGCGCCACTTAGAATGAGCATGCTGAAAACGGCAGACGTTCTTCTGCTACCCATAGGTGACGTTTTGGGAACATATTACTCACCTCAACAGAAGCTCTTCGAGTATATGGCAGCGTCGAGGCCCTTGGCGATGGTCGCGACACCGGCTAGGTTGAGCGTAATAGATGAAAAAGGCGCCTACATTGCGTGGAAGAGAGAGCCTTCTGACTTCGCAGCCGCTATTGTGGAGGCATTAACGGACGGGGACGAAGCATCTGCCCGAGCAGCTTACGCGAGGAGGTTGGTGGAACTAAAGTACGATTGGCAATGGTTAGTTCCGCAATATGCCGATCAAATCAAGCAACTCATGAAGAGTGGGGACAGCCTCTTAGTTCAATAACATCCTTAAATGAACCGCAATACTGAGGGTAAAGGATCCGAGCATATATGTCACAGATCAGGCTCCGTTACACAGGCATAACGGCCTATGCCTCATCGCTCCTCACCACGCTGACAGGGCTTCTCTTCACGCTTTTGATAACTAGGCGACTTCTACCTGAGGAGCTAGGAGTATGGCGCTACATAGGGAGTCTGGTAGCATATTTTGTGATACCTCCGGGAATAGTAAGTTATTGGACGACGAGGATGACGGCACAAGGTAAGCGGGTTCTTGCAACCTCCCTATCCATATCCTCACTCTCAGCGCTGGCAACCACCACCTTCTTCATAGCCCTCGCAGAAGACCTCAGCAAGCAGGTCAACACACCTTACATCGTCTTCGTCATAGCCGCAATAGAAATCCCCCTAATCTCTGCCTACATGGTCTTGGAAGCTGCCCTCACTGCTCACAGACCAGAACGAGTCTACTATGCTATGATGATCCAGGAGTTTGTGAAGCTCCCCATAGCAGTGGTCCTAGTCTTACTCCTAAAACTTGGACTTCTGGGCGCGATACTCGCTGCCATTGCAGGCTACGCAGCCAGAGTAATCGCCTCATTTCTGTTCGCAAGAGGGATTGGTCTAGGAAGGGTGGAGTGGAGTACTGCCATTAGGATACTCAGCCGTGCTTGGCTGCCGCTATACTCAGGGCTTCAGAACAACATAACTGAACTCCAGTTCATAGCAGTGCTCTTGGTTGTTGGATCCGCCCAAGTCCTCGGTTATGCCTCCGCCGTCTTACTCATAGGCTCTATCGTAGCAATATCGGGAAACCTCTCGGCCGGCCTTTACCCCAAGCTCCTCCAGTCCCAAAGCCCAGGAGCGGTTGAAACCACATTAAAAATGGTCCTTATGATGGCAATTCCGACTTCGGTGGGAGCATTCATACTATCTGAGCACATCCTTAACATCCTCAGACCCGAGTACAAGGCGGCTGCACCAATTCTTTTGATAGCTCTGCCTGGTGCACTGGTCTACCTCGTCAACAATATAATCGATGTTGCGCTGACGGGGCAGGAAAGGGCCGATTTCGATGACTCGGCAGACTTTAAGAGACTGGTTAGGAGTAGGTTGTTCCTAACTCCAACAATAAACATTATCCAGTCGGTAGCATATATAACAATACTAATTCCTATTCTGTTCTACTTTTCGCGGTTCGAGGTCACTCACATTGTAGCTGCTTGGTTTGCGACACAGTTGCTTCTGCAAATTCCATTTTTGATATATAAGATTAAGCTCTCGGGACAAATCAATGCTTTACGCAAGATTGCGTCTCCGTTCTTAAGGTATCTTTTCTCCTCAGCAGTAATGGGCGTGGTGGTCTATGCTCTTAGGCCTCTAACTACACCACAAGAGGTGTCTCAGGCTATACTTCAAATTCTCCCCTCTATGGTCGCAGGTATACTTACCTATTTTGTTATCCTTTACTTGACAGACAGGGAGTTTAGGGGGTTGATTGGAGTGATAGAGAAGAGTATGAGATTGAGATAACGCCGCTGATTTATTGTAATGCCTTCTGATACACCTCGAGTATACTTTGGTTTCGACTCTCTACACTGAATGGTGGAGACCTCATTCTCTTAATGGCCTTGTTCGAGAGGTTCTGCCAAAGGGAATCGTCAGAGAGTAGCATGTGAAGAGAATCTGCTATCCGTTCAGCCAGTTCCTGGAACGGGCCTTCAGAAAGCTCCTCGCGAAATCGTGGGTTATGACTTCCATCACTTCTCCAGAGTCCAGTCGGCGCCTTGAGTATTATACCAGCATCACCAACCAGTTCAGGCATAGCGAAGTGGTCGCTGACAACAGGAACGACGCCGTAGTTCATAGCCTCGATGACGCTGTAGCCGACCGTATCCATCATGGAAGGCAAAACGATTACTTTCGCTCGCGGAAATATCTCGGTTAAAAGTGTCTTCCTTGGGAGGGAACCAATAAACGCCTTGACTTCCTTCAGTCGTGCTACATAGCGAGGTGCAGGTTCTGAGAGTACGACAAACTGATAGTCAGGAAAATCTTTATGTATTGTAAGCCAAGCCTCGCAGACCTCCCTTCCTCCTTTAGCCTCAAAGGAGAGATCCCTCCAAGAGCCTCCGACGAATAATACGATGTCTCTCTTTTCAAAGTAACGGCTTTCATATTTGCTGTAGAATGTGGGGTAGATCACTTTAATGTCAACATCTCTTATGCTGAGGTACCTGTCAATAGTCCTTTTCGCTGCCCATGTGAGTGGTAATAGGGCCACGCACTGGCCAGTCATGACTCTCTCGATGGCACTTTGTATCTTCTTTTCATCCTCTAATTCTTCATAACTTTTGAAAAACACTTTGACAGACTCCATGTCAGCCACCCATTTCCTCCATGGTGCAAGCTTAACGCCATTGCAGAAATGGGCAAGGCGTTTAGTTCTTAAAATGCTGCTCAGCGCCAAATACATGGTTCCAAAAGTTCCGCTTCTTACAAGGTACTTTACTCCCTCGGGAGGCGACTCTAAATACGTCCGCCAGAGCGGATGTCGGGATGGGAAGAAATCAACCTCGATCATAGGTCTTTGTCTTCACTGTCTCATAACATGTCTCATCCATTCGTACAACCTTCGGATACCTTCACGCCAGCCAATACTAGGTGCCCAACCCAACAATCGTTTAGCCTTTCTTATGTCGCTGACATAGACCTTCTGGTCAGCCGGTCGCCAATGGTCAAATCTCAGAATCGGACTACGTCCGCTCAACGCCGATAGGTAATCAAGAGCCTCGAGGAGGGAAATGGCGTTCTCTGGCCCACCCCCTATATTCAGCACCTCACCTCTTAGTTCCGATGCGTTAACGTAGGCTATATCGATTGCTCTCACAAGATCGTCTACGTGGAGGACGTCTCTTACTTGTTTTCCGTCACCATAGATGGTTATTGGCTTCCCTGATAGTATACACCTAGTGAAGTGAGCTAACCAGCCCTGGTCCTCGACACCGAATTGCCTCTCACCATAAACGCAGCTCATCCTGAATACAACTGTGCTGAGACCATATACCTTACCGTAGTCCTGAACATAAATGTCTGCGGAGAGTTTCGAGCATCCATAGGGTGTGTGAGCGCAACCATCAACCGGGAAACTCTCAGGTATCCCATATTGATATTCCAAGTGGTCGTAATAGTATCTGGTCCCGAGATCCTTTAGAGGGATTTTATTTACGGCATCCCCATATACTTTGTTTGTTGATAGAAAAATTACAGCAACATCATTTTGCCGAGCTGCCTCTAATATATTGAGCGTGCCTTGCGCATTAATAGTGAAGTCGGTTATAGGATCTTTGAGAGAAGTAGTTACCGCAACTTGGGCTGCCGCGTGAACGATGAGATCACAACCTTTAGCTGCCTCCATTACCTTTTCGATCTCTCTCACATCAGCCTCAAATATAGTAATATAGTTAGGGAACCTGGACTTAAGGTAGCTTAAATTGTATCTTGACCATACAGATCCTATACCTATACCTAATAATTGGTCACGAGCAAAATTATCGAAAATCACCACTTCAGCGCCCTTAGACGCGAAGTGCTCCGCTACGTGTGATCCAATAAACCCAGCCCCACCCGTAACCATTACCCGCATATCGTCGTGATTCGATTTCGTCAGCTAAAATACCTCTTCACACAAGATCACGTATACAGCTAAGAAGATTCCGCAAATCATATCCCCTCTATATGGCCAGTTCAGGAACTCCCCGCTATAATTCTACTTCTACTTTAGGTTATTTTGACGCTTAACTACAATAGACGTTCAACTCATGCCAGCCGTTACACATCGAGAACAATCGCCGTATATAACCACTATTACCTTTACCTATTCGTAATCTTAACACACATTTTCTATCTGCCTACCAGCTTCCTTGCGCTAGGACTAAAACAAGAACGTCTCCACTTTCTTCAATCGTCCGGTGGCGGTATCGGGCATCAGACCTGCTAGCTCGACCGTCGTGAGCCCGATTATTACGGAATCATCTACACCTATTTCCCTTAAGACTTTCCTCACATCACCGCTCAGTTCAACCACCATCACCTTCTCGTAATCCAACACCTCGTCCTCTACTACC
>Ga0272445_1001545_pt1 | contig 17535 bp, 38 predicted proteins | sample YNPCB0031_FD_194404 | JGI IMG/M metagenome (GOLD analysis project Ga0272445, IMG submission 194404) | Hot spring sediment microbial communities from Yellowstone National Park, WY, United States - YNP-CB-003-1 | ecosystem: Environmental > Aquatic > Thermal springs > Hot (42-90C) > Sediment... | reverse complement strand
TCCTCTTTATGGTTAAAAGCAATACGTTAACGATAACTGTTACGGCTCCACCCGTCGAGATAAAGTCGAACACTATAACAGCTGATAAAACCACCGTTGTTGTTGGGGAGACTGTAACGATAACTGGGACGTTGGAGTTTTCAGCTGCTCTTCCAAGCGACAGGAGGGTAAGGATCGACCTCTACGTGAACGATGCTGTTACAGCAAGCTGGGAGATCGTTGCCCCTAAGGGAAGCACGAAAGCATCATACAGTAGACAGCTTCAGTTCACCGCTGAGGGAACATATAGAGTATATACTGATGCAAACTTCGTGTAATGGTTAAAAGCAACACTATAACGTTCACGGTTAGGAAGGTTGTTGAGTATTTTAATTTATCAATAGATTCGGGAGGTATTGAGGACGGCATAGTATATCCTATCTCAGTCCACGTCTATGTTGATGACGTATATGTTGGGGATACTCCAGTAACCGTGAGGGTTAGCTCTGGACTGCATAAGCTTCAGGTTTCGGCTGAGCCCCCATACGTATTCGAGTTTTGGGGTGATGGAGTAACAGAGAATCCTAGAACGGTAAACGTGGTAGGCGACGTTTCTCTAACAGCGTACTTCAGATACGTCTACTTCAGCTTGTCTGTGGATTCTAGAGGTTTAGAGGATGGTAGGGTATATCCGATCTCCATACATGTCTACATAGATGATGTATATGCTGGAGATACGCCTATAACATGGAAGGTTGGTGCTGGAAGCCATAAGATATATGTTTCGGCTGAGCCTCCGTACAGCTTCGAGTTCTGGGGTGATGGATCAACTGAGAATCCTAGAGTTGTGAATGTGGATAGGGACATGACTCTAACAGCATACTTCAGATATGTCTATCAGGGGTTAACTCTGGACAGCTGCGACCAATACGGTGTGAGGATACCTACAGAGTTCTACATAGATGATAAATATGTTGGGGATGCTCCAGTAACGGTTAGGATAACTGGGGAGCATAAGGTTGAGGCTAGGAGCAAGATGCCCTGGCTGTATCAATGGTGGGGATGGAGCGATGGGGTAACGGAGAATCCTAGAAGGATAAGTGTTGTCGGATACATGTATTTGGCGGCCTTATTTAGCAGGGTTGAGGTTTCAATAGTTAAGAACACCATCTCAGTTCCCAAATCGGAGTATAAAAGTTACGAGTTTGTGGAGGTTAGTGGGAGACTGGATTTCTCAGCTCCTCTACGTTCACAGGCGAAGATAAGGGTAGATAAGCATGTGGTTTTCGGCTCAACAGGACGCGACCGATATATAGACTACATCGTCGTAACGGCTCCAGCAGGAGCAACATATGCAACCTACAGCTGGAGGATTGCGTTTACAACCCCCGACATATATACGCTGTATACTGAGGCACGATTCGCTGAGGAGCGTGTGAAGAGTAACAGCGTAACTATTATGGTTGAAATAATAATGCCCTGAGTTGTTGAAGCGATGCATTTATAAATTGCTGCAGGAGTATTACTGGCATGGTTAAGTCGAATATTTTAACGTTCACGGTTACTGCACCTCCCCCAGCAGTTGACGTTGCCACGAATACTATAAGCGTTGATAAGTCAACGATAACTGCTAGACAGTCCGTCATAGTGTCTGGTAGGGTAACCTTCACAGCCCCTCTTCCAAGCGACTCAACATTAAATATTGAGTATCGTGAAAACGATTTCCCAGTGCAGTCGTATAGCGTAAGGGTTAGGGCTGGAAGCACTTCTGCAGACTACAGCTTCGAGAGGCCGTTCTACTATCCTGGAACATACACCCTATACACCTACGCTGGAATATATAAGTACGTTAAAAGCAACGCTGTAACCGTAACTGTTCTACCTATTGATTATGATGTTGCTTCAAACAGTATAAGCGTAGATAAGACAACGATACCTGTTGAGGAGGGGTTAACGGTTAAGGGAAGCGTAACTTTCAAGAAGCCTCTCCCAGTAGATGATAGGTTAACCGTCTACTTAAGCATTGAGGGGGCTGGAATAGTGTCGTCGTGGGTTCAATACATAGACGTTAAGGCTGGAACATCCACTCTAAGCTACGAGTTCAGAATACCATACGAGCAGATATGGTATCTTAAAGGGGTTAAGGCAAAGATATACGGTAAGGCTGGAATAATAGACTTCGTTCAAAGCAACGTTATAGAGGTAACGTTTGTCTAATACTTAGAACCCACTTTCCACGTGAAATTTTATGTTTTCAAACATTAAAGTATGGGCTACCTGGTTTACGTCTGCCCCTCAGGGCATCTGGTGATTGTTCAGAGGCTGGAGAAGTGGCTGCAGCCGTTGATGGATGCTAGGTGCCCTATATGCTTGAAGCCTATGGTTTTCCTGAAGTATGCTGAAAGGCTTGAAGACGTTGAGGGGTAAAGTTTAAATTTCGGTTTGGAATATTTCATTTATGGTGGTTGTTAAGAGGATAACTGAGTTTAGATGTGAGCTATGCGGCTTAAGCTTTAAGCCTGGCGATACTGTAGCATACATTGTTAGGGATGATGGATCTCTAGGATACGTGCATGTGGGGTGCTGCCATGGCTAAGAAAAGCAACGAACTAACAGTAACGGTAACCGCCAAGCCTCCAACCCCTCCACCACCAGCTCCCGAATACAGTTTAACAATAGATTCCAGAGGCATAGAGGACGGTAGAACGTACCCCATCTCGGTCCACGTCTTCATAGATGACGTATACATTGGGGACACACCTATAACCAGGAAGGTTAGTGCTGGAAGCCATAAGATATATGTTTCGGCTGAGCCTCCGTACAGCTTCGAGTTCTGGGGTGATGGATCAACTGAGAATCCTAGAGTTGTGAATGTGGATAGGGACATGACTCTAACAGCATACTTCAGATATGTCTATCAGGGATTATCCCTCGACAGCATAGACCAGTACGGTTTAAGATGTCCTACAGAGTTCTACATAGATGATAAGTATGTTGGGGATGCTCCAGTAACAGTGAGGATAAGTGGAGACCACAAAGTTGAGGCTAGGAGCAAGATGCCTTGGCTGTATCAATGGTGGGGATGGAGCGATGGGGTAACGGAGAATCCTAGAAGGATAAATGTGTCTGGATACGTTTATCTGGTAGCCTACTACTGGTATATTGGCTACTAGGTGGCTGTATGGTTAAGTCGAATACTTTAACGTTCACCGTTGTCGGAATGTGTAGGGTAACCTTCAGAGCATTTTTTGAGGGAAGCGAGATAAACGTGAAGGTTCTCCTAGACGGCGTGGAGTATACTACGCCTTTCGAGAAGAGCTTCAAGTACGGTGAGAAGCATAAGGTCGTTGCTCCATCGTTTGTTGAGCCAGACAAGGTATTCGACTCAATAGTTTTCAGAGACATCGTCTCCACAAGCCCAGAATTCGAATTCACAGTTCCAAGCGTTGACGCAACCCCCCTCCTAATATACTACAGGAAGGGTGTTCCTCCAGCGGAGATAGAGGTTAAAATAGTTAACCAGACGCCTTCAGCCACAGTTACCGTTAGGGCTTACAGCCAGGGGAATGTGGTAGGGGACTATACTTTAAACCCTGGAGATACTAAGACTGTTAAAGCCCTACCCCTCGTCGTGTTGACGATTGCTGACACAAAGAACGTATCTCCAGGGAAGATAGTTGTATTCAAGGAGACAAACGACTTCACAATAGCCTTCAAGGAGAGCGGTACAGCTACATTAGTAGAGATAGATTTCACATGGCCTCCAGGATATGCGACGATCAAGGTAACGAACAATACCCCAGCAACCGTTAGATGTTTAGGTGCCTCGCTTACAGAGAATAAGCAGTGGGTATTCACCCTTAAGCCTGGGGAGTCGTTCAGCTTCAGGGGAAGCATATCGATGTATGCATACGTAGGGAAGTATAGTGGCGGGACGCCAGGCATGAGGGTTATATTCAGGGAGGGCGGTGGGAGAGTATATGGGACAAACACGGATGTTGAGCTAACCCTTGTAGAGGATCCTTTAAGATATGGAATATACAATCCGAGAATTGAAGGCTCAGGATTGAATGCCTCCCTTGAGGATCTGAGGCTAATATATGTGAGGACGATAGATGGAAGTAGGGGATTGGGAGAATGGGTTGCTGCAACGGCTAAGTGGGACGTATGGAAGTATGCTAGAGTAGTTGTTGAGTGCGGAGCATGGAGGAGGAGCTGGAGCCTAGGATATACTGCTGGACCATACCTGATAAACGAGTATCAGACAACAATAATTAAGCAGATACTATGTGAAGGAAGACCTGTGGAAACCTCAAGATACAGGGTTGAGCTATACAACGACAAAGACTTCACACAGCTATACGGATATACTCCATGGCTTGTATTCGACGTTAAGCCTGAGCCCTCACTGGACCCGTGGCATTTCTCATCTGAAATAGTTGAGAACGGGGTTAGGAAATACATTGACAGCGTGGTTGCTGGAGGAGTTGAGTATCCAGTATTCCATACTCCAGCAGGTATGCCGTATATATGGTGTGCTGGCGGAGAGATCCCATGCCCATACAAACAGTATGAGCAGCCAACGCTCGATTTGAGGTTTGAGGATTTGACTAGGGAGGTAGGTGAATCCCCAGATTGGGATTACGATGAGCCTTGGCTTGTCGAGATAGACTACGATGTCGTAAACAAGAAGTGGATAAAGTTCAGGGCAAAATACGGGGGAAACTATACTACTAAGATATACTATATGGATAAGCTGATATATACATTTAATCCAGGAACATACACTGTCGAGTTTGAAGTACCCCTATGATAATTGACGAGTACCACGTTGCCGACGTCAAATGCCCAAGATGCGGGAAAACACTACACTTGATACACTGCGAGTCTGGAGGACATAGGGTTGAAGGGGAGGAGCTGAATATATCAGAGGTTCTGTCTGTTTAGCTACAGCATCTCTATTTTCCTCTCCTCGTATATTTTCAGTAGTTTAGGTGTTTCAGCTATGTAGAATTGGTTTCCTGAGTATATTGCTATTGCTGTCTGCTTCGCTTCCCTAGCGTATTCTGAGAGTGCTTCAACTAGTTTTTCAGCCTGCTCCCTTGAAAGGCAGTAGTGGGCTGCCTCAATAACCTTCACTGGCTCAGTCTCCACCCTCCCTGTTTCTGGATCTATCCATGAGCCTTCAGCATCGTATACTGTTGATCCCCCAGTCAGCATGTTAACCTTCTCAATTAGTTTTCTAACTTCAGATATGCATCTCCCCCTGCATGTTGGAGCATATATTTTCGTACGCTCCCTGAAGCATGTTACTCCAGAAATTCTCTCTAGGAATGCGGACAATTCATCCTCAACACTTCCCATAAATTACGCTGACCTCCCAGAAATTTAAGCTTTTTGCAGGATCAGGTCAGATGCTCCACGACTAAAGTCGGGAGCTTGTAGGTGAATCATAATGGTTCATCTTAAAATCACCATTCATCCCTACATAGGGCACTCTGACGGGTGCCCATCCCGTTGGAGCCAGCTCCAAACGGGAGATGTTAAGGGAGGCAACATAGTCGGCATTATGCTGAAAACCGCAGTGTACACATCTAAAGAGGGATTGGCTTCGCCTGTTAGCTTTATCGATGCATCCACATCTTGGGCAGGTTATGGAGGTGTTCTTCGGCTCAACATAGACGACTGGTATCCCTCTTTCAAGAGCTTTATATTCGATAAAGGATTGAAGCCTTCTGAAAGCCCAGCTGTGGAAGTCTTCATTCTGGCTTCTCCTATGCTTAGCGTTCATACGGATTCCAGTGAGCTTCTCCATCACGACTATGTCGCCTTCCCTGAGCGTGTTAACGAAAGCCCTGCTAACTTGGTGCAGAATAGTGTTAACATATCTCCTCTCTCTTCCGCTCAGCCGTTTCAGCCTCCTCTTAGCGGAGGCTGTGCCTTTAGCTTGGAGAGAGGAGCGGAGCTCTCTAAAATGGCGTCTTTTAGCGAGGACTTCTCCGCCTTTAGCTTTGAAGCCGTTGGAAGCCATGAGGAGATTCTTCATTCCGATGTCCACTCCAACTGGATTGTTTCCTTTAGGCTCTGGGATCTGCTTTTCAACCGTAATGTGGAGGAAGAATGCTTTGTTTCTGTAAACCAAGACGGCATGTGTCGGTTTAACATCTCTGAGAAGCTTTCTCTGATAGTCTCCTATATCAAGCATGGGTTTAACTCTCTTCTGAATCGTGGAAATAGAAGCGTAGATCCCATCGGGCTTGTAGATAAGCCTGAAAAGCCTCTCATCCAAATCCATAGAAAGCTTTGTGAACTTAAGGAGTTTATCTCTTCTCTGCTTATATGCTTTGGCTACTCTATCTCTGGCTCTGATGGCGAGGTTTGCTGGAAGCTTAAACTTCTCCCTCGTCTCTCGGTAAACCATGTGGTGAAGAGCCACTGGATTGAACACCCTCCTCTCAAACGCTACTTTAGAAATGTAGTTGCACGCATCCCGAAAAGCCTCAAGTGTAGCAAGAAGCTTCCATGCATCCTCCTCAGACAGCTTAAGCTTGCAGACTACGGTTTTAGAGAGCTCCATCAAAAGCATATATGCAAACTCTACTATTTAAACTTTAACCTCAATTCCTCTTCTCGGCTTTAGCCGAAGTTAATTAGTGGACATTGAACAATGAGGTGTGTCTTATGCAGGATGACTATTGACGAATGGTCCTTGATAAATGAATGTTGCCTGGTGGTCTTTGATGGATGTGAAATGTATGGTGATGAATGTGAGATGTATGGTGCTTAATGGATAATGCGAGGTGGACAATGAATTGTGAACAATGAAGCGTGTCTAATGCATGTTGGGAAATGTATGATGGTGGCTGATCTTTGAATGCTGTATCGTGAACTTTGATGCCTGAGAAATGCGCACTGTACGTTGAGATATGTGAGATGATGAATGACAAATGGTGTGTGAAAGATGATGAATGATACCTGTATGATGGTGGATGACCTTTGGTTAATGTAAGATGAGCTTTGAAAAATGAATGTTGGGTTGTGGACTATGAAGGATGAGTTTTGGAAGATGTCTAGTGTTGAATGAGCGTTGCTAGCTGAAAATTGGGTGTTGATGAATGGTAGGTGGACTATGAATGATGTAAATTGAGAACTGTACCCTGGGCGATGTTTTGTGGATTATGAGGTCTGGATATTGTCAACTGGTTTCTGGAGGTTGTCTAGTGTTGAATGCATGTTGACTTTCAGTCATCAGAAGCCTTCGTACATCCAGTAATAGAAAAAATAAAAAAGGGTTATTTAAGTTTTTCTTTTTCTTCTACTCTCCTCCTTCTCCTCTATTTTTACTTCGCATCTGAATTTTCCATATCCCTTCCCTGTCTTGCTCATCAATCCAACTTCCCCAGCAACTGCTAGTAGCTGGAGGAATTTCGGGGCTTCAGATTCTTCAACTTCAACCTTGAAGCTTAAGGTATATGTTCCATCTATGTATTCGAAGTTTTCAACTGTTTGTTTAGGCGCTCCTACGATAGCTCTGGAATATCTTAAAGGTTGATCGTCTATCTCTATGTAGTCTTTAGGTAGTGTTAGGCCGTTTGTCTCCTCAACTATCCTCCACTTGCTCCTCGCAGCCTCCCTCTCCAGTCCTAGGATTGAGGCTGCTCTAACTAAGGCGGCTTCAAGCCATGCCTTAGGTATGTATGCCTTCCCCTCGCCTGTTCTTGGGAATGCTCTATCCAGGATTTCAGCCTCCTTCGGAAGCCATCCCCTTTCAATATATCTCTTAACCTGCTCCTTAGTTGTTAGGGGGGCCCTAATCCATGTTTTAGGGGTTAGCTTAACTGTCAGTATGGTCATTCAGCCACCACCTCTTCAATAAGTCTATTACAACACATAATCCTGTGAAGCCTGCGACCATATATGTTATACTGTAGACCACCTCCACAAATAGATCCATGGTGAGCATCATAGCAATAGTTAAGATATCTGCTTTAATCATTTAACCACCTAGCAATCGTTTTCCTCCCTAAGCTTCTTTATGTACTCCTCCATCTTCTCCCTGCAGTATCTCCACGTCTTCTCTAGGTTTTGCAGGTATTCGCTGAAGTACCATTGGAGGTTGTAGGTGAAGCCGTCTTCGAAAGTGATCTCGACGCAATTAGTGCCGCCCACTCTTCCGATAACTGTGATCTCCTTCTTCCCGTTTGTGAACATGTATTTGTAGATTATTTTTTCAAATGCTTCTTTAAACTCTTCGAAGACATCTTTAAGTTTTCCATCGCTTATTAAATGTCGCTTCATTCAACCACACCTCTTTATCTTCTCCCAACACTTTAGATGATAGTATTCAACGCTTTCTCCCGTTGATGCTGTAGGGTCATGTCTTACTATTACTATATAATCGATGTCGAAGATCGGTTTCTTACATATTTTGCAGTAGATCATGGATGTTGAATACCAACTCATTCTTGCCACCTCTATGCGTCTGGGTATAAGCCGAGTTTTCTCCTGGCATATTCCTCATCCATCCAGTCCCACTCCGATTCTTCTGGGGAAGGTTCAGCTTCTATGCTAAGCGCCGTTTTCGCCCATTCCTCGATCCTCCTCTCAAGATCTATGTGTTGATGAATAATGTTGCTAGACATGGTTCCCACCTAAGTATATGTGGCTTTATCCTCATATAGCGGACACCAGTTTGGGTTTTTATTCCTATCTAAGCCAAGCTGGCATACATACGCTTTAATTTGGGTGTCGTGTATTTCAACAGCAACTCTATATTTACAGCCTCTACATATAGGCCAGGTGAAGTCTTCAAGCTGTTTTTTAAATTCATTTATTCCTCCTCCACCTCCAAGGCTCTTTTTATGGCGTCCTCTAGGTTGTCGTATACCTCGTATTCGACGAACCACTTGCTCGGCTTCCTATGCCGTCCAGCTATTTCCCTCTCGGTTTTCGCATCGACTATTAGGATTTCGCCCTTCATGAATGCGGGGATCTTCACCTTGTCTATGGTGTAGGTTTTTCCCTTTGCGGTTACGGTGAAGGGCTCCAAGAACAGCGTTGTGTCGTCGTTTGGCGGCTCAGCGTCAACGTATAGCGTCCGCTCCTCAGGGTTTATTACTGCTAGAGTATCCTCCCAGTTCCCCTCTTCCTCGCTTGGTTTCAGAGATGCTTCCGTTATGACTGCGTATTTGATTTTAGGGGTCACTTCTCCCCACCTCTTTCTCTTTTGCTAGTATCTCTACGATTCTTCCGAGAAGGTTAACTAGGGATTTATGCATTTCCGCATGTATGCTTAAAACCTCTACGAGTCTCCTCACGTATTCGCTGGTTAGCTCAGCAATTATTCTTGCCATATGCCCCGATGGCGGCATCGGCTTTTGCTGAATCTCCTGTTTTAGCTGTTCTATTTCCTCCTCTATCCGTCTTCTTTCCTCCATGTTTTCACCTTTCTTCATACACATCAATCATGCCCCCCTCATCTCTAGACGGCTTACTCTCTGCATTAGATCCATCACTACCCTTCTTGTTTCCTCTATACTGTTTATTATGAAGCTGAACGATGCATTTATCCTCTCCTCAAATATTTCTTTAAGCTTCTCTGAGGTTATCTGTTTAGCGTATTCTCTCGCCGTGTTTAGAGCTGCCTCAACAACCTTGTCTTTAAATGTCTCCATCTCTATTTTCTTGAATGCTTCACGTATTTCCGATTCAACAAGCTCTTCAAACCATCTTCCCTTCATCTTTTCCTCTATGAGTTCACCTATTTTTTCAGGGCTTACCCTCTCCCTAATTTCCTCCTCAATATGTTCTGTGCAGATCATCTGGGGAACCTTCTTAATTAATGTTTCCTTTATGTAGTCTTCAAGCTCCCATATTAGCTTCCCAATTCTCTCCTCAACTTCATGCCGTACTATTGATTTGATCTTTTCATCTGTAAATATTTCATCAATTTTCTTTGCAACTATTTCTTCAATGCTGCTCATTTCGTCCCCCGATTTCAGATTCTTCTTTTATTTCCACTTTATATCCGTGGGCTTCCAAAACCTTCTTTATGAATTCAACTGCATCTGGAATCGTATATATCTCGCCCCATGCATCTTTCCACAAGATGTCCGCTATTTTCTTCTCTGATAACACTATTTTATCAACCATTTCTTCTCAACCTCTTTCTATATTCTTCCCATCTTGTTGGAAATCCAAGTCTGTCAAGAATGGCTTCCATGGTTGTGGGGCATTGTTGGTTAGGATACAATGCAGGATAACGCCTCAGATCCCTACCGCAATTTGGACATTTCATTTCTCCTCCCTTCTTACATGTTTTCTAAGGTTTTCAAGGAAGTTTCTGAGGTGGAATAGGCTCATATTTAGGTCTAGTGTTAAGTCGGTGTATGTGTCTCCAAGCTCCATCCCTATCTTCTCAAGAACATCAACGGCATCGGATAACGTTTCTAAATCCTGCTTGCTGATGTAGAATATTATTTTGCCACTCATTTCCTCACCTCCACGATTTTGAATGGGTGGATGCTTGCTATCTGGTAGTGTTTACTGCATTTGCAGCAGGTGAATTCTTCATCTATGTGTAGTGTGGTGAAGATGAGGGATAGGCAGGGCATGTGTAGAAGCTCTACTTCAACGCTTCCAGGTACTTTAGGCGTGTGGAGTCCCTGCACTTTGAAGTCTTCTGTTACGTCCTTCATTGACTGGTATGATTCAGGATTTGCAGCGTAGATGTTTATTTTACTCATGTTTCTCAGCCGTCTTCTGTTTTGTGGAGGTTAGTATCTCTATGGTTTTTTCGAGGATTCCTCCGAAGGCATTGATTAGGGTCTTCTGTGTTTCGGCAAATATTTTTAAAGCCTCTATAACTTCACTATCCCTCTTCTCCTGCATAATTTGCTCTTTCAATTGGTCTTTTACCTTTTGTAGTTCCCGTTCTAATCTTTCAAATCTCTCACTCATATATTCACCCCTTCATGAGTTGCTTCATCCCGTCGTGGTTGAAAGAATTTTTCTATTTCGTCTTTTAGGGTTTTAAGCTCCTCCCTGCCTAAGTATACGTTTATTGTGTTTCCGCCTTCAAGATGGAATGTTAGGACTGTTGTTTCTTTCCCTGTTTCTGTCCGTTTCTTCCTTATGTTGAAGTCCATTGGGAGAATGTAGATTTCAAACATTTTCCCGCCCCGACTTCTTCTTTAAGGCTTCCCTAACGGCTTCCTCCACGAATTCGTCTACGTCGAATCCTCTCCTAACGATTTCGTCGTATAGCTCCTTTTTTAAATAGACGTTAGGCATAGCAACACCAACAGCAATAATAGTAGTGCTAGCACTAATATTTAAACCTTTCCACTAATGAGAGCTGTGGCGTGGGGTGTTTCGCAGTTGATGGCTGGATGTTAAATGTGCTGTTAGTATATTCCTGCGGCCTCCATCAATGTTTTTAATGCTTTAACGTTTCCCTCCTTAATCATTTTATCAACGTTTTCAGCTATTTCCCTCTTCACTTTATGAATTTCCTCCCTTACACATCTCACATATTCCTCTTTGGGGAGGCCCATGCATCTATATGCGGCTACGGCTATTGCGAGTCTTGAGATGATTATGTTCCTCTTCATCCTTGCACGTTCAAGAACGTATCGTTCAACGGCTTCAGCCATACAATCATAAAGGTATAGGGGAATATATAAATTTATTGAATCTCTTCCTCTATGCCTTCAGCGTTGAGGAATGCAACTCTTCCCCCAACATGTGTAGCAATCAATGCTTTACCTCCAGCTTTCTCAGCGGCTTCAACCATATCCCTGCTCATCCTGCTTTTCCTCCACCTGCACTGTATCAATAGTATTTCTCCTTTCTTTAAGGCTACGAGGTCGAACAATCCCTTGCTCCCAGCACTTCTAACTACTAGGTATCCCTTTCTTTCAAGCTTCTCTCTTACGTAGTTTTCAAATCTTCTCCCTTTTACGTAGCTCATTTCAAGTATATTTTAACCTTTACTTCTTCATATTTCCCAGTTAGCTTCTCCTTGTAGTTTTTTAATGCTTTGGGAAGCTCTTCGAGGAGGTATTTGCCGACTACCCATTCATCCTCCTTCAGAACTGCGACTGTTAGCTCTTTGCTGGATAGCTTTGACTGGAGGGTTTCCTTTACTGTTTGGGATAGTGTTTTCCCGCTTTCCTCTGCGTATCTGTCTAGGGCTTTGGAGAGTTTCTCGTCGGCGTAGAAGCCTATTATCCTACCCGTCAACATCCACCTCTGCCTCCCGCTGCTTGAATTTGTCGCAGCACATGTCTGGTGAGAGAAGTGTTTTCCCCCAGTAGTTGCAGAAGTCTGGGAATAATCCGTAGTATATGCAGTTTCTACATTTCCCCTCCATTTCCTACACCCTTCTAATCTTTACTTCCTTCCGCCGTATTCCTCCATCACCTTATCCATCAACTCCTTCGCATCCCTCTTCCTCTGGGCGTAGAAGTTTCTGGCTTCTTCCCCGCTTTTGAGGGGGGATAGGGGGATGGAGTAGAGGGCGTAGAAGCCGTGCCGTGTCGGCAGAACTATTATTGGGGCGGCTTCCACCTCCATCCTTCCACATTTCATGCATTCCTTAACAGCGTAGCCTGCTACGTATTCATGTTTTACCCATTCATGTCTGCATTCCCTAGAAATTTTATGCTTCATCCATTTACAGAGTTCAAGTAGGCGTTTCATCAACACCTCCTTTATGCTTCAGCCATTCAGTTATCCACTCAGCTAGTTTGGATGCTTCCTCGAAGCTTATGTAGGATATTATGTATGTCTCTTTTCTCAGCGGTATGGCTACGTCGAAGTGGTCTTCGCAATAGAAGAAGCAGATGTTTTCTGCGTGGAAGTGGGTTTCAGGCTCCTTGTTTTGCTTCGGCGTCACGGCTCCGCTTCACCTTCTTTCTTCATTTTTAAGCCTCTCCGCAACGTGGATTGGAAGCCTCTCCAAAACCTTGAATATTGTTTCCAGCTCCTCCCCTCCATACCTGGCAACTATGTAGTCTGCAACGTCAGAAGCTATCTCTTCAGCTCTTCTATCCTTCCAGCTTTTCGTAAAGATACTTGCCATAGCAGTTGCGAGAGCCCATGTAACATGTATCTGTGTTTCAGCCCAGCTCATTCAATCACCTCTTCTAAGGCTTGACGTGCATTTCTTGAAGTGTTTAACGAGGACGTCAACTTCTCCGAAGAGCTTCCCGCATACTGGGCATCTAAGATAAACCATGTATCCCCCTATCGGGTTCCCCGCTGCATCTAGGAATTGTTCAAGTGAAGCTATAGGCTTAACCTCTTCAGCCAAGTTCACTTCTCCTCCACCTCCTCCATCCTGCTTACGCGCGCGTTCCGCTCAAGCCTCCTAACCGCTTCATAAAAGCGTTCCCTAGCTTCAGCCGCCATCCTCTCAGACTCGTCCCTAAGCTCCTCGATGGCTTCGACAAGAACATGCCAGCCATACTTTTGCCTTAAATCTTTCAGCAACATTTCCGCTTCTTCAACATGCCTTGGATTTTTGTCGTCAAAACCCATGTGGCTCATGTGAAACTCAAGTAGTTTCTCTTTAACCAGCTGTTTAGCATCACTCATTTCACTCCCTCACCATTGAGTGGTATATGGCGGAGTTTGCGAATGCTGTGATGGATAGGATCCATATCCTCGCCCACACGTCTCTAGCAACCCATTCAGGGTCGAGGAGTACGCATAGTGTACAGAGGATGTTCATGGCTATGCCTAGCCATCCGAGGACTTTACCGATCTTCACGGTTACACTCGCCTTCAGGCTTCCTGCTTACAGCTTCTATTGTTACAGGTCCCGATACTACATGTGGGTATGTGAGGACTAGTCCTGTTTTCTCCCTGTATTTCCGATCCATATGTTCCTTTTTTACGCATTGATGGCAGAAGTATGATAGTGACGTGTATTCGGGGCTGGTGATGTCTGTGTATGCTTTGGCTAGGGCTTTAACCAGTTTTGAGACGACTTTATCCTCATCTGTCTGCGGCTCCACGGTGATTTTCGGGGTTGTCTGGGCTTCAGCCATCGCCTTCCTTACTGGGCAGCTAAGCCTAGGGTAGAAGACGCATCTGTAGCGTTTCTGGCTGTTCACTTCCCGCCCACCTTTAACCTGCTGTGGTTTACTCATTTCTCCAATCCCTTCCTTATCAGTGTTCTTAGAGCTTCCGCTCTTGAGGGTATTTTATCCTGTTTCCTCCTGTACTCCTCTATTTTTGTAAGGGTTTCCTCATCTACTGTTGTGCTTATCTTAACTGTTTTTTTAGTTTTCTCCATTTTTTCACCTTTTACTCTTTTACTCAGAGGTGCTTATAACCTTTTCTGAAAAGGTTTAAATACCCCAGCATCCTAGATATATTGGTGGTTGAAATGCTTAATCCATTGAGGGAAGTTTACAAGCAGTGTATGAGATCCCCTTGGCCCCACAGCTCACCCTGGCCTTTGATTGAGAGGAGGCATGGGCCATATGCTCCATGCCCAAGATCCCCAAACGGGGAGCACTGCTGGCATCTAGTAGGGTTCCGCAGGAAGTGCTGCTTCTGCGGGGCTGAGAAGTGATGAATGTAGGGGTGGAGCATCAGAAATTCCTTGATGATAGGATACGTCTCTTAGCTCTCCGCAGCCCAGAGTTCGTGTTTAAAACGTCAACGATGATCTATTTCAGGGAGGTTGAAGACCTCATAGCGCATATACTTCAAGCTGGATATAAACTCTTCAAGAACTGTGCTTGGAGGTACTACTGTAGGGAGGATGGTGGGAAGCCGAGGAACAGGCTATACTACCTTGTGGAGGCATACGTTGGAGGAAACAAGTTCGTCAAGCTGGTTGCAGGCGAAGCCACGGATTACAGCGGTCATGGAAGAGAAGATATGGAGATAGCTGAATACTTCATTCAGAGCTGGCTGCATCTACAAATCGAGGAGAGACCGTTAAGCTATCTGCTGGACGAGTTGAAGAATGAGCTGTGGAGGATGTGTGGTAAACATTAAATGTATGGGGGCCATGGATATTGATGGGTTGATTGAGGGGTTGAGGAAGGCTTTGAAAATGTTTGAGGCTGGAGCAGATATGGTGTTCTTCTGCGTTGACTGCGTAAAGATTGTTGGCTTCGACGAGAGGGATGAACACTACAGCAAAGGACATACAGTAGTTTTTACGGATGTTGACCATGATGGGATAGGTGAATGGATAAGGTGTTTGGAGTGGGTTAGGAGGAAACAAAATGGTTAGAAGGACTCCCCTTCATTGCCTGGTAGAGTTGCCACCTACTGAACTTTCTCGCTATACATAGGAAGGGCATAGTTACCCCGTAAATCATATTACATATTTTCTCCGCATCTCTCCCCTCCCAAATCAGTTGCCAAACCTTCCCTGTTTGGGAATAAATTTTTCCACCCCAAACTTTTTGAATTGCCTTCAGGAATTCTATGTCTGCACTGCAAAGACATACCCGTAGCCTGCCCTGCCGTATGGAAACCATTCCATCTCCATCTATCAGTCCTCTTAGGAAGTGGGGGTTTGGAAGATATTCCTCCCAATTCTTCTCCAGAGCTTGTAGGTCTCTTACAATTTCGTTGCTGTAGATATCTAATATATAAATCCATGTTCCATTCTCTGTTTTTTCCTTTCTTATTTTATGGGTTGAACCCATAACGAAACGTATCTTCTCCAGATTCTCTTTATCTATTGATTTCAGCCTTACTTCACCACCTGTCTTCCGTAGCCGCCATGAGCCATCTGTTAAAAGCCTACCGAAAACATAGGCTTGAATATCCCCCTTCTCTTTGAAGAAATCTACATTTACTTTCTGTTTTGCGTTAAATCCTCTTCTACGATTCACTCTTCGCTCCACAACTTCCCTCGGAACTTTCTTCCCCAACCATGGTTTAGGATGAATCCTCCTCCCCAACTGGAAATCTATTACAGCCTGCTCGGCAGGTGACCTTACCTTTACCTTTAATTCTTTCAATCTTCTGAGAATTGTTGATTGTGATACTCCTAGTTTTTCCGCTATATCCTTAGCCCCTAATTTTTCCTCAACATACAGTCTTTTAATCTCATCTAAGGGAAGCTTTACCCTCCCTGGCATATGTTGAAGTGAAAATGTTAGTATTTAAATTTTAGGGTGGGCTTGTAATTATTACGTCTGTACTTTTCGAATGTAAGCTCTTCAGCCTTCACTATTTGACAAAACTGAGATTCCCACCCATTATTTCACATTCCGAATTCTTCAAGCCTCCTCTGCCCTATGAATGGCTCAAGCCTTCTCCTAGCTATATCGCAGTACTTGGGATTTATTTCTATGAGTATCCATTTGAGATTCCACTTCACCTTCTTAGCTGTATCGTTAACGTATATTCTGAATTTATCCCACATTCCACGATTTATCAATTCACATGTATATGCAACTGTACCGCTACCTGCAAGCGGATCCAAAACTATACCGTCAGGTGGACATGAGGCAAGTATTGGGCGTAGTGGAAGCTCTGGGGGGAAGACTGCGAAGTGGGCTTCTTTAAAAGGCTTCGTAGCTATGCTCCAGAAGTCGCCTATGTTTCTCCCAAGTGGGTGAGGCTTAGGCAATGCATTCCTAATTTCTTCACTTATGTATTCATCATATTCCCCAAGCCCAAGTATAGGCTTAAGAATATTCCATGTCTCCCTGTCAGGTAATGCTTGGCCTGAGAAGTCTGTTCTGAAGTAGTGTTCAAGAGTTGTCCTTTTTATCCCAGTTAACTCTGCAAGCTGCTTAACTGTTAAGTTGGACTCCTTCAGCTTAGCCTTCAAATATGAGCCTACATCAAGGATCCTCTGCTTAACATGGGTTGTGAGCTTACCGCTCATCAAGGTTTTAAGAGCTCTCGCAGCTGGGCTTGCAGTCTTAACGTTGGCTTCGAGGAATTTGCTGTTCAATGGGATGTTGAATACGTCCCCAGGATTCTTACCCTTCGGATTCCCCTGTGTATTATGCCACCAGCTTCTAAGCCTTGCCTTAACATCCTCTGGAACATTCAATGAGTCTATTATCTTGTTCATGGTTTCCCTAGTTCCCCTATTCCATTCGGAAGCTGACCTAAATGATTCTGGAGCCTCATCCCCTCCCTTATGGTTGTATGGTTTCCTCTCCTTCATTGCCTTCTCATATTCCTTTAGGCATATTTGGATTAGTTTTTCAAGGTTTCCATTAGGGTTCCAAGTGTCACCTGGATTTCTGCCAAGTGGATGTTGACCTAGATATCCGCTTGGACCAATATTCCCCGCACCAACACTCACAGCTAGATCGTGCTTCGGAGTTTTAGTGTCAAGCCTACTTCTCCCCAAATCCTTTATGCTTGTATGTGGCATCCTAACGTTATCCAAATTATAGTAATACTTCCTAGATTTAACGAAATGGAATATGTACTCATATGTTTGTGCAAGACGATCCTTTACACTATTGTGGCTAATGAAACCGCCATTAATGAGGAAATATCTGCCACGTACTTGAACGTCATAGAGTTCAATTGGTTCATCGATAATTCTTTTCCTTC
>Ga0272445_1001544_pt1 | contig 17535 bp, 21 predicted proteins | sample YNPCB0031_FD_194404 | JGI IMG/M metagenome (GOLD analysis project Ga0272445, IMG submission 194404) | Hot spring sediment microbial communities from Yellowstone National Park, WY, United States - YNP-CB-003-1 | ecosystem: Environmental > Aquatic > Thermal springs > Hot (42-90C) > Sediment... | reverse complement strand
AAGCTTTTTCAGTTTCTTTTAATCTTTCAGCTCCATAAGCAGCTAAGGCTAAAGCCCAAAGTCTATCATCATGGGTGCCTTCAGGATGGCTAAACTGAATTTGCCCGCTTTTAGTTAATTCAAAACGCTCAGCATTTAATTCAGCTATTAATTCAGCATCATATGGTATTGCTAAACGTTTATTTTCCATCAGCGTTTTTAAATTGCCCATAACCTCAGCTTTTTTAGGCATGGTTAAAATAACGCCTTCAACAGGCGCATTAACAGTTTTTTGCAAATCCTCAACAAAATATTCAGCGCCTGTTTGATCAACAACAATTTTTTCGATTTTTTTAAGTTTTTCAGAAAGCACTTTTAAATAGCCTATAACGCTTGCATATTCTGTTCCAAGCTTAAAGCGTTTCATAAAAACCAATTTAAGCTTATCATTTTCTTTAGCTAGAATTGCAACAGCTGTGTAATCTCGTTTTTTCCCTAGATCTACACCTATATAAAATTCGCCTATGAAACTCATGGAATATTCGCCACTAAATCCCGTTCATCCCAATATTCAAGCTCAGGATCAATGCAGGAGCTGATTAAGCTTTGAGAAAGATAAACATCTTCATCCTCAGCGAATTCAGCTTCCATTTCTCGTTTCCAACGCCATGGATCGCTTGCAAATTGCTTTTTAAGCTTTTCGAAAATCATCTTTTTCAATGGTCCATTCGGTTCTAAAGCTTCGCGCCAAGTCACATGATAACGACTGTAATCATCAAATTCTTTTTCAAAACAAATTCTATAAAACATATGATCTGTTGTCCAGGGCGTGCTGCTTAAAATTACATAACCATTCGTTGTGTTAATAGTGAATAATATGGCATCGTAAATTTCTTCATCATCTCCAATAAAATTAAATTCATCAACATAAACTACATGGCATGTTGGGCCTCTAATTGTATCTGGATTTCCAGGATAACATTCTATCGCGCTTCCATTCATAAACTCTAACCGAGTTTTCAAAACTTTTTTAATAAATCTTTTTGGAACTTTTTTTAATAATGGAGTTATTCGTTTTTGAAGCACAAGCTTGCTTTGCCTAAAGCTTGGTCCAACAACCATAATGAACCAATGCGGATTTTTAAGCGCATACCAAAGCAATTTAACGCTTACGGTTGCGCTTTTACCGCTTTGCCTAGCCCATCTAAGCACAATAAAATGATTATCATCTAAAAGAAACTTTTTTTGATATTCGGTTGGCTTAAAACCTATGTAATCGCAAAAACTTAAAACATTATTTAAACATTTTAAAAATTTATGTTCTTCATCAGCTAGAGGCTTCAGTTTCCGCTCTAAAGCTTCTATACGCGCTTTTAAAGAGCTCATGGTGAAGCCTCAATTTTAACAAGCTCTTCCTCAGCTTTCTTCAGCCTTTCTTCAAGCTCAGCCAATTCATAGTTTTTAAGAAGACCATCAAGCACCTGCAATAGATAACCTAAAAGCCTTAAATACCTTATTTTAGGCGGTTCCTCACCTTCTTCAGCTGCGCTTTTCGCCTTTTTAACATTCAGCCAAACAAGCTCTATAGCTTTTTCAAGCAGCTCAATTTTATGCTCGCGTATTTTTCCAGCATCAATTTTTAAGCTTTCTTTTAAAGGTCCAAAAGTAAGCTGCTTAAACTCCATTAGTAGACTTCTTAATCCGCCTGTTCCAAGCTTCAGCTGCTTCATTATATACTTTTTATTGCTTTTTTCGCGTTTATAGCATGTAGGGCATATATAAAGCATAACGAATTGATCAGCAATTTTAGCGTGAATTTTTTTCACTTGTTCAATTGGAAAAATTGAACCGCAAAAATCGCATTGAATATTAATATCAATTAATCTTTTTTTGTTCATGCAACTGCAACCTTTTTAATTCGCTCCACAATTTTAATATGAACGGGTTTAATGCTTGTTTTAGCTATTTTAAGCGGTTTCTTTTCCATTTCATTTGTTCGCTCAATCATTACTATGCAGCTTAACGGGATATGATCTGTTCGCTGCGGTGTATTTCCATCTTCACGCCATTCAGTCGCTAATATTAAATGTGGTTCAAGCGTTTCAGGCTCTATACCTAAATGCCAAAAACGCCCTTCAGTAATGGTTGGAGTAGAGAAAATTTTAGGTAAATAGAAGGGTTGATTAATTGCGTAGCTGGCGTCAAGCCAATGAACACGAATCCACTCGCCCTTTTTAAGTTGCTTAACAATCGCTATAACATTTTTTATTCGCTCAATAATTGCGTTAATGTTTATTTCATCCATGATGAGCCGCCTTAATAATTTCTAATTATTAAATGCGTTAGCTTTGCTCGTTTTTCATTGCAAACTTTTACTGCATTAGCTGCAACAGAAACTCGAGAGATTTTATAGCCTTTATAAAGCCTGCGAATTAATGGATGATCATTATATGTTAAAAGCCATTTACCCTTTGCATGGCTTAATAAATTTGCAAGATTGCAATGCTCTTCATAGCTTAAATTATAAAAATTGTTTTCAGTATCTACATATGGTGGATCAACATAAAAAAATGTTTCAGGACTATCCCATCTTGGAATTACACGTGTGAAATCATCGCATTCAATATAAACATTCTTTAAGCGTTCATGAATTGCTTTTAAAATGCTTTCTTCAAGCACAAAGCTGCGCGGTTTCTTACTCCCTATTTGCCATCCACCATTGAAGTCGCCTGCATAGCTTGTGCGTAAAATGTAAAATAATCTAACTGCTCGCTCAATCGGATCTTTTATGCCATCGTTTTTAAAGCTTTTTCGCCATTCATCATGCAGCTTTCTGCTATAAACTAAAAACTTAAATTTTTCAAGAAGTTTTTCAGGCGAATCTCTAGCAGCTAAAAATAAATTTACTAAATCACCGCATTTATCATTGTATACTTCAACTTCGCTTGGAGGCTTATTTAAAAGCAAGGTAGCTGCACCGCCGAAAGGTTCGCAATAAATTTTATGCATGGGAATAAGGTTTAGCAAATGCTTTAAAAGAAATTGTTTTCCGCCTAAGTAACCGAAAAAGCATAGCCTTTTTCGTTTTAAGCTTAGCATTTACATCACATTTATAACTCATTGAATTCGCCATTGAACACAAAATATTTAATACCATATTTTTTGCAAAGCTTTTGAATTAACTGCTCGTTTGGTGTAAACTTAAATTTGCCTTTATAACCTTTAATTTCAACAAAAATCATTTCATCATTTTTTATTGCAATTAAATCAACGAAGCTTGGTTCAGTTAGCATGCAGCTTTTATAACCTTTTTTCATTAATTTTTCAGCTGCATCAACCAAAAGCCTTAAATGATTTAATGTTCCGCGTGTAAAGCTGAAAGGTAACTTCAACTTTTTTTCACTCGCTTTTCGCATATTTTTTAAAAGCTTTTTTAATCGCCTTGATTTTATTAGCTATTTTAGCTTTACCTTTAGGAGTTTTAAGCATTTTTTTATGCCATTTAGCATGTTTTTCAATAGCGCTCAACTTTTAATCTCCCTATAGCTTTTTTCATCATATTCAGCTTCTTTCACATAGTAAACATCCATTTTCTTGCCGTAAACTGCTTTAGCAGGTAAAAGGTTAACACCATCAGGATGAATAGTTGTTTCAAAAACATATGTTTCACCTTTATAGGGTACTTCAACCCACGCGTGATAACCAAGCAATTGATTGCTTTTAGTTTCATAAACTGCACCTAAGCAAACCTTAGCTGGAACACCAGCCATTTTTAAAAGTGAAAATGCAAGATTGCTTGTGTCAATGCATATACCAAGCTTTTGAACTATACATTCAGCTGGAAAACTCCACATATAATCGCGTATAGCATGCCAATGAAAATCTTTAAATTTTGAATCCCTTTGATAACGCAAAAAGTAGCCGCCGCAGCTTGGCGATCCATCAACCATAAATGGATATTGATATTTTCGCTTAATATAATCGGCAATTACCTCTATTTTTTGATCATTTGAACCATTCAATTGCTGTAAAGCTTCAGTTAAAGCAGCTGCTACAGAAGGATTATTGATTTGCAAAAAATCATTAACATAATATGATTCGCCAAAACGAAAATCAACTATGGGCATTTCATTGTTACCATTGCCATTACCGTTATCGTTTTCATTTTTGCTGCCTCCTAACTTATTTAAAATTTGCTTTGAATAATTAAGAATTTCTAAATTAACTTCAGCAATTTCCTTAAGCGCTTTGAGAATATCATCTAACGTAACTTTCTTTTTCTTTTTCATCAAAGAATTTTCGCCTGCTTTAAATTAAAAAATTATTTAGATTTCTTTCCTTTTCCTCTACCTTTTCTTCTAGCCAAAAGAAAACACCTGTTTTATTTCGTTACAGTTGCAAAAAGCTTTTTAAACAAATCAAAAAGCCTATTGAATTCTTCCTCGCTTATTCTATCGTCTTTAAGCGCTTCATCAAGAGCATCAATAAATTCCCTTAAAGCGCTAAGCTTAGCCTTTATGTAACGCCACTTTAAAGCTGCAACCAAAGCCAAAAGCCCAAGCAAAGCATTTACAACATAGCTTACAGCTGCCCAATCCATATTTTTTCACCTTTCCTAAATTTTTCGTTCATAACGTGAATTTTTTAAAACCTCACCTTTAACAATATCTATATATGGATAATCTTTAAGGCTAACAATTTCAGCTAATTCCCTATCATAAAAAGCTTCATCAAAAATTTGGCGAAGAAGCCTTCGCTTATCAAATAATCTAGCTCTAAAAAAGCTGTGAAGAAGCTTACTAGGTCTCTTCTTTTTATTCATATTTATTCTTTGAAAGTAAGCTGTAACCTTCCTCAGCCGGCTGTAAAAGCAGCCGACCGGCAAGTCATATAAATAATGCGAAAAAACAAATATAAAAGCTTTATTGCATAAAATCACTTTACCAAATTAATTTTTCTAAAGAGAATCAGGAATCTTCATTTATAACTTTTTTATTTTTTAAATAGATTTGGATTCCAAGCTGAAGCAGCTGCTCCATGGTTCGAGATAATGTTTGATTGGTTTCTTCAGCTATTTGCTTAACAATATATGCTATTTTTTTATCTATTGTTCCAGCTAGCCTAACCCGCATTTTTCAACCTCTTTTTCAATTTCAAGCTTATGTTTAGGGCAAAGATATTCAACTTGCCAAGGTTCCTCGCCTACTATTCTAAATTTAGCTGGTTGATTACAATACATGCAAACAGCTTCTTCATCTTCACGTAACGGGTAAATTTCAAGTTTTGACATTTTGACATTTCTGACATCATATTCTTTTGGAAAGGGTTGTTTTTTCACAATTTTTTGAGCTTCTTCTGTTAATTTTTCTTCATTATAAATAGAATTATCAACATTTTTTTGTTCAAAACTTTCGTTTTTAACCCCTTCCAAATAAGAAGATGATGTCAGAGATGTCAAAATGTCAAAATCTCCAAGCTTCTCAATTTTTTCAGGCATATACCGTCTGAAAAGCCTTTTAACCAGTTTTTCATCCCATACGATAGCTCTTTTCCCATCTTTACCCCGTGCTCTTTTAAAGCCTAAGCTGGCTGCTATTCGACCTACAACCCGACTTTTTAGCTGCTCATTCAATGGCAAATTTAAATTTAAAACATCGGTTACTTGAGCTGTTGAAATCTTTTCATCTTTTGTTTCCTCCCAAACTTTTACAATCGCCTCTAAAACTGCTGCTTCCAAGCTGGCTTTTTCTTCTTCAAGTCTTTGAGTATAAATCGACTTTGCATATTCAACTAATTTTTCTTTAATCTCAGCTGGAGCAACAGTTATAAGTGGATGAAACATTTCAGCTAATCGTCCATCCTCAAAAATAAAGCCGTCATTGGCTACAGCTGACTCAGCTAAATTCAGGTATTTCATTCGGTATTTAAGCAGCTTTTGCCTTAATTCAGCTGCTTTCTCCATGTTTAAAAACATTTTTACGCTTCGCACATTTCTCTCCATATTTATAATTATGCATCTTGACATTATTGTATTGCTTAATTCTTTTGTTCCAGCTAAAGCTTTAAAACTAAAAACGTTAAATGATGCTAAAACAGGCTGCTCATTAACTTTTTCTATTCTAATGACTTTAGCATCCTGCCTATAACCAGCGTTAATTACAGCTCTTATTTCAGCTGCAGATTCACCTTCATAAATTTCTGTTTCATCAAGTAAAAGCGTAGGATGCCATGCTTCAATCGCTCTAAACATTGCTGGTGCAGTAATGCTAGCTGCATGAATTGCTCTATAACAAAGTAAATGAAGACATTCTAAAGCTCTGGTTTTGCCTGAGCTTGGTGGACCGAGAAAAAATAAATATGGAGCGGTTTTAAATTCTTCCCAACGCCATGAAGCTAAAATAAAACAGGTTAAAATATGATATTGCATTTCATCAAGCAAATCTAAATGCTCAATTAAATACTCTAATAATTCACTATATAAACTGTTTTCATCAACATTTAAATCTTGAATCGCATTTGGAACAAGCCATGGAGGCTTCTCAATCGGTACATAACGTTCATTTTCAGGTCCAATATAAAAATCATTAATTTCAAGCTTATTGTTTAACTTGTCATATACGCAAAAACTATAGCGATCACCTCTATTTACTAATTCAACTATTAAGTCTTGGCTTGCTCCACCTGCGAACGGTATAAGCTTTATTTTTTCATTTTTTTCAGGAGCCAAGCTATTCGCCATCCAATCGGTTTATCTGCTAAATGTAAAATTGAATTTGAATTAGTGATTAGGAAGAATGTGCATTCCTTGAAAAAACTTGCATTTCATGCAGTTTAAACTGCGGTTAAATGGGTTTAATCCAAAAGGGCATTTACCATTTTCAACCTTAAACTGCTGCAATGCATGCTTCCTCCAAATTTATTTTAAAGCATTTTTTATAACCTTGAAAGCGAACGTAAACCGCTAAGTCAACTAAGCTTGGATAAAAAATAATATTCATAAATTCATGCGTTTTCTCATCTAAAAGCGCATCCTGCATAATATTGGCTATATCAAAAATTAAAAGGTTAGAGTTTTTACGCCATTCAGAAACATAGCGAGCGTAAGCTTCATTGTTTAAAGCTGCTTTGCAAGCATAATCGAAAATGCGTTTAGCTGCTTGAAGCAATTTTTCATTCATAAATGCTCACCGGCATCATTTCATTTGCTTCAATAGTTGAAGCTAAATTTTCTATAGCTTTAGCTGCATGCTGCTCGCTTTTTAAACCAACAACAATAACTTTTCCGTTTGAAAAAATAAGAAATGTAGCTTTTGCTGTTTCATCCCTATATATTAAGGCTGCATGCTGTTCAGGTTCATAAATGCATTTTTCAAGTTTAACCGCTAAATCCTCTAGGTTTATGCCTTTACCAAAATCAACTTTTGCAACAATATTTAATACTTTAAAATTAAAGGGGGTAGTTATTATAAAACCATGAAGCTTAAGCACATTAAAAACTTTTTGCATTATTGCTTTTGCTTGATTAACTGCTTTAGCGCCTAAACATAATATTCGACTTTCAGATATCACAATTGTAGCTTTTTTAAATTTCCAAACAATGCGCTTAAATTTAATTCCATAGTTTTCAAGCTTAAAATAGGCATTGTTAGGCACTAAACTAGAAACAGCTTTTAAATCTAACATATGATTTAAAAAGGTAACCGCCACAACATTAACAATTTCAATATTCATTTTATACGCCTTCTAGAAATAAACTGAAGCCTATCGCCTTGAAGTTTATAGCAATAATTGCCAATTGTAAGCGTTAATCCTGGTGCTTTAGAAAGCTCCTCGCGCAATTTTTCAGCTTCAACCAAATCAGCTTTAATCCATTCACCTTGACCGCTAGCATATGATTGCCAAGGCAACTTATCCAAAAAGCCAGGATCTAAAGCGATTTGATTAGCTTGAGCAGTTTGGCTTTGAGTTTTACTAAAGAAAGCGTAAACCCAATTTTCCGAAAAAACAAAAAATGCTTCTTTTCGCTTAATAATAGGCTTTTTAAAAAATGCAGCAGTTTTTCTTAAATCTTCAAGGCTTGATAAAACTATTAATTGATTTTCTTTCAGCGGAACATAATCAGCTGAAACTTCTAATGAAGATTCCAAGCTGCTTACCTCCTTAAAATTTAAAATTTTTTATTAAAAATCTGATGGCTTCAGTGTTTGCTTTTAGCCCTAAAGCTTTTTTAATTGCTAAAAAGCGTTCAGCTAACCTGCCTTTTAAGAATATTCTAATATTTACATTCATTTTAAATCACTTTAAATGCTTTAAAATGAATAAATAAAAAAAGAAGTATATAACCTTTTCGGTGATAGAAAGTGTTATAAAGGCATTTTATATACACAGTAATTAAAATGGAGAAGAATTAAAATGAGTAAAAATAAATATAGGAAAGGAGAAGTAATTCAAATTAGGCTTAATTTAGAGGGTGAATTAGCTGATAAATTTCTTAAAATAAAAAAGCGTTATGGTTTAGAATCAAACACAGACCTAATAAGGCTTTTAATAGTTCAAGCTTATGATCAATTAAAAAAAGAAGGATACTTTGAATAGGAAAAAATAAAAAATTAGAAATGTTTTAATCTGTTTTTGAAGTCTATGCTTGAACCAGTTAATAAAAGCTCTATAAGCTCCTCTATTTCAGCTTCTAAGCAATCCAATTTATTTTTTACTTTATCATTAGCCTTTAAGGCTTTTAAATAACCTTTAACATAGCTTAAAGCTTCTAAAGCTCCTTCAGCCTTAGGATTCATAGCTCATCAAAAAATTAAAAAAATAAAACTCTAAAGGAAATATTTTTAAAACAAAATTGAATCAAGCTAAAGCCTATAAGAAAAATTTTGAAAACCTTAAAATGCCTATATAGAAAATTTTAAAAAACCTAAAATAAAACTGAATTTAACATAAAAATGCATAAAACCATTGCATAAACATGTAAAAAATCCCCAGACCTCCAATACACCAACCAAAAATTCTCCCTAGACATTTTTATTCAAACATGTAAATTTTCATAGCTTAAATTTCTTTTCCCGATGGCGAGCCTTTTTAATCTATTTTCTCTTTATAAGCATCTCATATCTAAAATGGTTCGAGACTAAAAATTTGAATATGCTTAATTTCGTAGTTTAAAAAAAGCATTAAATATAACACATTAAGTTGCGTTTTCTTCTAATAACTTCTTACTCTTTAATTTAAAGGATAAATTATAAATAATGAACAGCATATATGAAAATATACAGGGAGGTTCTTTCGCAATTTAAAGCCTTGATAAGTTATGAAAGGCTTAATTTATGGGAAAGAACCTCAAAATAAGCCTTAACTTTACAGAGCTGATATGACTTAAGATAAGAATCATTTCAATTATTAATACTATGATTTTTGTTAGTACATAGGATTAATGTAAAGAGTCTTTAAGCCAAATTTATTTTGAAGTATAGTGGTTTGTCAGGGGTTATAATTATTTAAAGCATAAAAAGAGGGGGATTTGGAAAATCTACCTAAAATCTTCGGAGTCTACTATAATCAATGGATAAATGCCTTCTACAGGCAGCTCTGGAACCTTGGCAAGCACTTTGCGAATGGCATTTATATCTACAGCGTTCCATTCACAAAGCATCTTGACTATTTTGCCTTCTTCATTTAGTTGAATCCAGCTTCTTACCCAATAGGCTTCGAGTGTAGCGTTAGCCTTAGCCTTCTTACCGAGAGGAGTAGCCTCTTCTACCGCTACAGGCTTTGGCATTGGGTGAACAGCCAGGAATTTTGGCATTAAACTCGCCCATGATTGCTATCACATCTCAATATTTAAACTTTGTGATTGTTATGAGCCTTTCCCATCTTAAAGCCAACCTTCTAAAGCCTGTTAGCTAAGCAAAGAAGCACTTAACGCAGCTTCTTATAAGCCTATAGGGCCTTCCAAGCTTACGCTTACTTCTAGGATTTCTGGCTACATTAGCCTTTTATTCCTTTCCTTCTAATGCCCTTATATCATTGCTATCGTAAGCTGTATTGCCAGTAAGCTCTTTAGGCCTTTTCCTAGGCCTGCCATGCTTCAAGTCTTTTGCCATCATGCTCATTGCCAAGCCTAAATAGCAAAAATGCCTTAAACAAAGGTTTTAAAGCATGCTTTAAATTTATAAAAAAGGCTTTAAGCTTATTTTGTTTTTAGATAATGCTAGCTACCATAAAAGCAAAGCCATAAACGCATTTATTCAAAGCCATAACCATGAGCTAAAGCTTTTCTATTTGCCAAAATACGCTCCTGAGCTTAATGAAGTTGAAGGCGAAGTTAATAGGCCTCTTAAAGCAGATATAGGCTCAAACTATGCCTATAGAGGCTTAGAAGAGCTTAGGCAGGATGCATCCAAGTATTTAAGAAGGTTAAACAATAGATGGCGAAAACAAGGAGACTTAACTTAGGCTCGAGAAAAATCAATTATTTTATTCAGTAACCGCGTTGCACAACCTGAATAGAATTAACCAAACGAATCCATCTATTGCGATAAATGATGCAATTTAATGGAAATGGCCTTCTTTCCGGTTGAATAAGCATTATATGATTCCTCCTTCCGCATAAAACTCTACATAACCGCATTTTTTGCATCTATACCCGAATATTCTATATGCGGTTAATCCTAATAGCCCTTTACCAGGCTTCCAATGCGGAGCACCAGGCATGAAGCCCCCCTCCATCTCACCACCACATTTAGGACAAACCTTCACTCTATCCATAAAACAACCCCTACTTTAGAATTATAACATGAAATTGATTAGAGTATTCAATTTAAATACCTTTACATACTATTGCTTAATGGAGGCTGTTTCCAAACTCAAACAACTCCTTATCATCAAGGTCTTGTCCAAGATCTTCCTCAACTATTTTCTTTAATTCTTTTAGAAGTTCCCGGCTCAACATGGTTTCATATATTTTAAGCTTGAAATACTCCTAAAACCCGCTCTCATCTGCCAAAACCCTTATTGAAAATTGAGTGTAAGCTTAACAAAAGACTCCATAATCTTGAGAATCTCTTTCCTAGTTTCAGTAAATTCCTCTAAGCTTTTATTCTTTCCATCAGCCAGCCTCTTTCTACATAAATACAAAAATCTCTCGAAAAAACATCTCCAAAGTAGGGGCATATCAAGTCTTCTGCTTATCAAGCCTCTGACTTTGCTTTGACCTAATTTTAATTATAAATTGGTTCTCATCAGCGAAAATTGAAATTTTCTCATTTACCCTTGTTACCCGCTTCATAATAATCGAAAAACTATGATTTTATTATTTCAGTTTATATCGGGCAAATGCAATTGTCAAGAACAAGATTAGTTATTCTATAATATAGTTGTGTAAATTTAAAAAGGGAAAGCTTTCTCCCTCTTCTTATAGTTTGGAAGTCAGTACTAGCCTAAAATGGGCATTTTCTTGATACCTGAAGAATTTAGCAGTTTCAAAGTAAGTGCCTATGCAGTCCGAAATATGCCCATTAAGAAAGCTGAGATCGCTTTCTTAATCTTAACGATATTTTCAGCAATTTCGACGATATTAAACTCAAACCTGGAATCAAGAAGCATCGCCCATAGTCACCATAGCAGGTAACTGGCTTGAAGGCGTCGGCATGACGGCTACAGATGGCGTATACATCGGTGACTTACCTGAGAATAGCCCGGCCGGAAGCATCACAGCCACAATCCGCGATAACACTTTCTCAGGTTGGCAGCACAGCACTAACCTTGTCAGCTCAATAGCCGCAGCCACCGTCCGGAACAATACGATTGGAGTGGGATGTTGGGCGGCATATGCGGAATTCCCTGTGCGCTCTCCCTATTATTTGCTCATGCTTCTTTCGCGATCCCTAAAGATGCCTATCAGATCGGCAAGGGAATAAATGCTCCCGATGCAAGAGCCAGACCACGATGAGGCCGAAGAGAAAGTTAGATGGGGCCGTTTCTATCATATGGCTTAGCCGCACGCTGGCAATGGGTATGAGTGGATTGGCAAGGATATGCCAAACGTTCTGCGGCACACTGAAAAGCAATCCGACCAGTACCGCCGTCCACCAGGGCTTGACCTTGGAGCCGCGAATAATTGGCAACGCGCATGATACCCAAAGCAGGGCGCGGAAAACTTGAAAGGGGAACAGCAGCGGGTCGTTTCGCAAGGTGTTGAGCATGTAGGTAAAGAACGGTTGGGCTTCACCCGGCTGGCCGTAGAAGGCGCGCAACTCAGGGTTCTGCCAGGCGATAAAGTAGCCTGCCCCCCAATACAGGGCAAGATACACAACTGCAATGACAGCCAGTTTCCAGATCCACTGTCGGACAGGCATAACCAGCGCAGGATTGGGCGACATCTCTGCTGTGGGACGTCCTTTGCCCAGAACCCATACCGCCAGTGGAATGAATAAGAAAGCTGTCGGAATGCCCATCAAGAACAGACGCGGAAGTAGCTGTGGACTGACGGTGATGGACGAAAGAAAGTACCACGTCTCAATCTGCATCAGGAAGGTGACTGCGCCGTAGTAGACCAGCGCTAGACTGAGTGCCAATTTCCAGCCGCCCCAACGCGAGGTCAGGATCAGGGCAGCAATGACGAGCAGATTGGCAAGTGCAATGATCAGCAGGCCACTTGTTGCTGGAACTAGTCCTGGTTCTGATATTGCAGTGTCGGGCATCACGTCTACAACAGCCATAGAGCCAATCATGAAGAACACAATGAACAGAAGATACAACAGGATAAATCGGAGAACCCATTTGAAAAGAGATCTGGCAACGTTCATTTATTTCTACTCCTTCCTTGTGAGTGCCTATACTATGGCAATTAGCCACCTAATGTTTTGCGGATAAAAAAGCTTCATTACCATTTATTAATCATTCAAGGTATAAATTCTTTTCGCTACCTAATCAATTACTTCGTAGAGTTATAAAAGCTAGAGAACAGCTTTAAAGAAGGAGTCCTAGCATGTAGGAAGCGATATTTGCAAAGATTGAAGCAGTTAATACTTTAACATAACTTAAATTAAAGGCTTTTCATAGAGAAATCGATCCTGAAAATACTGCAAAAATTTCTGAAGATAATATGTAAAGCCAGTAATTGCTTATTATAAATGGAAGTATGAACCAAACTATCGGAATGGTTAAGGCATTCATTAAAATTGTGAAGAAAAATATTCTATATACACTGTTAACACCTTTCAAAGGATTATCGCCCAAACCTTCTTCTCAAGCGAAACCTTATTACGCTTGAAAAGCTTATTGGCCTTAACGGCCTCCAAAAGCTTCCTAAAGGCATACACGGCTAAATCCTAAGCCTTAAAGAAGCTTTCAGGAGGCCAATAAAAACCTTATCTTGTCAGTATCACAGCTCCACCAGAAAGTTTATTTCTAGCTTTAAATAAATAGAGTATGATGAAGAATGTTTCTTCCTATAGTTTCTCCTTTCGGAGGATTCGCCTCATTTTTAGCTGGTTATGGAATCGGCAGGATGATCAGGGAAAGAAGGCAGCCTCAACTCTACCCTCAACTATACTACCCATATTATTGGCAATGGCATGCCCCTATGCATTTTCCAACCCCATATACACGCCCTTACTATTATTATGCTCCTAGGCGCTGGGTCTATCCATACTATTATCACCGGTGGCCATGGTATTAAAGCGGAGCCTAAACCCCCTTAACGCTCTCTTTAGCGTTTTCCACATAATCTGCGAAGCCCCACCCCGACCTCTCCTCGAAGGCTAAGCCCAGCCCCTCATAGAGGCGCCTAGCCATGACTCCGAGGAGGACAGCAGCTCCAGCGTCTAGCATATCCCTCGAAGCCTACTCGTAGGCTCCTAATTTTGGTTCTAGGGTCATCTTGAGATTATAAGAGTGACTGTTTGTTTTTCACCAGTAAGTTTTCCATCTACAAGCAGATAAATTTTGATCTCTACGGCAGCCTCTGCCAATCCCTTTAAATGCGACCATGCATATACCCTTTGATCTAAATAAGGGTCAGTTGCGTAGATAGGCCTATTATACCGAAATGTAGTATCGGAGTGGGGAAGCGGTTGATCTTTTGCCGTAACTATTGATACATGATGAATGCCTTGGGTCGTAAGTTCGAAGATTACAATGAGACTGTGGTTCTTTCCGTCATTATTTTTCAAACGGAATGAGATTTCTGTGTAAGAACCGTTTCTTGCTTGAGCTTGTGCAACCTCGCCGCCTATTTTCAGGCCAGTAATTTCCACGGGTGGTTGAGGAGAAGGATGTCGAACGTATCGAATGTAACAATAATATGTAATAATAGCTAGGAGAATAAGGACAACTGCAACTGCAATTTTTTTATTAACTTTTTGCTTCCTTCTCAGTGGCAGGATAGTCGGCCTCCATCTCAGTATCTTTTCTACGAGCGCCCCTTCCAACTAGCTAATTTGATTACGTAGAAAAGAGCTTATAAATTTTGATGCCTCCATTAAAGGTTCCGTTTACGGCTCCAAACCTTTCCATTTCCTTTCTGCCTCTTTAGTAGTTCTTCCGTAATTTGATTTCAGACAGCAAAGTAATTCCCTTATCCACCCTTCTTCGAGTCGTCTTGCTTCCGGCAGCACTCTGGTTTCTCCTAACTGCTTTGTAGCTCAGTTTGCATAAAATCTCTACAATTTACTTTTAGTAGAATAGATCTATTAAAGTAGGTCGTATTTAATTAAAAAACTTTGATTTCAAATTCTTTCGCTATTAAACCATTAGTCCTGCTTAGTGAGTCTTACTTAAGAATTAGAAGACCATTATGATGCGCCCTTTATTAAGGCAGCGTTGGCTTCCAGTGATAAGGTCCTAGTTACAACAGATGGAAGGCTTAAGGAATCACTTAGCATAAAACTCCCACAGCTTAGGGTTCTGAAACTAGAAGAAGCTTATGAAGAGCTACGTCGCCAGAATTCACAATAATTTTTTAAGGATGCAAAAAATGCGGTTATGTAGAGTTTTATGCGGAAGGAGGAATTATATAACGCTTATTCATCGAAGAGAAAACCATTAATAATCATGGATTGAAAGACTTATGATATGATTTGGTTCTTAATGGTTTATGCCTAAATTCCTGCGAAAAAAGAAGAGAGACAAAAACTAAAAAAGATTAAAATAAAAATTTTAAAAAAGACATATGGCGTAAAGCATTATGTCAGCTGTGAAAAATGTTTAAATATTGGCTTTTTTAATGTCTAAATCTTCTTTCAAACTTTCTTCTTAAAGCAAGAAAAAGTAAACCAAGAAGGGATGGAGAAATCGCTCTTTCAGCAACCTGCATCATCGTTATGTCTTTCAATTCTTTCATTTGAAAAAATGTTTTAACGCTATCCTCTAAAGAATGCCATATATGTTTGAAATTCAAGCCATTCAATATGGCATCGATTAAGCCAAAAATTATTATTGTAATAAGCATTGCCAAAATCGGCCTTAAGTAGCTTTCTCCATAATTTGCAAGCCATTTATAAAGAGTTAAGAAAAGATAGTTCCATATAGACTTTTCTTCTATGCCAAGCTTGCTTGCATACCTTTTAAGCTCCATCTCCTTTATAAAGAATGCTCCTGAAGTTTCATAATCCACATTATAATCGTAATTCTCTCTCAACCTTCTATAAACAGTAAGAACATTCCTTAAAGTATATTCTTCCTTTTTTAGCTCTTCATTTAAGAAGAGGAATTGCCTTCTAGCAAAAGTTAATGGCTTCATAACAGCTTCATGAGCCTTATTTTTCTCTAAAGGCTTTTCATCAACTACCTTTACATCATTAAGCTTTTTTTCAATTTCTTTAAGAAACTTTAGCAAATTTTCTTTTTCTTTAAGCGTTAATTGCTGAACGTAGTACGATGCTTGCTTAATTAAGTCCTCAACTTGAGCCTTAACTCTTTTTGAAGTTTCATTGAAGTCACGTATAATGTCTACCAGCTTATTAAGGCGAATTATAAAATAATTTAAATTTTCTTGTCTTAAAGACAATAAATGAGTCAATGATCTAATCTCTATAATGGGGATAAAAAATGTACTGTTTTCTTTAAAGCGGTTAATTTTAATTAAATTTTTAATTAAATAAGATTTCTCTGATCTCACATATTTTGATAACTTTGAACCAAGCTTTTTAGCAGTTATGAATTCATTATGAATGCTAAGAGTTAAATAAACACGTTTGAAGTCAAATGCATTCTTATTTTTTATTGTTTTCTTGCATGCTTCTTTAATAAACCATTTGTATTCTCTCTTTATTTCTTGCTCTTTACTAGCTAAATTTTTTAACCTGCATGAAGCTTGCTCTATTAATTTATCGATTCCAAGAATGAAAGAAAAAAGTCGCATGAGTTTAAATGGATATTTCCTAATCCTTTTATGGAGGATTTTAAATGCTTCTTCATCATGAATCGCATAGCTTCCATCTTGCGAAAGCCAAAAAACGTTCCTAAAGTCAACCCGAGATATATCAACGTTAATGAATGAAGCCAAGCTTAAATTGTTAAAATCAAATATTGCCAATGAAGGCTTTTCAAATTTAGCTCCATAAAAATCGATTATTGCATTATAATTAGCTACATGCGAGGGCAAGATTTCTATGTAAGGAACTCCAAGTATGGCATGGTTGAAGCCAACAGCTTCCTTAAAGAGCGTCCCTCGGAAGTTTGCTTCTTGATGAAATTCAGCCTCAAAGAAGTTTGCTCTTTGAAATTTGCATAAGGGCATTTCCAGATTTTCAAATTTCCATTTTGATAATTCTACGGTAGGAAGATGTATCCCTATAAAAAATCTTTCTCCCTTCTTAAGCTCATTATAAAATTTTGATGAAACTTCGTTTGGCTTTATGCTCCATGCTTTTGGATCATGAAGCAAGCAAAAACCATCTTCTGTTTCAGCATCCCTTTGACAATCGATTCTATCGCCATAACGATTAATAATTAAATCAATCAAATGTTTTTCTACATCCTTTTCTATTTGGTGAATATTCTCTCTATTATACTTACACTTTTTACTCAAAGAAACCAATCCCTTCATAAACCATATTTCTTAAATAAGATTTTGCTATTATTCTTCCAATAAATTTTATCTATAAACCTTTAATTAGTAAGCCAAGCATCCGTTAAGCCTTAAATTTGTTAATGGGCTATTGCATTCAGACTCAAATTTAAATATATTAAAAGAGAGACTCAAATAGATTTCCACAAAATCACGATGTAGAGCAACACAATTTTTTATTACCGCTTTGTGGGAAAACATAAAGAGTGGGTCCATAAAAATATCGGAAAATAAAATAATATATAGGATGCCTAAAAAAGAAGTTACCCAAAGGAAGCGAATGTGCAGGGTAACTAAAACATTCATAGTAAGCATATAGATTTACACAACCTTTAATAAGCATAATGACATAGAGCATTACTTTAAAATCTAAGGATTCACTTAATTTTCTAATTGTATACGGCCCGGCCCACCAAATTTTTATGAAGATTAAGTATGCTTTTTTTAATGAGGATGTTAAGAGTTAATATGAGAATTTG
>Ga0272445_1001540_pt1 | contig 17558 bp, 20 predicted proteins | sample YNPCB0031_FD_194404 | JGI IMG/M metagenome (GOLD analysis project Ga0272445, IMG submission 194404) | Hot spring sediment microbial communities from Yellowstone National Park, WY, United States - YNP-CB-003-1 | ecosystem: Environmental > Aquatic > Thermal springs > Hot (42-90C) > Sediment... | reverse complement strand
TATTATAGTAAACGTTGTTTAAAAAATTTATGAAGGCTATACAAATGTTTTCCCAGACACTCATAATTAAGCAAAACACTCTAATGATTTTTCCAGAGAATATTAGATTACAATGTAGAACCCGACAAGAAAGCCTATGGTTTTTGGGTGAATTGTCGTTGAGTTTGAATGTAGCGACCGGTTATCTAGGCTTGTGGAAGCCTATCAATATTCTGGGAAACAAAGTCTTTCTAATCCAGTACTACCTAGTCTGGTGTCTGAAGAGGCATAAGCCGGTCCTAGTGTGGGGGTTAATGAGAGGCTTCAGCCGTGGAGAGCGTCAACGAATATTTTGGTTCCTTAAAGAGCATATTAGGGTTAATAGAGAGGTTAGAAAGGTTGCTAGAATTATTATGAATGGAATCTTTGGGTTTAAGCTGAATAAGTACCCGACTATTGTCGGGGTCGGTAAGTTTATGAGTGAAGATAGCGTTATAGTTACTGATAGGATTTTAGCCCTAGCCCTCTCATCGATAGCGTCAATTTGGTTCGCTAAGAATGCTCGGGAGACTGAGAATGCTACTGTGGAGTAGAAGCCTAGTAAGGCTCCTGATAAAAGTGCTGTGGATAGCAAGCCCTTCGGCGAGTTTATAAGGAGGAAAATGGCTAAAGATCCTAGGCTATATCCTGATATCAAAGTTTTAAAGTAATCCCCACTCGATTTAAGCCTTGGAACAACCATTAACGATAGCGTCAGGGAAACTATTGAGGAGACTGAGGGAATTAATGAAGCTACATTTTCACTTAATTCAAGCCCCTCTCTATGGATTAAATAAAGCGAAAAATAGGCGTATGAGGAGTTAAAGAAACCAGCCATCACGATTATTGTAAGTAGCGTCAGGATAGTTCTGCTTCTCCTCATTAAGGATAAGGAATTTAAGTATCCCTTAACCCCTGAGAAAGATCCGTCCTCCCTAACTCTACGCCCTATTTCAGGCTCCCTAAGATATATCTGCCTAATTATGTAGGCGGGCACTAAAGCGCAGAAAGCTAATAAGAAGAGTAGTCTGCATCCCATGTCAAGCCCATAAAGCCCTATAATGTAACCAGCGATAGGGGTTGTCAGAGAACCAATAGTCCATATCGCTGATATAGACCCATATATAAGTGATCTAAACTCCCACATAGTGTCCTCAACAAGCAAGCATTCCCAAACGGAGTATATTACTGAGGCGCATCCTTCAATGACATAGGCTAGAAGCGCATGCCAAATATTATAACTAATCGCCCATATGATTAGGGAGGTTAACCAGCACACACTATCAAATAGCATAAAAACCCTTTTTCTACCGAATCTGTCGGCTAAATATCCGCCGAGAAGCGGCATAACTGACGTTAAGAGGTTAAAGATGGTTATTAGAATACCTATCTCTACAGGTAAGAGCCCAATAACTACGCTCATAAACATCGGCCTATAAAAGAAGATCCAGCTCATAGGAATACTCCATAAAGGCTCGGTCAATATCAACGTCTTAGCATTCCCGCCAACATTCCTATAAATTCTAGTCAGCAAAGTTCAATCGCCACCCTGAATACTTCAGCTCTCCAGATAGGCATCAAAACTTAAGTATCCATTCTTAAATCTCTTTCATAGCAATCATATTAAGTAACAATAGAATATGGAACCTAAAGAATACGTAACTGAATCGGCTTCCTCATTAAGCAGTAAAATCTCTGAGGAACCCTTAGCATGGCTTATGGTTACAACCGTGCCTGGATTGGAGGATGTTGTTTTAAGGGAGGCTTCCGAAAAACTTAGCGTTTTTGAGGCTGAGATGAGATTTGGTAATGTTGGTGGAAGGATAGCGCTGAAAATTCCTGAAAGGGATGTTGGTAAAGTTTTCAAGATGAGAAGCATAGAGCATGTCGTACAGATAATCAAAGTTTTTGAGGTTAAAGGCGACAGAAGCGGATTAAACCAGATATATGATGAGGTTTACAATCTTGATGTTCCATTAGGCTCAACGTTTAGAGTTACTTGTGAGAGGATTGGGGAGCACAATTTCACAAGCATAGATGTTCAGAGAGTGGCTGGGCAAGCCTTAGTTGACAAGTATGGACGGAAAGTGTCTCTCAAGAGCCCGGAGACGATTGTTAGGGTTGATGTCGCCCACAAGATATGCATAGTTGGATTACAGAAGACTAGACTCTCACTTAGGATAAGATACCCAAGGGTCTTCCAACATTACTCAGCGTTGAATCCGATAATTGCATATGCAATGTTAAGGTTATCTGAAGTTAAGCCAGGAGATAGAGTGCTGGATCCGTTCTGCGGTGGTGGAACAATAATAATAGAGGCTGCTCAAGTATGGGAGAACCTGGATCTTTTAGGGATAGACATAAGCCCCAAAAGTATTGAGGGAGCTTGGAGAAACGCTGAAGCCGCGGGAGTAAAGAATAAAGTTAAATTTATTGTGGGCGACTCATTGCGGCTTGATAAAACTCTAGCAGCAGATTTGAAGTTTGATAAAGTTGTTTCAAACCTCCCTTTCGGAATTAGAAGTGGTAGACTCAAGGTTATACCCAAAATTTATGAGGGGTTCTTAAGATCTCTTAAGCCATTTCTAAGAGAAAACTCCAAAGTTTGCTTACTTACAATTCACAGAAACCTTATGGATCATATCTGTGAAAGATTAAACTACACGATTCTTGGTTGCAGACAAATAGCCCATGGCGGACTACAATCATGGATAATTCTTATGGAACCAACCTTTTGAAAGATATTTGCTTTGTGGCTTAGTTTCTTTGTTTATCTTTCTCTTATGGATTGGAGACTTGTTGATGAGGGGCCTATTAAGTATAGTGAGCTCCTGCTCAGCCTAGACTTCCTTGAAGATTATGATTATGAGCCTAGCCTCTTTAATGATGGTAAGGTTTGGAGGCCATTCAAGATTACATGGGTATATTGTTTTCTTAGCTGTTGTTCGATACCTATTCTCCATGCCTTATAGGCGGATTGAGGGGTTCACTAGGGATCTTCATAGGTTTGTTCCAAGGCTTCCAACAATAGACTACTCATGGGTTAGGAGGAGTATTCTTAGGTTTGATTTAAGCCTATACGAGCCCATAAGAGGGATAACGGGTTACGGTAGGCGCTGGCTGCTGGAACAGCGTTCAAACCCCCTATACGGAGAAAACTCAATGGCTATAAACATAATAAACCTACAAAACTAAATTGGAGGCAAGCAGATAAAAACTAGGAGAGGAACCCAAACCGAAAGAATTAAGCCACAAAGCACTATTTCACGCTACTGGAGGATGAGGATAGCGAAATGCTAGTCCACTCTAAATAAATATGGGCTGAAAACCTCTAGAAGGCTTAGGTTGACGTATTCTAGGTGGGAGGGGGCAGTTAAAAGGCTATATTAATGTGTGGGTTAGGCGAGCAGTTGAGTTGCTGCATAGCGTGGAAGCATTCATTGTTGGCTACCCAAAGAACATAGCCCAAGAGAATGGTGATTTTAACGTTGTCCAAGTGTGGACGTATAGCTACCTACTAAGGAGGATTTACGAGGTAGCCGAGGAATATGGAGTAACTGCAACCTATGCTAATGAGACATACACGTCGTCCAAGTGCCCAATACACGGCAATGGTTGTGGAGAGAGGATCAAGCGGGACTGTTCAAGTGCACAAAGCTAGGCAAAGGCCTTCAACGCAGTCCTCACAAGAGCCTACAACATGCTCATAACCCCCGAGAGGGGTAATGGGTTTGAGATCCAGCCTGGAATTAAATCCCAAAAGAGGAGAGATGTAACCCAAAACCTCCCTGCTCTAGTAGGAACCCTCGTCCCTTAAAGCGGGAAGGAGTTAAACTGTATAGTAAAAAATTATTTTTTAGGTTTCTTTAGCAACATCGCCAAATAAGGGATGAGTAAGAAAATTAAAGCTTTTATGGCTTTATCATCTCGCTCCATAAGGCTCTATAATATCGCATTATTCTTTCTGGCTCAGCGCTTTCAGGTATTTCCGCCAGACAATATCTTTGGTATCCTATACTTTTGAGTAGTGTGAATAACTCTCTGTATGGATAGCTCTCATCGTAAAGTTCATGTATATGAACTGATTTTATCCATTCTTTAAGTAAATTGAAGCTCCATAAAATAGATCCATTCATAATATCTGTGGGGTTAGAGTTCCAGCAGACACCTACATATGGATGATCCGTCACATCCATTATCTCCCTTATGCACCTTGGGTCACTTGTACCATAACCATGCACCTCAAGCCATATCTCCACTCCATACTCCTTCCCATAGTCTCCGCATACTCTGAGTGCCTCACCTATCTGCCTTAAAGTTCTCTCTCTGGGTATATTGTAATCTTCCATAAGTCTGTTAGGCCTAACTTTGACTCCTATTGCCCCAGTATCATAAGCTAACTTAATGAAAGATTTAGTTAATTCTATATTCACCTTAACTTCCCTTTCATCCGGAGAATGGTACTCGCAGACTGTGCCAAAGCTTAGAAGCTTTACTGGAGAACTCTCAAATAGTTCTCTAACTCTTTGCCTTTCTTCTGCGCTTATGTTAGGCTCAACGCCGTGTGCATGTCCCGTCCTAAGTTCAACAGCCCTAAACTTAGTTTTAACGCATAGGTCTATGATTTTCTCAAGTCTCCAATCCTTAGCTAAGTTATACGTAACAAGACCAAGCTCCAAGATGACCACCTTCAGCGCAAACTTTTCGATGTATCATACCTTAATTTGAACAAAAATATTTAAGTTGTTAGGTTGCCAATGCTGAACACAGTAGAGTCTAAAGGATAACATATTATCATAAGAGGGGGAATAGCAAGCCGCCGACATATGGTAAATCATTACGCACATATAAATGTGGTTGCTAGATGAGCATCAAAACTTAAGTATCTGTTGCTTAAATCTTTTCCATGGCAACCATGTTAAGCCATAATGAAGATGGAGCCGAAAGGATACGTGATTGAGTTGTAAGTCCCACCATTGAGCGGTATGATTTCTGCAAAAGATTAAACTATAAAATTCATGGTTGTAGACAGATAATTCATGGCGGACTGCAATCTTAGATAATTCTTATGGAACCATCCTTTTAAAATAATGGGATTCTGCGGGATCACTACAAATATATGCACCTAAAATAATTATCTTATTTTGTTGAGCAGCAATGGTGGGAAATTGAAGCTTATAGGTAGAGTTGCGGATGGGGCAACTGAAACTAGAGCTAGGCTAATATTGCTTAAGGATATGGAGAGCAAAGTAGTCTCAGAGGAGCTTGTTCTCATAAAGAATGGTGGAGAAAATAATCCAGTTAATGAGATACTGGGCGTTTTAAGGGAGGGGCTTGGGAAGAATGAGTTTCTAAGCCACACATCTTATAGGCCTGATGTGGCATATTTGAGGCATGGTGGTGAACCCTCGGGAGCTAGAGAAGTTTATTCCTTCACTATAGAGCCTATAGGAGCTGTAACTAAAGACGGTGTGGAACCTAACAGATTTATAATTCAGCCTAGATCACCAGTTTACCTACTTGAAGACGAGGATAATCCGCTTGAATGGATTGTTAGAGGACGAGACGTTATATGGTCAGATTCATACTTGGAGGGTCATCCTTCATGGAAAATTCCGTTCGACAAGACATTTCTTCCATATCATGTTGGAGTTTATGGAAGTACTGGATGCGGCAAATCATGGTTTACTAGGCACATACTTGTACCACTTTATAGGAGAGCGGGGTACAGTGTACTTATACTGGACTGGAGCGGAACTGACTATGTACCCCTACTAAAAAGTGACGAAGTTGTTAGGCTGTCGGAAATAGCCCTTGATGAAGAATCAATCTTAAGCTACTTTCAAGATAAAACATTTGGGTTTGCAAGGAACGATGTGATTAAAGACTGCTTCGATGAATTCGTAGAAGGGTGGGAGGTGAAGGTTAAAGGTGCGTACCTTAATGCTGAGAACCCAGCTGAACACTTATATGAAGAACTTAAAAAGCATGTTGAAAGCGTTGTATCCAGCATAAAGAGAGAGGACTCAAAAGCGGCGGCTCAAAGAGCGTGTAGAAGAGTGTTTAGGAGACTTAAACCCTCAGACCTTTACCCAGTTATGGGAGTTTTAACTATAGAGGATCTCTTTCAAAAGGTTGAGCAGAAGGGGATACTGGCCATAGACATGGGTGGAGCATTAACAGAAGCCAAGTTAGGTTTCTTCTTATCGCTCTCAAAATATCTTTATAGGTTAATGGAGGCTGGAAGAAACCTTAACGTAGCCCTTATAATAGATGAAGCCCCACAATATGCTCCTTGGGATGCTAAAGGGATGCAAGCTGAAACATGTGAGATGATAAAGAACTTGGCGGCGTTAGGTAGGAAGAGAATGCTAAACCTTACACTCATAGCTCAGGGCGTAAAGGGTGAGATAGGGGTGAATGCAGCTGTTAGAAGAAACTTGAATACGCACTTCTTCGGAAGAATACATCCGTTAGATGCAAGTGGGGAGGGCGGCGCCTCAGAGTGGCTATCACCTTATGGAATATCACCAAACAATCTACTACAACTTAAGCCCGGAAGATTCTATTTTGCTGGCGCAATGAATCCCTCACCAGTACCATTACTGATCACGTATAAGCCCGTAAACTAAGAATGGGAGGGTTTTTCATGGCGAATTTCATCGAGGAATTACCTGAATGGATTAAGCTTCCATTAGACCTGCAGCACGAATTCTTCCGGTTAGCTGATGAGGAGGCGGAAAGGCTAATTAATGTGATTAGAACGATAGATGAGAATCTAAAAATGCTTAAAGCGGAAATATTCCCACATATACAATCATTTCCAAATCAGACAAAAAAGTCAATTATTGGAGCCGTCGATAGCTCTAGGTCGCCGAGATTTAGTGAGCGGCTTGGTGTAAGATATGGCGTCTTTGCTACTGGAGTAGTCTATTTAAAGGGCGCAGAGAGCAGGAAAGAAAAATTTAAGCCGGGAATATTTAGGAGGAGGCAGGCTCTTTCCCAGGATGAAAGCAAACACTTCTTCTCGCTTCTAGCAACTTACTATGAAAGAGAAATGGCTCTTGAAGCCCTAAATGAATGTGATCTACTCTTTATAGATGGGAGCTTCTACAGTTTTATGTATCCAGCATTAGACATGAAGAAGCTAGGGCTTTTAGAGGATGAGGAGAAGAGGAGGCTTCTTAATGAGGTTTTTAAGATTACTGAGGAACTTAGAAAGAGTGGGAAGGTTTTGGGAGTTATTAAAAGGAGTCATAGTAAAGCTTTAGGAGGATACTTCTTCCTAAAGACTGGTAATGAAACTTTTGTGAACGTGATAGATAAACATATCCTTTCATTAATCATGCCGGGAAACTCATTCTTCGAATATAGTAGCATTTTGGGAGAGCAGCCTACAGCGATATACACTGGTATCTCAAATTTAGTTTCAAGGGGAAAAATAAGCGCAAATAAGGAAGAACTGCTTGAGATAGCTGAGAAGAAAGCTTATAAGCCCTTTGAAGAGTTGGGGTTCTCAAAAGATGGATTGATTGATATGAGGAGGGCGCAGATTAGATTCCGCAGTGATCTTCCTCCCTGCGAACTAGAATATCCATCTTCGCTTGATCCTAGAGATGTACTCTCAGAGAATGAATTATTTAGTGAAACAACAAATCTTCCAATAGCGCTGGATCTCGTGGATAACTTAGTTAATATTTCATCGAAATTCACAGAGGAATTCGTATCGGAGATTGAGGGTAGAGTGCTGGACAACATAATAAAGAATGGGGGAAACATGGAGTCTATAAGGGTCTTCTTTACATTCTTAAATCCTCAGAAGCCATTTTAGCGAAAAAATCAGGCAGAGATGGGAGACCTAGATATACTGTTGGAATCTATTCCGTTCTAGAGGTAAGATATTGTATCTGAGTAGTAAATTATGGAATAACTGAGTGGTATAAGATCTCTAATCCGCGCCAGCTCCTGATCCTAATGAAGCTCGCTAAGCTGATGCGTGGGATAAAAACAGATTGCAGTAGAAAAGTTTAAAGAAGCACAGGAACGCTCAGAGGAATAACGAGATACCTGCAATAGCATTAGCCAATATGGCAATTTTTAACTGCAAGTAAGGAGGGTGTTTGCCATTTGGGGGAAAACCATGTAATGGAACTATGGAGATGTTAGCTTATTCTCAAAATGGGTAGGTTCATGGATTAACACTTCAAGCATCTTAACGGCTTGACCTGTTTAGGGAAAATATTATATGCTTTAAAGGGGCTATCTAATGCTTTAGTGGTATAGGGGTGCATTTAGATGGAGGTATTCAAGATAATTTCTGAGAGGAGGAGCATTAGGAAGTATAAGAAGGATCCGATACCCGATGAGACGTTAGAGAGAATTCTTGAGGCTGGTAGACTCGCTCCGTCAGCCGCCAATAGGCAACCATGGTATTTTATAGTGGTTAAGGATGAAAATGTTAAAAGTAGGCTTGTTGACGCATGCAGAGGTCAAAAGTTTGTGGGGGAAGCTGGAGCTGTAATAGCGGTTTTAGGTGATCCAAATATCTCAAGATGGTATAAGCAAGATCCATTTATAGCAGCAAGTTTCATGACTCTTGAAGCTTATGAGGAGGGGTTAGGCGTCTGCTGGATAGGCGCGTTTGAAGAGGAAAAAGTTAAGCAAGTGCTAAGGATACCTGAAAACCTCTCAGTAATAATACTTTTAACTCTAGGTTTCCCAGATGAGAAGCCAGCGCCAAAACCTAGGAAGCCTAGAGAGGAGATATTCTTTCTGGATGAGTTTGGAAATAAGTACATGTTTAAAGCTTAACTTACGTTAGCAATTGTAAAGATTATTGGCAGCTGAAGGAATATTAAAAAGTCGATGCAATATTTTCAATTTCTTTTTCGAAGTATTATGTTAACCGTAAAGTTGATTTAACGTATATTATGTGAATTACTAGTTGCCGGTGAAAAATATGGGCATAAAAATGCTTGCTGGAGCAGATTTCCACGGCTTCAAACCCTCTTTTGATCATTTTGCAAATGAAGCAAAGGCGTTAGGGGTTGACTTAATGCTTGTATGCGGTGATGTAACGAATTTCGGTACATTGGAGCAAGCGAAAAATCTTCTATCGATATTAGCTGAGACAAATATACCTACACTTTTTGTTCCTGGAAACTGTGATCCTCCTTCACTTGTTAACATAGATTTAGAGGTGGTGAAATGTATTCACGGCTCCAGCATTTTATATGATGAATTAGCATTTATGGGTGTTGGCGGAAGCCCAATAACACCATTTAATACGCTCTTTGAGATGAGAGAGGAGGAGATTGCCGGAGTGCTTCAAGAGTGCTTACATAAGTTTGGCGGCGAAATTAAACGTCACAATATAATATTATTGTCTCATTCGCCTCCAAAAAACACAATTCTCGATAAAACATTTTTAGGTATACATGTGGGAAGCACTAGCATAAGAAGATTTATTGAGGAGTATAAGCCGCTATTAGCAGTGTGCGGACACATACATGAAACTAAAGGGAAAAGTCGTGTAAATAACACGTTAATAATTAATCCTGGACCGGCTAAGCAAGGAAACTACGCATTAATAACTGTAAAAAATAAAGATGAAATAGATGTTGATCTTCGATCCGCAAAAATATGAGGGTGGTCTAAAATGGTAACTTAACATGTAAAGCCTCTATAACCGAAACCTCGCTGTTCACGGTTGGGGTGGAGAAGGGCTTAAACACTAAAGAGCCTAGTGTTTTTGTGTTCCCTGCATTAACATAACCTATGCTTTAATGGGAGGCGTAGAATTGGGCCGTTAGATCCTAAACCAGTAAATGAGGCTGGAGGCGTAAAGTCTACTCTAAAACGCTGGAAGCATCCAAAAAATTCTCTAATACTGTTAGTGTTCTAAGGATGCCCCTTAAATGTTTCTGTACGCGTATAATTTTCAATCGAACCAATAGAATCAAAATGCTGTCTGGAGGCTGAGCAGTCTAAAACCTAACATTGTACGCTCCAGTATCCTCTACCTACGAAGCATAAAACAAAAATGATGGTTTGGCTCGTTCGCTGCGTCCGTAAACCTTAAAAGAAGGTTTATATTGATGGTACTTAATCCTTTGTCGGGGTGTCTGTTTGACGCTTGAGAAAGGAGACTTCGTGCTAATAGATTACGTTGCTAAGATTGCTGAAACCAATGAGGTTTTTGATACTACGATTGAAGAAGTTGCGCGGAAAGAGGGTATATATCAGGAAGGCGGTTTATATGAACCTAGACTTATTGTTATAGGTGAGGGATGGATTTTAAAATCTTTAGAGGAAGCGCTGCTTGGGCTTGATGTGGGAAAAACGGTGACAATAGAAATTCCGCCCGAGAAAGGTTTTGGGAATAGAGACCCTGAGAAGGTGAAAATGTATCCCCTGAGAAAGTTTATTGCGCAGGGCATTACTCCAAAGGTTGGTATGAGAATTGAAGTTGACGGAAAAGTTGCTACTGTGCGTTCGATAGGTGCTGGCAGGGTTCAGTTGGATTTTAATCCGCCATTAGCCGGTAAAACGCTCATTTATGAAGTTACTGTTAAAAGTAGGCTTGAAACGATGGAAGAGAAGATTAAGGCTTTAATACACCGCAGGATCCCTCAAGTGGACATTGAAAAATTCATATTTGAAATTGGAGCAGAAGATGTTACCATAAATGTTCCAGAAGAGGCATTTTATATTGAAGGGTTACAGATTATTAAACGTGGGATTTTTATGGATATACAGAGGTTTTTCCCGGATAGGAAAATTGTACGATTTATTGAGGTTTTCAGGAGAAAGGAGGAACCCTCATTAACAACACCTTCATCAGCTGCAAACCCTTAAGGCACTTAATTGATCCATAAACTTTAATAATCATGCACCGATCATTATTCTTCAGGTTTTCCGGAAAACACAATTTAAAATTCTCGCAACCCTCTTCAGCGCAATCCTGCGGATGAAAAGAAAATACAACTCCCTCAATTGCCTGTTTAGATGCTACAGCTGCTTCAATCTCAGCTTCAACTACTTCAACAACACGCATCTCGAGATTATACATTTCGCATGTTAAGGTTTTATCGCGTAAATTGACAATCTTATATATTCTCCCTCCCTCCAAATTTTTAGCGCAAACATTAAAGTATTTACATTCACTACACTTTAAGCCTGGGCCTTTATAAATGAAGGATTCACCAACCTTAGCTTGACCGATGCCTACTAGAGTAATAATGGTTCTCCTATTCCTCCCATACTTAATCATATGCTTAGTCTATCACTCCAGTCTCTTTAGCTAAGTCTCTAGCACTTTCATACGTTAAAGGTTTCTCGTTTAGAATAGTATACCTCTCAGGGCGGATTTTAGGGGCTTTCACCAAAGCTTCAATTATATATTTAGGTTCAATATTTATTTCCTCAGCTGTAACTGGGGCTCCAACTCTCCGTAAGGTTTCCCTAATTAGTCTCCAATCTAATCCATGAAGGAAAGCCATCATTATTGTGCCAATCCCGCATTGTTCTCCATGTAATGCTGGTTTGGGTGATATGAGATCTAAGGCGTGACTAAAAAGGTGTTCTGACCCACTGCAAGGTCTACTGCTTCCAGCTATACTCATAGATATGCCACAGCTAACAAGTGACTCCAAAAGAACTCTTAGGCCCTCCTCAGAGCCTGGTTTAATTAGATGAGAGTTTTCAACTAAATGTTGTGCGCTCATTAAAGCTATACTCGCCGTATACTGCGCATAATATTCGTTCCTCCTCTCATGAGCGAGCTTCCAATCACGGGTTGAAGTGAATTTCGCTATTACATCTCCACATCCACTTGCAATGAAACGATAAGGAGCCCTAATTATAAGGTCTGTATCAGCTATTACTGCTATTGGAGATTGAGCCATAATTGAGTAAGGTTTATTTAAACCCTTCAGTGAAGCGAAGGGGCTAGCTATTCCATCATGGGAAGCCGTTGTAGGAACACTTATAAAGGGAATGTGTTGACGTGCAGAACTGAGCTTTGCAATATCGATTTTTGTTCCTCCACCAACGCCCAAAACAACCTGAGGTTTCACTTCCCTGATTTTTCTTTCAGAAGATTCAACGTCGTCAACAGTTGGCATATTAGATTTAATTATGTGCTCATTAACCGCTAACCCTTCTCTTTCAAGTATCTCCTTGACTTTTTGGCCAGCTACGTTAAAGGTTCTTTCCCCAGTAACTATTAGAGCTCCCTTGTTGAAGCCTAAATCATTACATATCGAGCCAATCATCTTTAGGCTTCCTTTTCCAATAATTATCTCTCTGGGTAATTGCATGCGATGGATTCTTAACGACAATCCGCCATCAACCTTAAAGAAAATTTTTATCCAAATTTTACATAAAAACATTAAATGTTAAAAGCATTTTCTAAGCGTGTATTTAAGAATGTTGATTTGACTTTTCCGAACAATTTAAATTTAAGTTCACGTAATATTTTATTGCATCCTCCATCTATAATGAACATCGAGAAGTGAGGTTTATTACAGCAGACTAGCTTCATTAAAATCGTGCTGATAATTTAATGTTCTAATTAAGGTTAGCTATTTACGCTTAAATAGAAAGGTGATATGATAAGTTGGCGTCGGCTGATAGAAGTAAGATTGAGATAAGACGGATAATACTTGAGCATATTCCAAAGGAAGCTGAAATAACTCGCGTAGAGTTTGAGGGGCCAGCATTAGCCATTTATGCGAAAAAGCCGGAGATACTATTGGAGCGGGAGAACATAATTACGAATATTGTTAACATCATAAAAAAGAGGATTGTTCTTCGATCAGACCCTTCAGTAAGACTTCCAGAGAAGGAGACTGAGAGGATAATATTTGAGATAGTGCCGAAAGAGGCTGAGATAACAAATATAATGTTTGATCCGCCTTTAGGTGAAGTGATAATAGAGGCTAAAAAGCCAGGTTTAGTTATAGGTAAAAATGGATTAACACTCCAAGACATAATACTTAAGACTAAGTGGAGACCTAGAGCGATAAGAAGTCCACCTAAACCATCAAAGATAATGGTTCATATACAACATTCGCTTTACGCTAATAGTAAAGAGAGGGAGAGAATACTCCGTAATATTGGTGAAAGAATATTCAGACCGCCACTATACGAGGTTGGAGATGTAAGAATAACAATGCTTGGCGCAGCTAGAGAAGTTGGCCGTTCAGCTATACTTGTCCAAACAAGGGAAAGCCAGGTTCTTTTAGACTGCGGGATAAACCCAGGTTCAACAAAACCTCTTGATGCTTTTCCAAGATTTGATGCACCGCAATTTGATATAGAGTCTTTAGATGCTGTTGTGATAAGTCATGCTCATCTAGATCACTGCGGCTTCCTACCATACCTATTTAAATATGGTTATGATGGCCCAGTTTACTGTTCTGTTCCAAACGTTAGCTTAATGACTCTGTTACAACTCGATTATTTAGATGTTTTATCGAAGCAGGGTGCTCCATTACCATATGATCAAAAAGATGTGCGTGAAACCGTGTTACACACTATCCCCCTACGTTATGGAGTTGTCACTGATATAGCGCCGGATATACGATTAACATTACATAATGCTGGGCATATTCTCGGGTCATCCATAATTCACCTGCATATAGGTGAAGGTTACCATAATATAGTTTACACGGGAGACTTTAAGTATGGTAAAACAATGCTTTTAGAGGCTTCAGCTACAGAATTCCCGAGGGTTGAAACAATTATAACTGAAAGCACATATAGCGCTCCAAACGATGTTATGCCCTCCAGAGCGGATGCTGAGAAAAAGCTTGTCTCAATAATTAATGAAACCCTAAATAATGGGGGTAAAGTGATAATCCCTGTGCCAGCTGTTGGAAGAGCTCAGGAAATAATGCTTGTAATAGATGAATATATGAGGCGAGGCGAACTTAAGGAGGCACCGGTATTCATTGAAGGCATGATATCTGAATCCACAGCTATCCATATGGCTTATCCAGAATATCTCTCTAGGGAAGTACGCAACAAAATAATTAATGAGGACATGAATCCATTTGAATCCGAATACTTCACGATTGTTGAGCATCCAAGTGCTAGAAGCGAAGTAATTGAGGGTGGACCATGCATAATATTAGCTACGGCGGGAATGCTTGAAGGCGGGCCTGTAATAGATTATTTCCAAAACCTTGCGCATGATGAACGTAACTCACTAATATTTGTTAGTTATCAGATTGAGGGTACGCTAGGCAGGAGAATCCAGAAGGGTGCACAGGAGGTTTCAATAGTAGATCAAGAGGGAAAAATAAAAGTTATAAAAGTTAGCTTAAAGGTTCACACAGTTGAAGGGTTCTCCGGTCACTCGGATAGGAGGCAAATAATAAATTACTTGCGTAAAATTGCGCCGAAACCAGAGAATATTATAGTAGCTCACGGTGAGAGAAGCAAATGCTTAGCTCTTGCCGAGTTCTTACGCAGGAAATATAAGGTTAATGCTATAGCGCCAGACATTCTTGAAACAATAAGGCTGAGATGAGCAGCATTATGGAGAGGTAACTTCGGTGGACGGCGAAGCTTTTTCCCTCCATATTTGAATATTTGGCGGCGTTAGAACTATTCGCTCTTCACCAAGCCTGGCAATGTCTCCGCCCATAGTTTTCACAAACTCACTTAATTCATTGATTGCACGTTTAACATCATCAATGCTTTTTTCAGCTAATGGGCCAACCCTGACTATTAATATGTTTCCCGACTTAACTTCATTTTTAATCTTCTCGAGATCGTCAAGAGAATGTAGCGGTAGAGCTTTGAGATATATTTTGCTAGTAGGTGACGGTGTTATAGAAGTCTCTACGGCTTCCTTTTCTTCCCTCTTCTCTACCTTTTCAGCCTCCCTCCTTTTACCTTTACCAATAATTTTATCAAGAATTTTTCCCGGATCCGAATTAGCCAAGTGTTTCCCCTCACCAATCTTTAAGTTCACAAATATAGAATTATTTTTCGGCTTATTATTTTTTAGGTCTTAACTCTCCTGTTTCCATAAGTTTCTCTTTAATTATTTTCCAAGTTAAATCTCCAACATAATGTAGATTCTCAAAAACTTTTCCCCGCTCAAGTGCCTTAATTTTTTCGGAGCTTAAGAGAGCCTTAACAACAGCTATCGCTTTACCATGCTTCTCATCTAATACTAAGGCAAAAGCCCCCTCCTTAAACTCCCCCTCAATCCTAACTATTCCAGGGGCCATAATGTCAGCACCATTACATACGTGGGGAATTGCACCCATATCAACAATAACTTTTGGAAGATTTTGAAGGATCTCCTCAAATATTAATGTTGGTACTAAATCACCCTTTAAATCCATTAAGACTGGTCTCCCATTTATTATAAAGATTTTACTTTTATCGGTGAAAGCAACTTCAATCTTAGGTTTAACTCCAAAAATTCGCTCAGGGCTCACACCGAATTCTTCAGTAAACTTCCTTAAAAAATCTTTTCTTTCGCTTTCTCTAAGAAAATATCTGCGCTTGATAATGCTCATAAAATGAAAATTTGGCATAACACATATAAATTTCATCCTCCTCATAGAAAAGTGAAATTGGCTGGCAAAGGGATTGTGGAATAATGGCAACTCAAATACTTGAAGAAAGCCTAGGAAAAATTGTGTTAATAAAACTTAGGGGTGGAAGAAGCATAAGAGGGAAACTTCAAGGTTTTGATCAGCACCTAAATCTTGTCTTAGAGAAAGCTGAAGATGTTACAGATGCCGAAAACGTTAAAGAGCTTGGGCTAATAATAGTTAGAGGAGATAACGTTATAATGATATCGCCTCCACCAAGGTGAAATAAATGACAAAAGGCACACCATCCTTTGGAAAGAGAATGGGTAAAACTGTTCATATAAGATGTAGAAGATGCGGTCGTCGATCATATAATGTTAAAAAGAAGAGGTGCGCAGCGTGCGGTTTTGGTGAGTCGGCAAAGATAAGAAGATTCTCTTGGCAGACCAAAAGCATTCAAAGAAAGAGACTTATTTAAAGTTACACTAATTAGACAGTAATTTCTCGGGGAGAAAAAATTTAAGTAACACGATTCTGAAGAATAATGAAATTAGAGAGGCTAACGGGATTGGTTAGAAAAGCTAGGATAAAGCTTACGAGTACAGACTACAAAAAGCTTGATGAAATATGTAGTGAACTTAAGGCTATCGCTGAGAAAGCAGGGGTTAGAGTTTCAGGTCCAATTCCACTACCAACTAAAAAGCTTAAAGTTCCCGTTATGAAAAGCCCATGTGGTGAAGGTACAAAAACATGGGATAAATGGGAAATGCGCATACACAGACGCTTAATTGATGTAGATGCTGAAGATCGAGTGATGCGTAGGGTTATACGCATGAGGGTTCCAGAAGAAGTCTACATAAGCATAGAGCTAATTTAAATGGGTTCTACGCTGCTTGGTTCAATTTTAAGATGCCAATTTTCAGGTGAAGTAAATCTGTGATCACCAGAAAAATGCTAAATCGATAACTACTAAAATTAATGTAAACAAGAAAGTTACTGTCCAGATATACTTATTCCACCAAAAAATTCTTACTCCATCTAGAATGCTGAAGGGTATTAAATTAAAGAGGGCAACGTAAGCGTTAATTATGGAGCCCCAAGCAAAAATAGTTTTAAATGGTGAAGTGCTGGATGACATATTTAGGATTAAAAATATAATTGAAAGTAACATATTTATTATTGGTCCTGAAAGCGATACTTTTCCGAGAGCTGCCCTACTGGTTTCGCCTGATACGAAAACTGTGCCTGGCGAAATAATCTTTATTAGTGGGGAAATCGCTGATATTAAAGTTACCATTAAACCTATAAGGGATAGCCTAAACTCAGCCCATAATCCGTAATATTTTGCGGTAAACTTATGTCCAAGCTCATGTAAGATAAACGTTAAAGCAAATATGAGTAAGTATAATTCTAGAAATGGAGCTGCTAAAGTCTCGCTAATGGCTGCTGAGAAGCCGACCAGCATAACCGCTGATGCGCCTAAAAATAAGTGGGTAATTTCAGTACGGCTTGATATGCAATAAAGAAACCTGAAAAATTTTGGTGTTATCTTTCTATGAATTGGAAGCCTAATGGCTTCCTCACGCCTTTTAGGGAGGGTCTCATATTGAAGCGTCTTCCTCTTAATACTTTGGCATGCATGAAACTCTGGTAGCCTATGCTTAATACAAAAGTATCCGCCGCAAAATGGGCACTTGAACGGGAGATCAGTGTTTACACCGCAGTATTGGCACTTCAATTCGATCAAAATTTAAAAATATTTTAAGGAGCAAATATGTGTTTCCTCTAGAAAACCATAAATTTATTTACTTTTATTTTAGAACGATAGTAAAAGGGCCGGGGTGGCCGAGTGGATTAAGGCGCAGGCCTTGAGCATATAAAGTGAAGGCGAAAGAAAGCCTGTGGCCCTTTACGGGCCGCATGGGTTCGAATCCCATCCCCGGCGCCAGATCTCCGGATTCAAATTTCTTCTCTCCACTTTTA
>Ga0272445_1001539_pt1 | contig 17558 bp, 19 predicted proteins | sample YNPCB0031_FD_194404 | JGI IMG/M metagenome (GOLD analysis project Ga0272445, IMG submission 194404) | Hot spring sediment microbial communities from Yellowstone National Park, WY, United States - YNP-CB-003-1 | ecosystem: Environmental > Aquatic > Thermal springs > Hot (42-90C) > Sediment... | reverse complement strand
AATAATTGATAAAATGGTACTTTTGGGGTGGAAAAAGGCTAAGCCATTGGAAGAAAAAGAAATAAAAGTTGAAAAGGAAGTAAAAGCTCCTTCTCAACCTTCAATTCAACCTGCTTCGGCTCCACTTTTCGTTAAACTTGAAAAATATAAAGCAATTGAAAGTAACTTGAATGAGCTAAAGCTTAATTTAGACACTCTGAAAAACTCTTTCTCAATTTTCACAGAAGTAGAAAGCGTGAAAGGAAAAAATATTCAAATTATTCAAGAAACTTTGGTAAAAATGGAAAAAAATGTTTCAGCTTTATTAGCAGAGTTTGCTCGCCCATTGGAAATTAGCGAAGTGAAAGAAACCCCTGAACTAAAAGATTTAAGCAAAACTTTAGCCGACTTGAAAAACCAAATTGATCAATTAAAAGCCCAGCTTGAAAAACTGTAAATTTTTATAAGAAGAAATTTATTTTAATTTTGCGGGAGTCGCCTAGCCTGGTCAATGGCGGCAGGCTCAAGTTATTGAGCTCTGATTAATGAAGAAACCTGCTGGCTTAGTGCCTTCGTGGGTTCAAATCCCACCTCCCGCATCCTGTTCTATTGTAGCGTGTTGAAAAATGAAGGTTAAGAAAACAGTTTGTAAAATTGATTAAAGAAAAAGGAATGAAAAATTATCTAAGGCTTATATGTAAACTCGTTTCAAATAAAATTATGATGGATGAAGAGAGTTTTGAGGTCCTTAAACGTAAGCATGGTAGAAGTCGTGCTTCCTATGGTAAAATAGGACTTGTAGAAAAGATAAAAAAAGTCATACTTAGCCCTTCTGAATTTTTTGAAAGAATTAAAGCTGAGAGAGGTGTTGGTGAAGCTTTTAAATATTTAGCTATTCTTTCTTTAGTAAATTTAGTTGTTGATATTGTTTCATTTATACTTTCTATTCCTTCTATTTCTCCTTTAGGTAATTTGTCTACATTTTTACCTCTTCTAGGCGCTCCTGCCACTGCATTAGGTATCGCTATTCCATTAGTAATTTACATAGGTAGTTTAATTTTGTCATTTGTTAAAGCTGGATTCATTCATTTATTTGCAAAATTGTTAAAGGGTAAGGGAGACTTTTCAGCTACATATAAAGCGCTAGTTTATGCAAGCACACCTTCTTTACTTTTAGGTTGGATTCCCTGGGTTGGAATTATTTTCGCCATATATTCTTTTTATCTTTCGTTAAAGGGTATTTCTAAGCTTCATAAAGTGGGTATAGGACGGGCACTTATAATATTATTTGTTATACCAGTTGTTATTATTTTAGTTATAGCTCTAGCAATAGGGGTTGCATATATGTATATTGTTGTTTCGATATTGGCCGGAAAATTAGTGCCTCAGTTGATTTAAGTAACAACAAAACTACTTGAAGTTGTAGATTCTTGTGTAATGCAAATTAAGAAACATAGAATTTCCTCAATTACCTCTAAATTTCAGTTACTTTCAGAATTTTTTCAAATTTTTTTGGCGATTTGGAAAGATGAAAACTAGGTACTCAAACCAGCAAATGAACATTACCTATGTTCACTTTTTCAAGTCCAGCCTTTTTTGCTTCTCTGTAGCATTCTTCAGCAAACTTTTTCGCCGTAAATCCCAAATCCTTAAACAAATAGCAAGGATAAAATGCAAGCAAAGAATAAGGAATTGTTTTATCCAAGCTTGCAATAAACTTAATAATCTCTCTAACTTCTTCTAAGTCAATGTAATGAGGAACGAGTAAAGTGCTTGCCCTTAAAAAAGGGACTTCAGGCCTTTTTCTATGCAAGCTAACAAGCCTTTCAAAATTTTTGTAAGCCATTTCATTCGAAACTCCTGATAAAGCAAAATTTAAATTTGATCCTCTGCTTGCTTTTAAATCAAACTTTATTCCTCCTCCTGACTCAAGAGAAATTTTTGCAATTCTTTTAAGCCAGAACCAAGAAAAGTTTCCATTCGATTCTAAACAAATTCTCAAAATTCTTCCCTCCTTTTTTGCCCTTTTTCTTATTAGCCTAGAAACATTCCAAACAAAAGGAGCTTGTGCTTCTGGTGAACCACCAAACCAGCAAACACAAGTAAAACTTTCATCGCTAAGAATTTCTTCTGCCAGCTCTTTAGCTTTCATCAAAGGTTTTCTCTCTTTAATCATTTCATGCCAATCTGTATTTTGGCAATATAAGCAATGATAAGAGCAAGTTCCTAAGAAAATACTTGCATTGGCAAAACCGATTTCAGTAGAAGGAAGTTTAGCATAATTTGGATAGCCTGCTCCAGATCCTCCTGCGCACCATTGAACAGGAACGCAATTTGTTGGATGCCAATCTTTGTACATTAAGCCCAAACCAATTTCTTTGTTTCCAATTTTCCTCACAAGCTTTCCTTTAAAATTTTCGCTCAAACCACAATAACCTTTTTCCCCATTTGCAATTTCACACTCATTTCCGCAAATTCCGCACTTTATTCCTTTTCTTGGAGGAAAAGCTGGAAGATTAATCTTCTTTCTCGCTTCGCTGTGAGTTTTTTCAATAAAAGGAAAACTTTTTTCAAAATTTTTCCTTATGCAATCTTTGCAAACTTTTAAGTACTCAGAAGCTTTTTCAGAATTACAAACTCTACAAGTAATCATAAAAATTTAAAGAAAAATAAAAAAGAAAAGCCTACCTATTTCTGAACCAGAACTTCGTAGGCAACGAACAGAACGCCTATTAGTGTAAATATCCAGCCAATTACTTCAAATATCTGACCAATTCCTGTCCAAACGCTTGTACCAACATAAGTTCCGACTGTTGTAGCTACTGGAAATATTCCTGCAAACAAAAGCCAAACTCCTCCCAATGCAAGCCATGAAAAACCTTTCTCTGCTTTTCTCGCAAACTTGCAGTATTCTGCTAAAGCGTAAGCAACTAGCACTGCTATGCCTACGTCAACCAAAGGTTGTGCGAATACCATCTACATTTCACCTAAATTGAATTTGGATTAAAGTATTTAAGTTTTTTCCTATTTTTTTGACTATTACTATTTAAAAGTAGTAACGAACCTTGAATATTTCACAAGTGCTGAAAATGCTCTTACTGCTCTTTCAGGAGTTGGATAAACAGGAATTCCAAAAGCTTCCAATTTTTCAGACAAATTTTTTGTAAATTTCCCTCCACTTGCACAAACTAAAATTGGTTTATTAACTTTTGCTTTAATTGCAGCAAGGGCATAAACTATATCTTCCTTAAGAGTTGGGACTTGGAAAAGAGTAATTGCAATTACACCATCATAATGATCAATGCAAGCATTTATTGCTTCTTTATATCTCTCAACAGTTGCGTCCCCTGTTAGATCCAAAGGATTGGACAAAATTGCATAGCTTGGGAAAATCTTTTTAAGTTTCCTCTCAACATCTTTTGGCAATTCTTTTAAGTTTATTCCTTGCCTCTCTGCTTCATCTGTTGCTAAAACTCCAAAGCCTCCGCCATCAGTAACTATTAGCAAATTATTTCCTTTTGGCAATGGCTGAGTTGAAAAAGCCTTTGCGCAATCAAAAAGCTCCTCCCAGCTGTTGACTTCAATTGCTCCTGCCTGCTTAAAAGCTGCAGAATAAATTTCAGCTGCTCCTGCTAGCGAGCCTGTATGACTCAAAACTGCTTTTTTCCCTTTTTCAGTTTTTCCAGCTTTAAGGATTAAAACAGGCTTTTTCGAAGTAGCTCTTTTCAATGTTTGGATAAACCTTTTTCCATCACTTTTTATTCCCTCAAGATAAAAAACAATTACTTTAGTTTTTTCATCCTCAGCCAAATAATCAAGCAAATCTGCTTCGTTAATATCAACAGCATTTCCATAAGAAACAAATTTCGATATCCCTATTTTCTCGCTTGCAAGCCAATCCAAAATAGTTGATCCTACTGCCCCTGATTGAGAAATAAAAGCTATATTTCCCTCTTTTGGCCTTTCCAGCCTTTCCCTAGAAAGAAAAAGTGTATCAAGCTTGCTAAAGCTATCATAAACTCCAACAACGTTTGGTCCTAAAACTCTTATTTTCTTTTTCTCAATTATTTTTTTAAGTCCTTCTTCAAGCTTTCTTCCTTCTTCACCTATTTCAGAAAATCCTGCCGAAATTATTATTACTGCCTTTACTTTTTTCTCAACGCACTCCTTTAAAACTTTTCCAACAATTTTTGCAGGAACTGCTATTACAGCCAAATCAACGCTTTCCTCAATTTTTTTAACCGAAGGGTAAACTTTAAGATTCAAAATAGGGGTAACATCAGGATTAACAGGATAAATTTTTCCTTTGTAACCGCTTTCAATGAGATTTTTAAGTATTTCGTGCCCAATTTTTCCTGGTGTATGGCTTGCTCCAATTATTGCAACTGAGGAAGGGTTAAAAAGATAGCTTAGCATAATAAAGTATTGGAAAAACAATTTTATATTATGTTAGCAAAAAGGGTTGAAATTGCAAAGCCTTCTTTTGTTGAAGAGAGCTTAAGAGTTATTGAGCAAAGTCCTGATATAATTTCTCTTGGGGCAGGTGAGCCAGATTTTCCTGCTCCACCAAACGTTATTGAGTTTGTTAAAAGGAATTTGAGCGGAAAATATACTCATTACTCTCCATTTCAAGGAATTCTTGAGCTAAGAGAAGCTTTAGCAAAAAAGCTGAAAAAAGAAAATAAAATTGAAGCAAGCCCTGATGAAATTATTGTAACATGCGGCTCAAAAGAAGCACTGCTTTTGGCTTTTTTAACTTTAACTGATCCTGGAGATGAAGTTATAATTCCTGATCCCGGATACCTTGCATTTCGCCCAATGATAGAAGTGATAGGAGCAAAAGCAGTTTCTCTTCCCTTGCTTGAGGAGGAAAATTTCCAAATTGATATAGAAAGATTAAAAAGGCTTATAACGAAAAAAACTAAAGCCATAGTAATAAACACCCCTTCAAATCCTTTGGGCTGTGTTCTGAAAAGGAAAGTTTTGGAGGAAATCGCTGATCTTCTAGTTGAAAAGAAAATTTTTGCTTTAGTGGATGAAGCTTATGAAAAGCTAGTTTATGATAATGCAAAGCATATAAGCCTCGCTAGCTTAAATGGGATGAAGGATTATGTAATAACTACTCAAAGCTTCTCAAAAAGCTATGCAATGTGCGGTTTTAGAGTTGGCTATGCTGTTGCAAAAAAAGAAATAATAAAGGAAATGAGGGAGTTTAAACTTTGCACAACAATTTCAGCTCCAACAATTTCCCAGCTTGCTGCAATTGAAGCTTTGAGAGGTTCTAAAAAATATGTGGAAAAAATGAGAAGAGAGTATGATAGAAGAAGAAAAATGCTTGTTAAAAGATTGAACGAAATTCCTGGAATTCACTGCCTCAAGCCAGAAGGTGCTTTTTACGCTTTCCCAAATATAAAGGAATTGAAAATGAGTAGCTTTAAACTTGCAAAGTATTTTCTTGAAAAAGCAAAAGTTGTTGTTATACCTGGAACAGAATTTGGAAAATATGGTGAAGGCTATTTAAGATTAAGCTATGCTACTTCCTATGAAAAGATTGAAGAGGCTTTAGAAAGGATTGAAAAACTTATAAATAAAAATTTTCGAAATTTATAATGCAGGAGGTCACTGGCAGGGTGGGTCGGCGTCACCTGTAACTCGAAACCGTCGTCATGCGAGTGCCACAGCCTGAGGGCGGTATTTGCCTTTAAGCTAGCCTATGCATTCAACTATGAAGCTTCGCCTTGCAGGATTAGGTATCTATCGAACCGAGAGAGGCCCGGAAGGGAGCATCTCTAAGATAGGTACCCTAATGCTTGCAAGTAACGGAGCTGAGAAGGATGCATAGAAAAACTAGCTTGGAGGCAAATATCCACCGAAGGCGTACCTCCTGCATTTTTATATTTCTGATTGAAAATTATTTAGCATGGAAAAAAGAGCTGCATTGGCACTAATTTTGATAGTTGCTCTCCTCCTCTTAGCAAGATTACCAATTCAAACAAAAACAGAAATTTTTCCATTGAACATAACACATGAAACTCAATTTTTGCCTAGAAACTTAACTTACGTTGAAAAAGAAATAAAAATACCTGCTGTAGACGATAAAGGAAGGGGAGTAGCTACTAAACTTAAAGTTCAAGCAATGCCGGGAAGTGGAAGAGTTTTAATTAACATAGAAAATTTGCTTTTTTGGATTGATACTCAAAATTCAATACAAATTGCTAAAGCTGTTGCACAAAACATTACAAAAGTTGATCTATCATCAGTTGACCTATTTTACACAATAGAAGCTAATGCTTCAATTATAGAAGGTCCTTCGGCTGGGGCAGCAATTACTATAGCTACTATAGCTGCATTGGAAAATAAAAGCATAAATGAAAGTGTGATGATAACTGGAAGCATTAATCCTGATGGGAGCATAGGCCAAGTTGGTGGAATTTTAGCAAAAGCGAAAGCCTCAAAAGATGTAGGGGCAAAATTGTTTCTTGTTCCAAAGGGGCAGGGAACTCAAGTAAATTATATCCCAGAGGAAAAATGTGAAAAAATTGGACCATTAACTTATTGCACAATAACTTATAAAGAGGAAGTTACTGACATTTCAGAAAAAATTGGAATAAAAGTTGTTGAAGTTTCAAGCATTTACGATAGCTTAAAATACATTCTAATCTGATAACATGTTTAAAAAAGAGGAAGTAAGAGATTTAATTCTTTCAGCTTTAGCAATAGCTCTAATTTTCTCTTTTCCACATTTCCAAAATTTTTTAGAATATTTGGCAATAGTTGCTTTATCATTCATTTTGCACGAACTTGGGCACAAATTTAGTGCAGAAAAATTTAACTGCTTAGCATTTTACAAAATCTGGCCTGCAGGAATTTTATTTGGCCTAATTTTTATGCTAGCTGGTATAAAATTTGTTGCACCTGGAGCAGTGGTAATTTATCCTTTCAGGTTTGGAAGATGGAAATTTAAAGCAAGAGAATTGACAAGAAAGGAAGAAGGAATAATTGCTGCATCTGGCCCTTTAATAAATTTGTTTTTTGCTTCTCTTTTCCTTTTCTCAAAAAATCCTTTCATTCTTTCTCTATCCTATGTCAACGCTTTCCTTTCTTTTTTTAATCTCCTCTTTGTCCCTCCGCTAGATGGAAGCAAAATTATCCAATGGAAACCTTTAGTTTGGTTCTTAATGTTTTTTCCCTCTCTCATATTATTAGTGAGCTTCGTGATCTAAATGAAAAAATCAATTTTCCTGCACAACTTGCTTCATGTCTTTTTGCCCCTTTTCCTTCTTTACATAATAGTAAGAAGTGGGGAAATCAATTTAACTTACTCTGCAATATCTGTTTTTATTGGAAGTTTTTTTCCGGACATTGACCACTTGCTAATTTACAAGAAAAAAGTTTACAAAAGCTTTTTCAAATTTTTGAAATTTTGTTTAAGAGCAGAACGTTTCAGAAGAGGTTTTCTAATTTTTCACAACGATCTAGCACTCCTTTTCATAGCAGTTTCGATAATCATCTTCAAATTTTTAAATTTTTACTTCATGCTTTTTCTTTTCTCTTTCTTCTTCCATCTTGTTTACGATTATTTGTCTGACATAATCTTAATCAAAACTTACAAGCATTGGAGGTTTAAGTGGATATGAGAGTAATTGCTGATTTTCATATTCATTCTCTTTGGAGCAGGGCAACAAGCAAAGAAATGAATTTGGAAGGAATAAGCAAAGGTGCTAAGATAAAGGGATTAAATTTAGTTGGAACTTCTGATTTCACTTTTAAACGCTGGCTAGAAGAATTGAAAAAGAAATTGGAACCTATAGAAGGTACTGGTCTGTTCAAATACAATGACGTTTATTTTATGTTAACTTGTGAAGTTGGCACGGTTTATCAGCAAGAAGGAAAGAAAAGGGATATACATCACATTATTCATGCCCCGAGCTTTGAAATAGTTGAACAAATAAACGAAGCTTTAAGCAAATACGGCAATTTAGCTTCAGACGGAAGACCAACTTTAAATTTAACCTCCCCAGAACTTGTTGAAATTTTGATGGAAATAAGTAAGGAAATTGTTATTACAAGTGCGCACATTTGGACCCCATGGAAAAGCTTATTTGGATCAAAATCTGGCTTTGATAGTGTAGAAGAATGTTATCAAGATAAAACAAAGTATATTTTTTCTTTGGAAACTGGTTTATCAAGCAATCCTGAAATGAATTGGAGATTAAGCGCTCTCGATAAATTTACTCTTGTTTCAAACTCAGATTCTCATTCACCATGGCCTTGGCGTTTGGGAAGGGAAGCAAACGTTTTCGAACTAAAAAAGCTAACATATTGGGAAATTTTTGATGCAATTAAGAAAAAGGATAAAAAAAGATTTTTGTATACTATCGAAGTCGACCCAAACTATGGGAAGTACCATTATGATGGGCATCGAAATTGTGGAATAATTCTTCATCCTAAGGAAGCAATTAAATTAAATAATATTTGCCCAAAATGCGGAAAAAAATTGACTATAGGAGTTTTGCATCGTGTTGAAGAATTAGCAGACAGGCCTGAAGGTTTTATTCCAAAAGATGCTATCCCTTTCAAAACTTTGTTGCCTCTTTATGAAATAATTTCCTTTGCTTGGGGTTCTGGAGAACTTTACTCGAGAAAAGTTTTGCAAGAGCACGATAAACTAATAAAAAAGTTTGGAAATGAATTAAATGTTTTGCTTGATGCTCCAAAAGAAGAATTGGCAAAAGTTACAAATGAAAAAATTGCAGATGCAATAATTAAAGTTAGAGAAGGAAAAGTTAAATATAAACCTGGAGCAGATGGACTATACGGGCAACCTGTATTTGATGAAAGATTTGCACTTAAAAAAGAAAAGTTTCAAGTCCAGAAAAATTTAAGACAATTTTCATAAATTAAAATTGGGCCTGTAGTCTAATGGTAGGACGTCACCCTCACAAAAAACTGAAAACGGTGAAGATTCCGGTTCGATTCCGGACAGGCCCATTAACTGTAAAAAACTATAAAGTTTAAATTTCGAATTTCATAACTCCCTTCTTTTCTCAGCTCAAAAGTAATTGTATTTTCTCCTTTTGCCAAAAAGAGAGAATTGCCCAAAATGTCTTTTGAAAAGTTTAGGTTGAAGAAAGTAATTGGAGGCTTACCAAGAAAAACTATCTGTCTGTTTATTGAAATTGAAATTTCTGGAATGAATTTTGGAGTGTAGAAAGATAGCAAGAAATAAGCGAAATTATCAACTTCCCTCGGCTCTAAAGTGAAAGTAAAGGTTTTCTCCTTTCCTTTTTCAAAAACTATTGAAATTTCTGCCTTTTTAATTTTGTACAAGTTTGTTGCCCAAAACTTCCATCCTGGAGAATCCGCCTTTATAACTGCCACATTATTTTTTTGAATTAAAGATTTGTTGATAAATACTTCAACTAAACCAGCACCAACTTTTTTATTGAAAACTTCTTGATCGTTAAAAATAACTATAAGATTTCCAACAAGGTTTGTTTCACTAATGAAAATTCTAATATAACCGCCTGTTGCTAAAGCTAGCTCTTCATCTCCCAAACTTCCTGTTAAAGTTAGAGCTTTTTCATAAAAGTAGCTTCTAGCAATTTCCTCATTTTCCCTTGAATCTAAAGTTTTTGCTTCAGCATAAGTTAATGTAAAATCTGGAACTCCAAAAAGAAGCGAACGAGAAAGCAAAGGTAAAGTAATGTTCCTTACATCAACAGAAATTTCAATTTCTTTTTTTCCACCAGTAGAAGAAACAATTATTTTTCCACTATACGTTCTTAAACTTACGTTCGGAACAGAAACAATGCAAGGAACAATTTCGTAATTAAGAACATCAAAATTGTTTTTTGTAAAACGAATCCAATCTGCAACTTCTCCAGTAGCTTTTAAAGTAACATTTGTTAATTTTCCGCTAACATTCAGCTCAAAAATTTTTGATCCGTTTACTGGAACAATTAAGTAAATAGAAGTTGGCTCAACTGAAGGAGGAGCTTCTAATGGAGTTGTCCAAACAATTGCAAGAATAAGTATAAAAATTACTCCAGCGAGTAAAATGAATGCAAATTCATCAATTTTAACTTGCCCCTTCATGAAATTCTAATTTTTTGTTAGAAGTTTAACAATAAATCTTTTAGCCAGCCTTCTCTCTTTTTTTCAAGCTTGTAATATAGCCAGCAATAACATTTCTCAATTTTTTCGATTTCAAGCCAATTAGCTGTTTTACAATTTCTTTATTCTCATTAAAGTTTGTTGTAAATTTTTCAGGATACTTTGAATAAAGCTCTTTAGCGACATTTTTAACAAAAGAAGTTTTAATTCGCCCCATTGCATCACTACGGTGTAATTCGCTGGATAATATAGTAAGTTACATCGTTTTCTCTGTCAACTACAGCCCAAACAAAAGTTGCTCTTATATTATGGGCAAGTCTAACTGCTCTTGACATTTCTGGTAAAGAGAAAGCAGATTCTTCAGCGACAGGATGAACAACCCATTTTGTGTGCTCATGCGGGGCTTTAGGCCCTCTTTTTAACTTTACTCCGCGATCATAAACCCTAAATGCGGCACCGAACTTAAATCCAGTTTTAACCAAAAATCCTCTATTTCTTAAGTCACGATAAACAACATAGGAAGGATGAAACTGATGAACTTTGTTTTCCCCTACTTTGAATAAATCGGTTAACTCTAAAAATTTCTTTGTTTCGCCTTCTTTAACAAAAACTTTTAATTTATTTTTCTCTAACAAAAAAGCTGCCTCAAATAAATCTAACTCAAGTCTTTGTGGATTTTCCTCTGGCAAAGGCTTTCCATAGCCAGATTCGTCGTAAAGCTCTACAGCTTTTGGATCCCAAATTATTACCCTATCTTCTATAAGCTCGCCTTCCCAAACTTTTTCCTTCATACTTTAATACCTAATTGTATTTTGCACATTCCACATAAATCCTTTCCTTTTTTATCAACATCTCTTATTGTATTGCTAAAGCACATGACGCATTTTTCATTTGGGCAATGCTCAAGTTTTAAAGTATGCCCAATTTCGTGAATTGCTTCTTTTACTGCTCTCTCAATCAATAAATTTTTATCAAAAGATTTTTTATAAAAAAGTGGATTTAGCCTGAAAATTGAAACAACTGCAATCCTTCCACCAAATTGGGCCTGACCAAAAATGAAATTTAATCCTTCAGCATAAAGATCTTCATTTGTAACTGCTAAAATTCTTTCTTTAAAATTTTTTTCAAGCCAGCGAATAATTTTTTCTCCAGAATATTGATTTCTTAAAGGATTGTAAGCTTCTTCTGGAATTTTTATTTGAGAAGAAATTTTTGCATCTATACCATAAACTAGCTTAATCGCTCGAGCTATCTCTTTCAAAACTTCTTCCCCAACATTTTCCATAGGAAGAATTTCAATTTCCATAAGAGATATTTGAAAATTGAAAAATAAGTTAATTCAACTAATAAAGGTTTGTAAAAAAAAAGAACTCCTTAACCTATTAAGCATGAAAAGCATTCATAAATTTTTTCACACTCTTTAACAATATCTTCAATTTCTAATTCGCTTTTCATTTCCCTAAGAAATTTTAAATCTCTTTCAAGTTTCTCTTTCATCCATTTTAGGCTTTCTTCTATGCTAGCACCTTCCTTAACTCTCATAAAAACAATTTCTATCGGTTTTTTAAAGTGTGAATAGGCATCTGCAATCTTTAATACTTTAGCTTCTAAAGAAATCGGAACCGTTGGTTTTGAATGTCTATGTTCTTTTATACATTCTTTTATTTTCTCTATCTTTTTTGCTTCAACTTTTAACTCCTTTAATATCTTTTCTGCTTCTATCGCTCCTGTTTCTTCGTGATTTTCAGGTCCAAACTTTATTCTTCCAATATCATGTAGTAAAGCGGCCATTCTTACTATTTCCTCATTCGCTCCATATTTTCTGGCTAAACTGGTCGAAAGAGTTTCCACAATTGAAATATGAAAAACATAATCATCCATTTTATCTAATTTCTCACAAATCTCAACTATATGCTCCTTAATTTTCTTCACAATGTCCATAATTAAGAATTAGCATTCAAAAATAAATGGGGGTGGTGGGATTTGAACCCACGACACACCGGTCTTCAGCTTCAACCTCTTTGTCGGTTGCTCTCCCGGGCTGAGCTACACCCCCTTAAAATTTATTGTAAATTAAAATATTTCTAGCCTGTATTTAATTCCTTCTTTTATTATAAAACTCAAAACTCCCAAAACAACTCTTATTCCCCTCAAAATTCCACTTTTCTTTTTATAAAAAACCGAAACAGGAACTTGCTTAATTCTCAACTTATTTTTTAAAACTTGAGCAAAAATTGTATTCTCAATTATGTAGCCACCATGCAAAACATCAATTATTGCTTTAGCTGCTTTTAAATTTAATCCCATGAATCCACAATTCGTGTCCTTAAAATTTGTTCCAAAAAGCAAATTGAAAAATGTTCGCCAAACCCAATTTCCCAATCTATGCCTAAATGGAACTTTTCTCCAATCCCTATATCCCATAACAAAATCTGCCTCATTATTTTTTAAAGGTTCTAAAATTTTTGGAACTTCTTCTGGCAAATATTGAAGATCTGCGTCGAGAAAAACAAAATATTCTGCCTGCTGATAATTTTCGAGAACGTGTTTCAAACCAGTTTTTATTGCTTCCCCTTTTCCTTTATTTTTCTCATGCTTTAACAAAATTACATTGAGCTTCGACGTTTTTTCGTAAGTATTGTCAGTTGAGCCATCATCAACAACTACTATGTTAACATTAAGATTTTTTAAGCGAGAAACCACTTCCTCTATATTTTTTTCCTCATTATGCACAGGCAAAATAACAAATTCCATACTTGATTTAAATAATTTGATTGTTAAGGTTTTTATTTATGAGTCTCTTGAGCGAAGAAGTCAGGAAAAAGCTTATTAAAGCTGGCTATAGGATAGTTGGAAATCATTCAGCAGTAAAAATTTGCAACTATACAAAATCTGCATTAAACGGAAAAGGTTTTTGCTATAAAAGGTGGTATGGTATAGCTTCTCATCGCTGTGTGCAAATGACCCCTGCTCTACAATGTAATTTCAATTGCGTTTTTTGTTGGCGTTTTCATGGGATAATTCCGTTTAAAACGGAAATAAATTGGGATCCTCCTGAAAAAATTATTGACGGCTGCATAGAGGAGCAAAGAAAATTGCTAAGCGGATTTGGAGGAAATCCGAATACTAGCAAGGAAATGTTTTTAGAAGCTATGTCCCCTCAGCACTTTGCGATTTCGTTAGACGGAGAACCCACGCTATATGAAAAAATTTCTGAACTTGTAGCTGAAATAAAAAGGAGAGGGATGACTGCTTTCTTAGTTTCAAATGGCACTATGCCTGAAAGAATTGAAGAATTGCTAAAAAACGAGCCAACAAACCTTTATATTAGCTTATATGGCTTTAATGAAGAAATGTACAAAAAAATTTGCTCGCCGTTAATTCAACATGCATTTGAAAAAGTTAATGAAAGTTTAAGCTTGCTCAAGAAGTTCAGTTGCAATACTGTAATAAGGCTAACTTTAGTAAAGGGATTGAACATGATTAATCCTGAAGCTTATGCTGAAATTATAAAAAATGCGAAGCCAAAGTTTGTTGAAGCCAAAGGCTATAGTTGGGTTGGGGAGTCGAGACAAAGATTAAAAGAGGAAAATGTGCCAAGCATGAACGATATAAGAAATTTTGCAAAAATTATTTCAGAACTAACAAAATATAAAATAAAGGCAGAAGACGAAAGAAGTAGAGTAGTTTTATTGGAAAGATAAGTATGGCAAAGAAAAAGGCCTTAACAGAAGAAGAAATAGAGATAGCAAAAATTAGAATTCCAAAAGAAGGGGAAGTTTTGGGGATAGTTGAGCAAATGCTTGGCGGGGATAAACTTAAAGTTAAATGCTCTGACGAAAATTACAGAATTTGTAGAATTCCTGGAAGGTTGAGAAAAAAAGTTTGGATAAACGTTGGTGATTTGGTTCTAGTTCAACCCTGGAAAGTCCAAAGTAAAGAAAGGGGAGATGTAATTTTTAAATATACTCCAACTCAAGTCGGTTGGCTTCAAAGAAAAGGTTATATAAAAGCTGATTTTTTAACTTAACATTGTTGTGGGTTAATGATCCAATTTTTGTCGATACCAGAAGAGAGGGCTAGAATTTTAAAAAAGGATAAAAAAGCAGTTGAAAGAATTGAAAAGATGGCTGATGCAAAAATTGAAATTAAAGATGGTGAAATAGCTTTTGAATGCAAAGATCCTTTAACTAACTTGAGGCTAAAGGAAGTTTTAAAGGCTTTTGGAAGAGGTTTTAGCCTTGAAGATGCTCTTGATTTGTTAGATGAGAGATATTTTTTGGAAACTATTGAAGTTAAAGATTATGCAAAATCGAGAAAAAGGCAAATTGTTCTTAAAGGAAGGGTAATTGGAAGAAAAGGAAAAATGAAAAAAAGGATAGAAGAGCTGGCAAACGTGAAAATTGCTGTATACGGAAAAACTGTGAGCATAATAGGGAAGTGGGAAAATTTACAAATTGCAAAAGATGCCATAAAAATGCTTTTAGCAGGTGCTCAGCACGGCACAGTTTACAGATTCCTTGAAAGCAGAAAAGCTGAAAGAACATATTAACTTAATTCAAAAAATATTTTTAAGATTATGGAAGATGTAGTTAGCGTTGCAGAAAAGCTAGCAAAGGATATGAAGGAAATTAGCGTAGCAGAATTTTTCGAAAAAAACAGGCATTTTCTTGGATACGAAAATCCAACTCGCTCCCTGCTAACAGCTGTGAAGGAGGCTGTTGATAATGCTTTGGAATTTACATGCCAAGCAAACATTTTGCCAAAAGTTAAAGTAAAAGTGAAGCAAGTTGGGGAGGAAAAATATAGGATATGCGTGGAAGATAATGGTCCTGGAATATTGCCAGAGAAAGTTCCTTATGCTTTTGGTAAAGTTTTGTACGGCTCTGCATTTCACAAGCTTAAGCAATCTCGTAGCTTATTTGGAATAGGGATTAAAGGTGCTTGCCTTTATGCTCAACTTACTACTGGAAAACCAATCAAAGTTACAACTTCAACTGGCAAAAAAATTCACAATTTTGAAATAATGATTGATGTTGCAAGAAATGAGCCAATTGTTGTTTCGCATAGCGAAGAGGAAAATCCTTCTCATTGGCATGGTTTAAAAGTTGAGCTTGAAGTTGTTGGAAGATATGTTAAGGGAGAAGCTTCAATTCAAGAATATTTGAAAAGAACCGCAATGGTAAACCCATTTGCAGAAATTGTTTTTGATGGACCTGAAGGAAAAGAAGTATTTAAAAGGGTAATTGAAAAATTGCCTCCTCAGCCAATGGAAATTAAGCCTCATCCTTATGGCGTTCAACTTGGAGTTTTGAGAAGAATGCTAAGCACAACAAAAGCAAGAAACCTAATTGGTTTTTTAACAAAAGATTTCTCAAGAGTTGGAAGAAATTCTGCATTTAAAATCTGCAAACTTGCAAAAATTCCTCCTTCAAAAAAGCCACAAGAAATTGATAAAGATGAGTCAGAAAGACTTTACAAAGCCATGCAAATGGTAAAGCTAGCTTCTCCTCCAACAAATTGTTTATCTCCAGCTGGAGAAGAAGCATTAATTGCAGGATTAAAAAAAGAAATTAAAGCTGATTATTATGTTGCTGTAACAAGGCAACCTTCTGTTTATTCTGGTTTTCCTTTCCAAGTTGAAGTTGCTTTAGCTTATGGTGGTCAGCTCCCTCCAGAAAGTGCAGTTTTGCTGAGATTTGCAAATCGAATCCCTTTACTTTACCACCAAGGAGATTGTGTAATAACAAAAGCTGTGAAAGAAGTTGACTGGCGTCGCTACGGTTTTTCCCAACCTTCAAATTCTTTACCCTCAGGACCTTTAGCAATTTTGGTTCATTTTGTTTCTGTTTGGGTTCCTTTTACAAGTGAAGGAAAACAGGCAATTGCAAACTATCCAGAAATTTTTAAAGAAGTGAAACTTGCTTTACAAGATGCAGGAAGAAAGCTTGCAAAGTACATAAGAAAAATTAGAAAAATGAAAGAAAGGGAATTGAGAAAAAGCATTTTCGAGAGATATTTGCCTTTCGTTGCTGAGGCTGTTGGAGAATTAACTGATAAAAAAGCTGAAGAAATTTTAAATAAGTTAAAAAATATGATTAGAGGTGGGAAAATTGAAGGAAGCACAGAAAAAGCTTAGAGAAAAAATTGGAGAAAAAATTTTGAAAGATATTGAAAGAGGGGAAAATCCAAATATAGAAATTCCTCTAAGAACTTTAAGCAACGTAATTTATGACCCAAAAACTGGAATGCTCACTTTAGGAGAAAAAAAAGCAAAAAGATTTTTGTTTAATATTGCACATGCAAAAAAATTTACTCAAACTTTAATGGTTGCTGCATTTTGCAATCAATTGCTTAAAGAAAATTTGCACACTAGCTTAAGAGATTTATTTTACGCCTTGAAAAGAACTTTCCCAAATTCTAATGAAAACACCTTTGATGAAGAGGAAGAAAGTAATGCTGTTTTAGTTGATTTGGAAGTTGCATTAAATGTGTTAAGGGAGCAATTGCATTTAAATGCGGATGTAAGAGGAAGGGTTGTTGGAAATGTTGTGATAAAAGACGGAAAAGATTTAATTAATTGGGCTAAATTAGGATCAGGAGGATGGGCAATTCCGAGCAACGTTGAAGATATAGAGTTTAAAAAAGTTGATGCTAATTTCATCTTATGTTTACCTTCTTTCGAGGAAATAGTTGTATGCATTGATGGCCTCTTATCTTCCGTTCCAATCAAAGACGTATATGATGCTTACTTACAGGGGAAAAATATTTTAGTGGTTTCATTTGACGAAAACATGAAGCCTATTTTTTCAAAAGCGATTTTAATTACTAAAAGGAAAGCAAGAGCCGATGAAAAATTGTATAAAATAGAGACTAGATCAGGCAGTCATATTTTCGTGTCAGAAGATCACAAAATTCCTGTAGTAGGGCCTCAAGGTCTTTCATACAAACTGGCAAAAGAAATAAGAGAGGGAGAGTACGTTCTAGAAGCTAAGGATATTTCTATTCTATCGAATAAGTTTGAAAACCTTAAAATTGATGTCGTCGATTTTATTGTTAAAAATTATCCAGAACTCCTTAATAAGATTAGAGCTTATGGACCCCTTATCAAAGAAATTTTAAGTGACGTGAAAGCTGATTGGCGATCTAAAAGAAGTGGAGCAATTTATCAAGAACTAATAAATTCTTGGAAAAATCATTCCTCAATGCCCTTATCTTACTATCTTAAATTTGAAAAAGATCCAGTAAGAAGAACCGAAATAAAATTGTATTTCAAGGGAAGTCCACGAAAAAATGCAATACCAGCTGTCATAGAGGTAGACGCTAATTTTGCCAAGGTTTTAGGTTATTATGTTGCAGAGGGTCATGTAAGCAATGGTATAGCTTTTTGGACATTCGGAAAACATGAACGGAGCTTCCAAAAGGAACTTATAAAGTTACTTGAAAGCGTATTTGAAATAAAA